>Ga0214472_10001211_pt1 | contig 29505 bp, 32 predicted proteins | sample RVTome_6_FD_207662 | JGI IMG/M metagenome (GOLD analysis project Ga0214472, IMG submission 207662) | Soil microbial communities from uranium-contaminated site in the Upper Colorado River Basin, Wyoming, United States - RVT140D175 | ecosystem: Environmental > Terrestrial > Soil > Contaminated >...
ACAGCAGGGCTTCAAAGCCACCGGCCACCTTGCCGTGGGCGAGCCGGTGGAGGAGATCTGCCGCCTGGCGAAGGAGCTCTCGGTGGACCTGATCGTCGTCGGCCACAACCAGAACACGTCGTTCGCGGCGCGCTGGTGGAAGGGCTCGGTCGGCGCCTCGATCCTCGACTACGCGCCCTGCAGCCTGCTGGTCGCGCTGTCGCGCAGCTAGCGGGAGATTTCACGATGGAGAGTTTCGGACACCAGGGGCGCCTGGAGGATGAGCGCATGCTCAAGGGGGCAGGGCGCTACGTTTCGGACTGGGCGCTCGCCGGCCAGGCTTACGGCCATTTCCTGCGCTCGGACCGCCCGCACGCGCGCATCGCGTCGATCGACGCCGCCGAAGCGCTGCGCATGCCCGGCGTGATCGCGGTGCTCACGGGAGAGGACGTGGCCGCGGCGGGCCACAAGCCGATGCCCGCGGCCGCGCCGATGAAGGGCCGCGGCGGAGCCGAGCAGAAACTGACGCCGCGCTACTCGCTCGCGCGCGGCAAGGTGCGCTACGTAGGCGAGCCGGTGGCTCTGGTGGTCGCCGGGAGCGCCGCGCAGGCGCAGGACGCCGCCGAGGCGATCGCCGTCGAGTACGAGGAGCTGCCCGCGGTGGTGACGGCGCAGGACGCGGCCGCCGCCGGCGCGGTGCAATTGCACGACGAGGTGCCGGGCAACCTGGTGCTCGACTTCGTCGGCGGCGACGAAGCGGCGGCGAACGCCGCGTTCGCGAAGGCGGCGCGCGTGGTGAAGCTCAGCGCCTACCACTCGCGCGTCGTGGGCAATCCCATGGAGCCGCGCGCCGCCATGGGTTCGTTCGACGAGAAGTCCGGCACCTATTACCTGCACGCGACCACGCAGGGCGTGGGGCCGATGCGCGGGCAGCTCTCGGCGATGCTCGGCGTGCCGCCCGAGCGCGTGCGCGTCGTCGCCGAGGAGGTGGGCGGGGGGTTCGGGGTGCGCTTCAACGCCTACCCGGAGTACGGCGCGCTGCTGCTGGCGGCGCGAAAGCTCGGCCGGCCGGTGAAGTGGGTCGGCAGCCGCTCGGAAGTGTTCCTGTCGGACGAGCAGGGGCGCGACGTCCATCACGCGGGCGAGATCGCGCTCGATGCCGCGGGGCGCATCCTCGGCATGCGCTTCGACTACCTCGCCAACATGGGCGCCTACGTCGCGTTCACCGGCAGCTTCGTCAACACCGTCAACCTGGTGAACGTCATCAGCGGTGTGTACGACGTGCAGGCCGTGCACGTGCGGGCGAGGCTCGTGCTCACCAACACCGTGCCCACCGCCGCATACCGCGGCGCGGGCCGGCCCGTGGCGTCCTACGCGCTCGAGCGCCTGATCGACCAGGCGGCGCACGAGATCGGCATGGACCCGGCCGAGTTCCGCCGCAGGAACCTCGTGCCGAAGGCCGGGTTTCCCTACAGGATCGTCTCCGGCTTGGAGTACGACTGCGGCGACTTCGAGGGCGTGCTCGCCCAGGCGAGGAAGGATGCCGACTGGGACGGCTTCGAGGCACGGCGCGCCGCCAGCGCCCGGCGCGGCAGGCTGCGCGGCCGCGGCATCGCCACCTACATCGAGGCCTCCGCCTCGGGCGGCTTCGCGCCCTACGACCAGGTGGTGATCAACTGGGGCAAGGACGGCAGCGTCACGCTGCGCACCGCTTCGCACAACCACGGCCAGGGGCACGAGACCACCCTCGCGCAGATCGTCGCGGGCGTGCTCGGCATTCCGCTGGAGAGGCTGCGCCTGCGCACCGCCGAGCCCGACACCCACCTCGTCGCCAACCCCACCGGCGGCTCGCGCACGCTGGTCGGGATCGGGAGCTCGATGCTGCTTGCCGCGCGCGAGATCGTGCAGAACGGGCTCGACCTCGCCGCCGAGGAGCTGGAAGCCGCGAAGGCCGATATCGAATTCAGGCAAGGCGAGTACCGCATCAGGGGCACCGACCGCAGGATCGCCATCGCGGCGCTGGCGCAGCAGCACCCGGGCAAGCTCGATCTGGACTTCAAGGAACGGCCCAAGGTCCCTTCGACCTTCCCCAACGGCTGCCACATCGCCGAGGTGGAGATCGAGCCCGAAACGGGCGAAGTCGAGATCGTGTCCTACGTCGCCTGCGACGACGCGGGCAACATCATCAATCACCAGATCGTGGAAGGGCAGATGCAGGGCGGCATCACGCAGGGCGCCGGGCACATCCTGCACGAGCAGGCGGTGTACGACGCGGGCGGCCAGCTCCTCACCGGCAGCTTCATGGACTACGCCATGCCGCGCCCCGGGCTGGTGGGCGGATTGCGCGTAACGGAACACCCGGTGCCCACCGCCACGAATCCGCTCGGCGCGAAGGGCGTGGGCGAGGCCGGCGTCACGGGGTCGATGCCCTGCCTCATGAACGCGGTGATCGACGCGCTCAGGCAGGCGGGCGTGACGCACTTCGACATGCCGGCGAGCCCGCAGCGCGTGTGGCAGGCGATCCGCGAGGCGAAAGCCGGGCGCCCGGGCGCGCTCGCCGTGGCGCAGGAAACCGCGGCCTAGCCGCCACGGCGCTTCCGTGTCCGACATCGTCGAGCAATGCCTGGAGCGGGCGCGCGAGCGCGCCGCGCGCCTGGTGCTCCCCGAGCGCGAGGACGAGCGCATTGCCGCGGCGTCGCGCCGGCTGACGGCGCGCGGCATCGAGGTCGTGGCGCCGCTGCGCGAGGACCGGCTCGAGGCCTACGCCGGGCTCTACCTCGCGGGCAGGCCCGACGCCGGCGCCGCCGTCGCGCGGCGCATCGCGGCGAAGCCCCTGTTCCACGCGGGACTCATGGTGAAGGCGGGCGACGCGGACGCCATGATCGCGGGCGCCGCGCACGCGAGCGCGCGCGTGATCGAGGCGGGCATGATGACGATCGGCCTCGCGCCGGGCATGCGCACGCCGTCGAGCTTCTTCCTCATGGCGCTGCCCGACCGGTTGCTGCTCTACGCCGACTGCGCGGTGAACGTGGCGCCGGACGCGGCGGCGCTCGCCGACATCGCGCTCGCCTCGGCGCGCAGCTACCGCGCTCTGACGGGCGAGGAGCCGCGCGTGGCGCTGCTTTCCTTCTCCACCCGGGGCAGCGCCAGGCACGAGCGCGTGGACAACGTGACGCGCGCGCTCGCCATCGCGCGCGAGCGCGCGCCCGGCCTCGCCATCGACGGCGAGCTGCAGGCCGACGCCGCGCTGGTGCCCGCGGTGGCGGCGCGCAAGGTGAAGGGGGAAAGCGCGGTGGCCGGGCGCGCGAACGTGCTCGTCTTTCCGGACCTCGATGCGGGCAATATCTCCTACAAGCTGACGCAGGTCCTCGCCGGCGCGCGCGCCATCGGGCCGGTGCTGCAGGGCTTCGCCAGGCCGATCAGCGACCTCTCGCGCGGCGCGAGCGTGGAGGACATCGTCGCCACGGCGGCGGTGCTGCTAGCGCAAGTCTAGGGGGACGTATTCGCGCGGCCCGGACCCGTTGTAGAGCGTGAGCGGCCGGATGAGGATATTGTTCTCCATCTGCTCGAGCACCTGCACGGTCCAGCCGGGCACGCGCCCTGCGGCGAAGATCGGCACGAACAGATCCGGCGGGATGCCGTTCAGGTAGTAGACGACGCCGGCGTAGAAGTCGACGTTGACGTTCACGCCGTGGCGCGCGTAGGGCTTCATCGCCTCGACCAGCGCCTCGAGGATCTGGTACCACTTCGGCTGCCCCATCTCGCGCGAGAGCCTCTCCACGCCGGCGCGCATGTGGCGCGCGCGCGGGTCCTCGGCGCGGTAGACGCGGTGGCCGAAGCCCATCACCGGCTCGCGGTTGTCGCGCTTGCGCTTGACGTAGCCGGCGGCGTTCGCCGCCTCGCCGATCTCCTGCGCCATGCTCATCACGTTCTCGGCCGCGCCGCCGTGCGCCGGTCCCGAAAGAGCGGCGATCCCCGCGGTGATCGCCGCGTGCAGGTTGGCTTCCGTGCCGGCGACCACGCGCGCGGTGAACGACGAGGCGTTCGCGCCGTGCTCGGCGTGCAGGATCATGTCGGTGTCCATCAGCCGCGCGGCGTCGGCGCTCGGCGCCTTCCCCTTGAGCAGGTAGAGGAAGTTCGCGGCGTGCGCGAGCGCCGGGTCCGGCGCCAGCGGCGCGCGGCCGTTGCGGATGTGCTCGTGCGCGGCGACGATCATCGGCACCTGCGAAGCGAGCCGCACGCCCTTGCGTACGATCGCTGCGGGGGAGTTGTCGGCCACCTCGGGGTCGAACGCGGCGAGCGCCGAGACCGCGGTGCGCAGCACGTCCATCGGATGGGCCGTCTTGATGATTTCAATGAGCTTGCTTACTTCCGGGGGCAGCGTGCGCGCGGCCTTCAGCTCGTCCGTGAACCGGCCCAGCTGCTCGCGCGTCGGCAGCTCGCCATGGAACAACAGGTAGCAGGTTTCCTCGAAGCTCGAGCGCTCGGCAAGGTCGTGGATCGAGTAGCCGCGGTAGCGCAGCTCGCCGGCGCGCCCGTCGATGTAGCAGACGCGCGAGCGGTCGAAGTAGACGCCCTTCAGGCCGCGGTGGATGTCTTCGCTCATGTCTCGATGGGGATTATCTCGTATCCAATCATTGAGACGAAAGAGCTCATTTCTTGAGAAATTGCGATCACGCGATCGTCGGCGCCGGCGTCCTGCGCAGGAACGCCGACGTCGTGCAACTCTGCGCCGAGCCCGGTGAGCACCCCGAGCGCGCCGCGCAGCGCCCGCGCGACCTCGTCGTCGACGTTACGCAGGCTGAAGTCCTGCACGATCCCGAGCCGCAGCCCTCGCAGGTCGCCGGGCGTGGGAACATAGCCGGGGACGGAGTCCGGCAGCGACTGCCGGTCCCGCACGTCGTGCCCCGCCATGACCTCGAGCAGCAGCGCCGCGTCGCCCACGCTGGCGGCGAGCGGTCCCGCGCAGTCGAAGCTGAACGAGCGCGGATAGGCCCCCGCCTTGCTCACTCGCCCAAAGGTCGGTCGCAGGCCGACGATGCCGGTCCACGCGGCGGGCAGGCGGATCGAGCCGCCGCCGTCGGTGCCCGAGGCCCCCAGGCACAGCCTCGCGGCGATCGCGCAGGCGCTGCCGCTCGAAGAGCCGCCTGGGGCGCGCTTCGTATCCCACGGATTGTGCGCATCGCCAAAGAAGGGATTCTTGCCGGACATGCCCGCCGCGAACTCGTTCATCTGTGTCTTGCCGAGCAGGACGGCGCCCGCCGCACGCAGGCGTTGCACGATGGTGGCGTCGCTCTGCGGTACGCGGGCACGGAAGACCTCGGCCCCGACGGTGGTGAGGGTGCCGGCGGTGTCGTAGCAGTCCTTGTGCACGATCGGGATGCCGTGCAGCGGGCCGCGGTCGCGTCCGCTCGCGAGCTCGGCGTCCCGTTCGCGCGCCGCTGCGAGCGCCGGATCGCCGGTCACGGTGATGAAGGCATTGAGCGTCGGCTGCAGGACGCCGATGCGCGCGAGGCAATGTTCGGTGAGTGCGACGCAGGTGAGCTCGCCTGCGCGCAGCCTGGCCGCCGCCTGTGCGATCGACGCCGGAAACGCGACCTCACTCAATCAGGTCTCTCGCCTCTACCGCGAAGCTTTTGGCGAGCTCCTCATCGAGCTCGGCGTAGAGCTCGCGCTCGTACTCTCGAAAGCGATCGGAGGTGTACTCGCGCGGATGAGGCAGGTCGACCGCGGTGATCCTCCTGATACGGCCGGGGCGCGCGGTCATGACGACGATGCGGTCGGCGAGCGTGATCGCCTCGGGCACCGAATGCGTGACGAACACCGCGGTCTTCTTGTGCCGCTGCCAGATGCGGAGCAGCTGCCGCTGGAGGAAGCGCCGGGTCAGCGCATCGAGCGCGCCGAACGGCTCGTCCATGAAGATGATGGAGGGCTGCGGGGCGAACGCGCGCGCGAGCGCCACCCGCTGCTTCATGCCGCCGGAGAGCTCGTTGATGCCGCGGTCGGCGAACTCCTGCAGACCCACCATGCGCAGGTACTCCATCGCCGTCTCCCGACGCTCGGGCTTCGGCATGCCCTTGCGCTGGAGCCCGAATTCGACGTTGCCGATGACCGAGAGCCACGGAAAGAGCGCGTAGCTCTGGAACACCATGCCGCGATCGATGTCGGGACCGGTGATCCTTGCGTCGCCCACCCGCGCCTCCCCGCTCGAGGGCTCGCCGAACCCGGCGAGCATGTTCAGCAGCGTGGACTTGCCGCAGCCGGAAGGCCCGACGATCACCAGGAACTCGCCCGCCGCAATCTCGAGATCGATCGGCCGTAGCGCCTCCACCGGCTCTCCGGTCTTGCTCTGGTAGGTCTTGGCGATGCCGCGCACGGAAAGGGGCTTGCTTGCGCCGATCACTCTTCACCCCAGGAAAAGCGCCGGTGCAGGAAACGGAACAACGCGTCGAAACATACGCCCAGGACGCCGATCATCGCCATGCCGACGAGCACCTTGTCCGCCCGCAGGATCTCCATGCCGTTGGCGATGAGGTAACCGAGCCCGGAGCGCGCGGCGACCAGCTCGGCGGCGATGATCGCCGCCCAGCCGGTGCCGAAGGAGATGCGCAACCCCACCACGATGCTGGGCAGGGCGGCAGGAAAGATCACCTTGCCGAACAGCGAAGCCTGGCTGCTGCAGCCGAGCACCTGCCCGGCGTGGACCAGCACCGGGTCGATGCGCTTCACCCCGGCGATCGTGGAGAGCAGAGTGGGGAAGAAGGTGGCCACGCACACGACGAACACCTTGCCCGCCTCCCCGATGCCGAACCAGAGGATGGCGAGCGGAATCCAGGCGAGCGGCGAGATCGGCCGGAAGATCTCGACGAAGGGATCGACGATCTGCTCGAACCGGCGCGACCATCCCATGGCGAGTCCCAGCGGGATCGCAATCGCACCCGTGATGGTCCACGCCGAGAACACGCGCGCGAGGCTGGTGCCCGTATGCAGGAACAGCTCGCCGGTCACGAACAGCCCCCAGAGCTCGTGGGCCGCGAGCACTGGCGGGGGCAGGAGCGAGACGTGCGGACTGAAGATCGCGATCACCAGCTGCCAGACGATCACGATCACGACCACGGCAGTCGCCAGCGGCAGCGCGCGTGCCAGCAGCTTTCCGATCCGTAGCATCCTCGCGCGCGGGAAAGAAATAACGAGGCCCCTCGGACGAGGGGCCTGCGCCGCGGCCCGCTACTTGCCGGCCTCGACCAGCGCCCTCCGGGCGAAGGATGCGTCGAACTTGGGGTTGTCGTCGCCCTTGAGGATCTTGGCGTCCTTCAGGAACTTGGCGTAGGCATCGATCGTGGCCTTCTCGGGCACGACGTTGCGGCTATATACCGAGATCCGCTCCGAAAGCGAGTAGTTGATGACATTCTCGGGGAAGCCGATCTGCTTCGCCCACATCCGGGCTGCGCCTTTCGGGTCCTTGAGGATGAATTCGATCGCCTTGACGTTGGCGGTCACTAGGTCCTGCACCACCTCGGGCCGCTTGGCGAGGAAGTCGTTGTGCACGTACTCGCCGTTGCCGATGTAATGACCCTGCATGATCGGCATGATCTTCTCGGCCTTGATGAGCACCCTGGAATGGCCGGCGGCGAGCGCGTTGGACACGTGCGGGTCCCAGGTGATTCCCGCGTCCACCGACTTGGTCTGGAGCAGCGTCGGAATCTGCGCGCCATCGGTCTTGAACAGCGTGATGTCGGCCTGCGTGAGCCCCGCGTCGGCGAGCGCCTTCAGGAGCAGCGGGTATTGTTGCGAGCCCTCGCCGGGAAAGGCGACCTTCTTGCCTTTGAGCTCCCGCACGCTTTTCAACGGCGAGTCCCTGGGCACGATGATCGCGGTCTGCTCCAGGATCGTGATCGCGACCAATGTCGACGGCAGCCGCGAGGCGGCAATGATCGCCGGGCCCATGCCGGCGGAGGCCATCTGCAGCTCGCCGGCGGCCATCGCCTGGTTCTCGGGCGCGCCGTAGGTGAAGTTGCGGAACACGACCTTGATGTCGTGCTTCTTTTCGATCGGATCGAGCAGCCCCAGCTCCCGCGCGATGTAGATCGGCATGGTTGCCGGTTGTACCCCGTAATTGACCGTCTGCTGCGCGAGCACCGGCGTGCCGGCTCCCAGCAACGCCGCCGCCGCGATACTCGCTCCTGCCGCCAATGCGGATAACCGTTTCATCGTTCCTCCTCGGGGATCGGGGTCCGGCGCAGGTAGCATACAGCGTCCAAGCATTGCAACGAAAGAGTTCATTTTTTGAGAAATTTCGATTATGCGATCGTCGGCGCCGGCTCGGCGGGCTGCGTGCTCGCCAACCGGCTCTCGGCCGACGGCCGGCGCCGCGTGCTGCTGCTCGAGGCCGGCCCGCGCGACCGCTCGATCTGGATCCACCTGCCGATCGGCTACGGCAAGACCATGTTCCACCCGGTCTACAACTGGGGCTTCCACACCGAGCCCGAGCCGCAGATGAACGGCCGGCGCATCTACTGGCCGCGCGGGCGCGGCCTCGGCGGCTCGTCCTCGATCAACGGCCTGATCTACGTGCGCGGCCAGCCCGAGGATTACGAGCGCTGGGCGGCGCTCGGCAATCGCGGCTGGGGCTGGGAGGACGTGCTGCCGTATTTCCGGAAAAGCGAAACGGCGTGCTCGGACATCGGCGAGAAGCACGAGCTCATGGAGGCGATCATTCGCGCCGCCGGCGAGCTCGGCGTTGCACGGACGGACGACTTCAATAGCGGGCCCCAGGAAGGCGTCGGCTACTACCAGCTTTTCACGCGCAAGGGCTGGCGCTCGAGCAGCGCCACCGCCTACCTGCGCCCGGCCGAGCGGCGATCCAATCTACGCGTCGAGACCGGCGCCTACGCGACGAAGATCCTGCTTGACGGCGGCCGCGCGACCGGAGTCCGGTATCGAAAAGGGAAACAGGATCTTGAAGCCCATGCCGCCGAGGTGATCCTCAGCGCGGGCGCGATCCAGAGCCCGCAGCTGCTGCAGCTGTCGGGAATCGGGCCCGCAGAGCTGCTCCGGTCCTTCGGCATTCCTGTCGTCGCCGACCTGCCCGGCGTGGGCGAGAACCTGCAGGACCACCTGCAGCTTCGCGTGATGTACAAGTGCACCAAGCCGATCACGACCAACGACGATCTGGCAAGCCTGTGGCGCAAGCTGCGCATCGGCGCCCAGTCGGTTTTTTTGCGCAAGGGCCCGCTGGCCATCGGCATCAACCAGGGCGGGCTGTTCACGCGCGCGCTGCCCGAGTCGAAGACCCCCGACGTGCAGTTCCATTTCGCCGCGCTTTCGGCCGAGCTCGCCGGCGCGCAGCCGCATCCCTGGCCGGGGTTCACGATGTCGGTGTGCCAGCTGCGTCCCGAGTCGCGCGGCACGGTGCGCATCCGCTCGGCCGACCCGTTCCAGCCGCCGGCGATGCAGCCTAACTACCTCTCGACCGAGCTCGACCGGCGCTGCGCGATCGCGGGGATCAGGCTCGCCCGCCGTCTTGCCGAAACAAAATCATTACGGCCTTACGTTGCCAGCGAATACCGCCCCGGACCCGACGCCAAAACCGACGACGACCTGCTCGAGTTCGCGCGCAACTACGGCGCAACCATCTTCCACCCGTCGGGGACCTGCAAGATGGGACCCGACGCCATGGGGGTAGTCGACGACCGGCTGCGCGTGCGCGGCATCGGCGGCCTGAAGGTGGTGGACTGCTCGATCATGCCGACACTCGTTTCGGGCAACACTCATGCCCCGGTCGTCATGATCGCCGAGAAGGCCTCGGACCTCATACTCGAGGAATAGGATTTAAAGAAGAAAATGACCTGGGAGGAAAGATGACAGCGGCATTCACGATTGTCGCGGCGGGCCACGGACGGGCGTTTCGCCTCTCGTCCGGCGATCGGATCCGGATCGGCCTTCCCGAGGGGCCGCAGGTGGCGGACATGTTCGCCTTCGCCCTGCCCGACCTCGCCGAGACGCTGTCGACCGAACACACGCGATCCTGCGTCGCGCGGCTGACGCCGACGGTCGGCGAGGCATTCCATTCCAACCGCCGCCGGCCGATGCTCGCGCTCGTGGGCGACACGTCGCCCGGCACGCACGACCTTCTCCTCTCGGCCTGCGATCAGGCCCGCTACACGCTGCTCGGACATCCGGCCGCGCACCGCAATTGCGTGGCGAATCTGGTCGCGGCGCTCGGCGAGCTCGGTCTGGTCGCGCCGGAAATACCGAGTCCGGTCAACCTGTTCGAGAACGTAACCATCGGGCCGGACGGGGCCCTCACCATCGACCCGCCACGCGCGGCCCAGGACGACTCCGTGACGCTCGAAGCCCTCATGGACCTTGTGCTCGTCGTCTCCGCCTGCCCGATGGATATCGTGCCCACGAACGGGCCGGATTGCCGCCCGAAGGCGATTTCGGTGGAACGGCTCGGCGCGCGCTGACATAATCCGTATTCCAACGGGGAGGTGCAAATGTCGCTACGATTCCTTTCGTCGCTGGTATTCCTGGCGGTGTTTCTGTTGCCGGTCGCAAGTTCCGCGGCCTCGCTCAAGGAGATCCAGGCGCGCGGCTACATGACGGTCGCCACCGAGGACGATTACGCGCCGTTCGAGTTCGTCGAAGGCGGGAAGCCGAAGGGCTTCCATCACGACGTCGTCGCCGAATTGAAGAAGTACGCCAAGTTCCAGATCCGGCAGGAAATCCTGCCGTGGACCGGCCTGCTGGCGGCGGTTTCGACGGGCAAGTACGACACCGCCATCACCGGCTCGATCGTCAGCCAGGAGCGCCTTCAGGTCTTCAATTTCGCCGCGCCGATCGCGGGCGCCACGCACTACTACATCAAGCGCGCAAAGGACGACCGGATCAAGAGCGTGGCCGACCTGAACGGTCTCACAGTCGGCGTGCAGGCCGGCAGCGTTCTCCTCTCGCGCCTCCCCGAGCTCGCCGCCATGCTCAAGAAAACCGGCGGCAAACTCGGCAAGGTCGTGGAGTACACGTCCTATCCGGAGATTTACGAGGATCTGGCGAACGGCCGGCTCGACTACGCCGTCAACGGCATCATCAACGCGACGGCGCTGGTGAAGGAGCGCGGCAAAATCTTCGCCATAGGCCAGCCGGTGTCCGGCGCCGGCTTCCACGCCTGGCCCGTGCCCAAGGGGAACGACGACCTGCTGGCCTATCTGACGGGGTTCGTGGCTCACCTCCGCAAGACCGGCAAGCTCGCCGAATTGCAGAAGAAGTGGTTCGGAACGGACTTCCCGGATCTGCCGAAGGAACCGATCCGCAGCTTCGAGCAGTACAAGAAACTCGCCGGCCTAGAATGAATCGACCCCGCTGCTCGTAAGGCGGCGGCGTGGATCAGGCGGCGATTCATACGCTGCTGCTCGGCGCATGGACGACGGCCTGGATTTCGGCCGTCGCCATCGCCGGCGGCGTGCCGCTGGGGCTCGCGCTCGCACTGCTGCGCGAGGCCCGCATTCCCGTCGTCGGGCACATCATCGTTCTCTACGTGAGCCTGGGCCGCGCCACGCCGCTCGTGACGCTCGTCCTGTTCATCTTCGTCGGCGCGCCGGTGCTCGGCATTCCGCTCGACCGCTACACGGCGGCGATCATGACGCTGCTCCTGAACACCGCGGCCTTCAACGCCGAGGTTTGGCGGGCGGCGATCCGGAGCTTCCCGCACGAGCAGGTCGAGGCGGCGCGCGCGGCCGGCATGACCCGGGCCCTCATCTTCCGCCGGATCATGCTGCCGCAGATCTGGATCACCAGCCTGCCCGGTCTGGTCAACGAGATGACCTTCCTCATCAAGGCGAGCCCGGCCATCGCCGTGATCGGCATCGTCGATCTGACGCGCGTCACCAACCGGATTTCCGCCGTCACCTACGAACCGCTGCCGCCGATTCTCGTGGCGGCCGCTCTCTACATGGTGGTGATCGGCACGCTCGTTCGCCTGCAGCGCCTGCTCGACGCGCGGGCGCAGCGATTGACCATGTGACGGTGGGCCATGAACAAGTGGGAAATTCTCTGGAACCACCGCGAGATGATCCTCGGCGGATTCAAGAGCACCCTCGTTCTGTTCGGCGTCTCGGCGGTCGCGGCCTTCCTGCTGAGCTCCCTGATCGTGCTGGCGATGCGGACGGGCCGGGGCCCGTCCGGCCGCGTCGTCAGGGGCATCGTCGACGGCATGCGGATGCTGCCGTTCCTGATCTACGCCTACATTCTCTATTACGGCCTGCCGAGCCTGGGCATCCGGTTCGACGCCTGGACGGCGGGTTTCATCGCCCTGATCACCTATCACGCCGCCTATTTCGCGGAGATTCTGCGCGGCACCTGGGCGACCCTGTCCACGGGCCAGGCCGAGGCCGCGCGCGCCCACGGCTTCACCACGTTCATGATGTACCGGCGGATCATACTGCCCCAGCTCGTGCTGCGCGCGGCGCCGGTGCTCGGCAACCAGCTTATCATTTGCTTGAAGGACACCGCGTTTCTGTCGATCATCACGGTGCGCGAATTGACCGCGGCCGCGAGCGCCGTGCAGTCCCAGTACTTCATCCCGTTCGAGGCCTTCATCGTGGCCATCGGGCTGTACTGGCTGACGAGCATGCTGATCGAGGCGCTGGTGGCGCGTATCGGCTTCGTCGCGGAGGGAAAAGGCCTTGGATACAGGCGCGCCGCCGTTCGCCGTTGAAGTCCGGAACGTCTCGAAGAGCTTCGCCGGCATCGAGGTGCTGCGCGACGTCTGCCTGAACGTCGCGCACGGCCAGACCGTCAGCGTGCTCGGCCCGTCGGGTTCCGGCAAGTCGACGCTGCTTCGCTGCATCAATTGGCTGGAGGAGCCCGACAGCGGCGAGATTTTCGTCGCCGGCGTTCGCATCGGCGTCCGTGCCGACGGCAAGACGCACATGCCGGACCGCGACCTCGCCCAAATGCGGGCGCGCATCGGCATGGTCTTCCAGAGCTTCAATCTGTGGCCGCATCTGAGCGTCATCGAAAACGTCACCGAGGCGCCGATTCACGTCCTCGGCATGGCCAAGGACGAGGCGATCGGCCGCGCCGAGAAGCTGCTCGAAAAGGTCGGCATCGTCGAGAAGCGGGACGCCTATCCCTACGTGCTCTCGGGGGGACAGAAACAGCGGGTCGGCATCGCCCGCGCCCTCGCCATGAATCCCGAGGTGATCCTCTTCGACGAACCGACCAGCGCGCTCGATCCGGAACTGGTGGGCGAAGTGCTCGCCGTCATGCGCGCGCTCGCCGAGGAAGGCATGACCATGGTCGTCGTCTCCCACGAAATGGCCTTCGCCCGCGAGGTGTCCGACGAGATCGTCTTCATCGACCAGGGATCCGTGGTCGAGCGTCAACCGCCCGGGGCGTTCTTCGATCGGCCGCAGACTGCCCGCGCCCGCCAGTTCCTCAGCCGTTACACATGAACGGCCCGGCACCGCTCGTTCCCGCGTCGACTGGCGCCGAACCGAAGCGGGCGCGGATCGCCGCGCTGCGGGCGCGTTACGAGGTGTTGCGGGCGGAAGGCCAGGCGCTCGGCGAATTCGACGCCCGCGTGGCCGCCGCCGCCCGCATTCCGCGCGACATTCCGTCCGCCTCGATCCGGCTCGAGACCATCGTTCCCGCCGGCTGGTACTGGCACGGCCGGGTGCCGGCCGGAACCTGTCTCCGGCTCGACAATCCGCGGGGCACGCCGGGGCTGACGTGCCTGTTCTGGAACGCCGCCGACCCGAGCGAACGTTTTTGCGCGACCGACACAGTCAAGGTGCAGTGGACGACACGCCTCGGCCGCGGTCGGCTGCTCCTTTCCGACATGGGCCGGGTCCTGGCGTCGATCGTCGAAGACATCTGCGGACGCCACGATGTCCTGCTCGGCGCCGGCCCGCCGCGCGGCGACGACGGCACGTCGCCGTTCGAGGCCCGCAACAGCGCCGAGAATCTCGCCCTGGCCGCGGCCAAGCTGGGATTGGGCGCGCGCGACCTGCATGCGCCCGTGACCTTCTTCGCTCCCGTCCTGTGCGGCGCCGACCAGCGTTTCAGCTGGGAGGGCGGCGCCGTCCTCGGGGGAACCTATCTCGATCTTCATGCCGAGATGGATCTGCTGGCCGCCGTCTCCAATGCGCCCCATCCGCTGGCCCCGGCGGGGTTGGTGGCCGAGGACGCCGGCATTTCCCTCTGGCGTCCGCAACGAGCCGACATCTCGGGCTTCTGCCGCGACGCGACGGGCGAGGCCGGACGGGCGTTCGCGCGGACGCGCGCCTATCTCGCCGAAAGCAAGGGAGGCGGCGATGGCCGAGGCGCCTGAGCCGTCGGCCGTGCGTTACCGCCGCGTCGTCCCGCCGGGGCGGTCCTGGTCGGGCCTCGTCGAACGGGGGGAGACGTTGCGCATCGTCGACCTGATCGGCGAGCAGGCGGTCGATACGCTCCTCTACGCCGCCGCGGACACAGCCGAGCGCTACGATGCCCAGTTGACGGTTCTCACCCAGGGGGGCACCGTCGTGACCCGGGGTACGCGGCTCTATTCCAACCGGCGCCGTGTCATGATGACCGTCGCCGCCGATACCCTCGGCGCCCACGACACGCTGGTCGGGTGTTGCAGCGCGGAAGGCAACACCGTGCGTTTCGGCGAGCAGGCGCTGCATCTGCACTCCTGCCGTGACAACTTCCTGATCGAGCTCGGCAGGCACGGGATGTCGAAGCGCGACATCGTCTCCAATCTCAATTTTTTCATGCCGGTGCCCCTCGAAGAAGACGGCCGGCTGGCGATCGTCGCGGGCGTGCAGGAGCCCGGTCACTTCGTCGATCTGCTCGCCGCCATCGACGTGCTGTGCGTGTTGTCGAACTGCCCGCAGATCAACAATCCCTGCAACGGGTTCGACCCGACGCCGATCGAAGTGACGATAACGCGCGCCGCCGGCGCCTGAGACGGGCAATCCGTGCCCGCACGCAAGCCCTACGACCCGCGCTATGACCCGCTGGTAGCGCCCCGACCCGGGCGCCGGCCGCGCCTACGCGCCCACCTACTTGGGTGGCCAGTGCCGGCACGCCGCCCGAGGACGACGGCTCAGGGGCAACCGGCTGCAGCTGGGCAGCCGCAGCTCGGTGAGCGGCGCCGACGCCGAAAACCCGGTGCACCTGAAGCTGCTCACCGATGCGATCGCGCGCAAGTTCCCGCCGCTGGCCGGCATCCAGATCGACTACTCGTGGTGGGGCTGGGTCGACGTGAGCCACGACATGATGCCGCGCATCACCCGGCCCGATGCGGCAAAGAAGATCTGGTACGCGGTGGGCTACGGTGGCAACGGCGTGTCGTTCTCGACCTGGGCCGGCAAGCGCCTGGCCGAGCGCGTGGCCGGCAAGGACAGCGGCAAGCAGGTCTTCGAGCTGCCGATCTACCGCTCGCCGCTGCCGTTTCCCAACGTGCTCGGCCTGGTCGAGTCGCCCGCCTTTGCGCCGTTCCGGCGGCTCGGCCAGCGCGTGCGCTACAAGTGGTATTGGCTGCGCGACGAGAAGTAGCCACGCGCGAACCGGCGCTACGAAAGGACCATGGGCCCCGAGCGCGAACCGACTCGAGGCCTGCGGCTGGAGATGGCGCGTCTCGATCGAACAACGAGCACTTGGTGCGCTACGTCGGCTGGTATTCCAACCGCAGCCGCGGGGCACGGGCGGCGAGGATAGATTTGCCTATCGCTTCGCTTGACAGAATAAGAGCGCTTCCCGTTTAATCCCCTATGGACAGCGTGATGGCTGGCGCCGGAAAAAAGGGGCGGCATAGACCGCCACCGATTTAGGGGCCTTCGGCCATGCGCGTGGTGGACCCAACTGCCAGTGCAGCGGCGAACAACGCGGATTCCCGTCCTCCGATCATATGGGCGGAGCGCCTTTACAAACGCTTTGGCAAGTTCGAGGTCCTGCGCGACATATCGCTTGCCATCAGCAAGGGCGAGGTGGTCTCGATCATCGGCCCCAGCGGTTCGGGCAAGAGCACACTGTTGCGCTGTTTCGCGCTTCTCGAGGAACCGACGGAAGGCCGGATCTGGATGGAGGGCGAGATCATCGCCTGCGCGCCGCCGGACCGCGTGGTCGCGCGGCGCATTCGCCAGAAGCGGCCCGAGATCGGCATGGTGTTTCAGAACTTCAACCTGTGGCCCCACCTGACCGCGCTCGAAAATATCATCGAGGCGCCGATGCGGGTCAAAGGCATGACCCGCGCCGAGGCCATCGCGCTGGCCGAGGACCTGCTCGGCAAGGTCGGCCTGACCGAGAAACGCGACGAGTATCCGTCGCGCCTTTCCGGCGGTCAGCAGCAGCGCGTCGCCATCGCCCGCGCGCTCGGCATGAACCCCCACGTGATGTTGTTCGACGAAGTGACGTCCGCGCTCGACCCAGAACTCGTGCAGGAAGTGCTCGGCGTCATGCGCCAGCTCGTGCGCGACGGCATGACCATGCTGGTGGTGACGCACGAAATGGGATTCGCGCGCGACGTATGCGACCGCGTCATTATCATGAGCGATGCTCAGATCGTCGAAGAGGGGCCACCCGACGTCATCTTTCGTTCTCCTACGCACGAACGCACGCAACGTTTTCTTACCACTGTCCTCGACCGTTGAAATCTGACCAGGGAGATTGATCATGAAGCGAACACATATTCTGACCGGTCTTGTCGCGGCCTTTGCCCTAACCGTCGCCGGCGTCCTTGCGCTGGGCACGACGGAGGCCAAGGCGCAAGCCAAGGAATCGCATTTGGTGCGCATTACGAAAGCGAAGAAACTTCGGGTCTGCATTTGGCCCGAGTACTATGCGATCTCGCACAAGAATCCGACCACCGGCAAGGTGGAAGGCATCGACATCGACGTCGCACAGGCACTTGGCAAGGAGCTGGGCGCCGAGGTGCAGTTCGTCGAATCCTCGTTTGGGGCCTTTGTCGCCGACTTGCAGACCGACAAGTGCGACATCGGCATGTTCGGCCTAGGCGCCACGCTGTCGCGCGCCAAGGCGGTCGAGTTCAGCGAGCCCTATATCGTCACCAGCATCTACGGCGTGACCCGCAAGGACCATCCGAAGCTCAAGAAGTGGGCCGACCTCGATCAAGACGGCCTGGTTGTGGCGGTGACGCTGGGTAGCTACGTCGAGGTCTTCATGAAGGGCTACCTCAAGAAGGCGAAAGTCCTTTCCGTGCAGCCGCCGGCGACGCGCGAGGGCGAGGTCGCGACCAAGCGCGCCGACATTCTGATGACCGACTACCCGATCGCCAAGAAGCTCGAGGCTCTCCACGACTGGACCCTGATCGTCGCCCCGACCGAGCCCTTGGCGGTCACGCCCTACGCCTATGCCGTCGCGCCGGGTGACCAGGTGTGGCTAAACTTCATCAACCTGTTCGTGCAGACGATCAAGCGCGATGGCCGGCTCCTTGAGTACGCCAAAAAGAACGGCCTCGAGCCGGTCGTCTACCTGAAGTAACGCCGGTCGTGCCATTGACGCGGTGACGTGCCCGGCGCGGGGGACCCCACGCCGAGTGCCGTCGATCGTTCTCGTCGCCGCCGATCCAAAGGAGGCCGTGCGATGACCTATCAATTCCGCTTCGACGTCGTCTGGAACAACATGCCCTTCTTATTTGAAGGGCTATGGCTGACTCTCACCATTTCGTTCCTCGCGCTCGCGATTTCGATGGTGCTAGGCCTGCTGGTCTCGGTCGTGCGCCTGTCCAAGAACCGTGGTGTCTCGTTCATCGCCGCGACCTACGTCGAAATCTTCCGCGACACGCCGGTGCTGGTGCAGCTTTTCTGGATCTATTACGTGCTGCCGATTTTGCTCGACATCCAGATTTCCGCCTTTGGCGCGGCGCTGATCGGACTCACGCTCCATTCGGCGGCGTTCCTGGGCGAAGTGTACCGGGCCGGCATCCAGGCCGTGCCGAGCGACCAGGTCGAGGCCGCCAAGGTGCTTGGCCTCAAGCCGGTGCAAACGTTCGTCCGCATCGTTATGCCGCAGGCGTTCCGGACGATTTTGCCGCCGCTGGTCAACAACTTCGTCGATCTCATCAAGCTTTCGTCGCTGGCTTCCGTGTTCGCGGTAGGTGAGGTCACGCGCAAGGCGACCGAGCTCAGCGCCGCCACCTTCCGGCCGCTCGAAATTTTCACCTTCATCGCGCTCATCTATTTCTTCATTTGCTGGCCCCTTTCCCTGGCGATGCGCCACATGGAACGGCGCTTACACGTGCACGTGCGTTGATCGGCCTCGAGAGCGATGATGAACCCTATCGGCAAAAAAAACGCGCCGCGCGAGGCGCTCGCGGCGCGGGTCAAGGAAAGCCGCGAGCGGCTGGTCGACGTGTGCGCGCGCCTGGTGCGCGCCAAGAGCGAGAATCCGCCCGGCGACACGCAGGCGGCGGCGGCGGTCGCCGCCGCGATATTGGGCGAAGTCGCGGGTGCCGAGGTCGAATTCGTCACCGCCGAACGTCCGATCGTCAACGTGGTGGCGCGCTTGAAAGGCAATGGACCCGGCCGGCGCCTTGTCTTCAACGGCCACCTCGATACGTTCCCGATCGGCGATCCTTCCCGCTGGACCGTCGATCCGCTGGCCGGCGTGCAAAAGAACGGCCGGCTCTATGGGCGCGGGGTCTGCGACATGAAGGGCGGCATCGCCTGCTCGCTGCTCGCCTTTGTGCTGCTCGCCGAGCGACGTGAAAGCTGGCGGGGCGAGGTGGTGGTCGCGCTCGCCGGCGACGAGGAGACCATGGGCGTGCGCGGCACCGAATTCCTGCTCGATACCGTACCCCATGCCGCCGGCGACGCCATGATCAATGGCGACGCCGGCTCGCCGCTCGTGCTGCGCTTCGGCGAAAAGGGCATGATCTGGCTCGAGGTGACGGCCGCGGGCCGGCCCGCCCACGGCGCCCACGTCCATCTCGGCAACAACGCGATCGAACGCCTGATGGAGGCTCTGTCCCGCCTGATGGCGCTGAAACGCGTGCCGGTGCGCGCGCCGCGCACGATTGAGGCCGCGATTCGGCGGTCGCGGGCGGTGTCCGAGCGCTTGTCCGGAGCCGGCGAGGCGAAGGTCCTGAAATCGGTCACCGTCAACTGCGGCATCGTCGCTGGCGGGTCGTCCGCCAACCTGGTGCCGGCGGAGGCACGGGCGAGCCTGGACATCCGCCTGCCGGTCGGCGTCACCGTGGCCGGGATCGAACGGCGGATCGCCAGGGCTCTTCGACCCCTTGAAGGCGTCGGCTACCAAATCGCGCGGCGCTTCGAGCCGAATTGGACTCCGCCGGATCACGAATTGATCCGCTTGATGACGGCGAGTGGGCGCGAGGCGCTGGGACGCGCGCCGTCGGTCAACATGCGGGTCGGGGCTTCCGATTCCCGTCTGTACCGACGGCGCGGGATTCCCTCGGTGGTCTGCGGACTCACGCCCCACAACATGGGCGGACCCGATGAATACGTGACGTTGAAGGATCTGTTCGCCGTCGGCTACATGCATACCCTTACAGCCTTCGATTTTCTTTCCGCCTGGAAGGGGGTCTCATGACGCGAAGCGAAGCCAGCAGGGATCCATCGCGCCTCATGGGCGACGACGAGTTGTTCAAATGCCCGTTCACGTTCATGGGTATGCCTTATTCGCACGATTTGTCGAATAGCGAGGCGGCGATCTTGGGGGTTCCCTTCGATTGCGGCACGCACCCGAGCCGCATCGGCGCGCGCCAAGGGCCCAACGCCATCCGCGAGCAATCGAGCCTGGTCCGGCCTTACCAGCCGCCCCACGCCGATTTCAATCCATTGACGCGACTTAACGTAGTCGACTGCGGCAACGTGCGCGTGGTGCCGAGCGTGATCGAGGAATCGTTCGCGCGCATCGAGGAGGCGGTATGGCGGATCGCCAACGCCGGCGCGATCCCGGTGACCATGGGCGGCGACGGCGCGGTGACCTTGCCACAGCTCCGCGCCGTGCACCGCACGTACCCGGACTTGGTGGTGCTGCACATCGATGCCCATACCGACACCTACCCGGGCGACGGCGACCTGCGCCAGCGCTATAACACGGCGACCACCTTCACCCGTGCCGCCGAAGAGGGCGTGGTCGACGCCCGGAACTCGATCCATGTCGGCCCGCGCGGCACCGTGCACACCCAATATGTGTTCGAGCACACGCGCAAGCAAGGCTACGAGCTGATCGACGGCAACGAGCTTTACAAGCGCGGCTACGACGACGTGATTGCCCACGTGCACAAGAAACTCGCCGGACGACCGGTCTATCTGTGCTTCGACATGGATTTCTTCGATCCCTCGTGCGCGCCGGGCGTGTGCACGCCGACCTGGGGCGGGGCCTCGGCGCGCGAAGGACTCGCGTTACTGCAACGGCTCGCCGGTCTCAACTTCGTCGCCTTCGACGTCAACACCGTGAGCCCGCCTCACGACGTCGGCGGCATGACCGCGTTCCTCGCCGGCACCGTGATGATCGAGTGCCTGGCGCTGGCCTGCCGGCGCAACGAGTTCCAGTCGGCGTGACGCGAGGCGCCCTTTTGGCCGCGGGCGCGCTCCACCACGAATGCCGCGATGGCGTCCGGTCCCGCTCGTGCGTTACATTGTCCGCGCGTAGGGGCGGACGGCGTCCCGTCGCCTTCAGTTTCGGTCGCCGTCGTAGAGAGCGAGGCGTGCTGAAGTTGCGCGAGAACTACATGCTCGAGGTCGAAGCCACCGCGTACGTGCCATGAACTAGCGGGGTCTTCCTGGCCGACGCGCGGCGGGCGGTCGATGCGCCTTCAAACCGCTAGTGTCTGCTTTAGGGTCGGAACCGACCGTTGCGGTTAGGGCGCTAACCGGCCAGAAGCGGACTCAGAAAGGCGACTTCTCAATCCGGCAATCTCGCCTTGCGCAGGCCTTCCAGATATACATCGAGGTTCTTGAACCTCGAGATGGGGAAGAATTCAGGTAGTCGAGCGATAGTCAGGTTTGGATTAAGCTGCAGCGAGTGCTTTATCGCCGCCTGCGCCTCAGCGAGCCGCCCGAGGTGTGCGCAGCTTGCCGCCAGGATCAGATGGGCCGGTACCATGTCGTTGTTGAGCTGCAATGCTTTCTTGGCAGCGTCTGCTGCTTCCTGGTAGCGCAAATCTTGCAGGCTTGCTTCGGCGATGTGGGTGTAAGCGACCCAGTGCGTCGGGTTGCGCGGACTGATCCGAATCGCATGTTCGGCATGTGTCCTCGCCGTCTCGCTATCTCCCATGAAGCAGTGGATCAAGGCACTCGTAATCCACGCCCGCGGAGAATTCGGGTCGATTGAAAGAGAGCGCTCGAGCAAAGCAAGCGCGCCCTCCAAGTCACGTTCAAAATAGGCTTTCAACGTAGCCGCTTGCCAAAGCACGATAGCGTCATCCTTGTCAGCTTTTAGCCCCGCTTCCATCAAGCGCAGGGCTTCCGCTTGCTCTTCGTTGGACAGTACCATCCCCCTTGACTGCACTTCCCGGCGGTAGCACCAAAACGCGTACGCATAGGCACGACCATATCCTGGGTCCTTCTCGATAGCCTTGTAGAAATATTGCAGCGCCGTTCGCGTACCCTCCGGCGTGAGCTTGTTCATGTGGGCTAGACCATGCAGCAGGTAGTCGTAGGCCTCCATGCTCTCGGGTCGCTTCTGACGCACTCGCTCTCCTTCTGCGCGTTGAAACATCCCCTCGACAGTGCCGACGATGGTTTCCGTGATCTGGTCTTGAAAATCGAAGATGTCGGCCAAGGTGCCATCGTAGTGATTTCCCCAAATATGCTCCCCGCTCCGGGTTTCAATCAGCTGTGCCGTGACACGAAGCCTATCGCCCACCCTTCGAACGCTGCCCTCCAGGACGTACTGCACGCCGAGCTCTCTTCCGACCTGGGGCACATCGATGGTTCTCCCCTTGTAGGAAAAGGTCGAGTGGGGAGCCGTGACTTGGTACCAACCGGTGTTCGATAGCGCGGTCGTCAGATCTTCGGTGATCCCGTCGGAAAAGTAGTCTTGCTCCGGATCGCCATTGAGATTGCGAAACGGCAGCACCGCGATCGTCGGCCGCGCTGCGCGCGGCTCAGCGGGCTTCTCCGTGGCGTCCACGGGCGGCGTTTGCTGGCGTGCTCGATCCTCCGTTCGGGGCGGGTGCTGCACTCTGGCCACCAACCGGTAACCGCGTTTCGGTATCGTCTCGATAACCTTCGATGAGCGCGTGTCGTCGCTGAAGGCCTTGCGCAACTTGATAATGGCGTTGGTGACGGCATCATCTCCGACCACGGTGCCTGCCCAAGCGGCGCTCGCAAGCTCGTCCCGCGTCACCGTCTGCCCGCGACGATGAACGAGATAGACCAGCACCTGCATCACCTTTGGCTCGAGCTTTACCGTGTCCAACCCCGATCTCATACGGTTGGTCATCGGGTCGACGGTCCAACCCGCTATTTCGAACGCGTCCATGCCTGACGGGTTGTCAGGGTGTACGCCGCTGTCGGATTTACCGGTTTCGGCCATAGCGTTCAAGTGCCAGCTGACCAATTCTAGGGGGAAGTCGGCAAATCGTTGGCAAATCGTTGGCCCATCGTTGTTACTTCGCTCTCACGTCCTGCTTGAATTCATCGTGCGTGGAAGCAGTCAGCGAAATTACGGAGGACAGACGATGAACGCCATCAGCCACACCCGAGTCCAGCGCGCCTCGCTGCGGGACTGGAACGTCAGTGGGCGGTTCTTGGATCGGGCAACACGCTTGTGTCGGCTTGGACTTGAAATCGCTCAAGAGGCGTACGAAACAGTCGAGGGCGTGTTTGCAGTACCGCTTCGGCAACCGCCCTACGAGAAGTATCTCGACCGGCTCGACGATCACCTATTGAGAGACATCGGATACGAGAGACCAAAGGGACCGAAGCTCGACGTCTATCTTTGAGCGCATGGTTGGACCCCCTTCCCGCGCGCAGTATGTAGGTCGCGAGCGGGCACTGAGCGCTCCTCTCCGCGAAGCGACGATGCGCTCCGATTGAAACAACCTGAGCACAACTTAAGTGAATAGGTCCCCGCCTGCCCGGAGACGATCTAAGCGGAACGCAAGCCGAGGATCTGCCGTGCCTCGGCCGGCGTTGCCGGGCGGCGGCCGAAGCGCGCGCAGCCGTCGACCACCTTCTTGACCAGCTCGGCGTTGCTGGCGGCGAGCTGGTCGGGCTCGATGCGCAGGTTGTCCTCCAGCCCGGTGCGGCAGTGGCCGCCCGCCTCGAGGCACCACTGGTTCACTTCCCACTGGTGGCGGCCGACGCCCGCGGCCACCCAGGTGGCGCGCGGCAGGACTGCCGCGAGCTCGCTCCTGAGGAAGTCGAAGATGCTGCGCCGCGCCGGCATGGCGTTCGGAATGCCCATCACGAACTGCACGTGCGGCGGGTCCTTGAGCAGGCCCTTCTTCACCAGGCCGGCGGCGTTGTAGAGCATGGCCAGGTCGAACACCTCGACCTCGGGCTTGATGTCGTTGTCGAGCATGGCCTTCGCCAGGCCTTCGACGAACTCGGGCGGGTTCTCGTAGATCTGCGCCGCGAAGCTCACCGAGCCGGTGGCGAGCGAGGCCATGTCGGGCTTGAGGTAGAGCATGCCGCCGCGCTTCGACTGCTCGCGGCCGCGGCCGCCGGTCGAGAACTGCACGATCATGCCCGGCAGTGCTTGCGCACGCCTTCCTGCACGCGGCCGTAGAGCTCGGGATCGGAGCCGGGGTGACTCGTCGGGGTTGCGCACGTGGATGTGCACGAGGGAGGCGCCCGCCTCGAATGCCTCGTGCGTCGATTCGATCTGCTCCGCGGGCACGACCGGGACGGCGGGGTTGTCGACCTTCTTCGGCACCGCGCTGCTCCTCGTGCTCGCCGGGCTTTGGTGTTGACACCCGCGCCGGAAGTATTACCATCTCAAAAGGTTGTAATACCAAGGAGTTTCCGTGGCGTATCACGTCACCGTCAAAGGCCAGGTCACCATTCCCAAGCCGGTGCGGGATCATCTCGGCATCCGGCCAGGGAGCGCAGTCGAGTTCGAGGTCGGCACGAAAGGCGAAGTGCTGCTGCGCAAGGCGGGGCGCCGCGCCAAGCGTTCACGCTTCCGCAGCCGCTTCGCCGCGGTGCGCGGCGCTGCCACCGTCAGGCTGCGGACCGAGCAAATCCTCGCGCTTACGAGGGGCGAGGAATAGGCGGCAGGGAGGACCCGCCGCTACGGTCCCGGCCGCTGTGGTCCTCGTCGATACCAACGTCCTGCTCGACGTGGTGACCGACGACCCGCAATGGGCGGCCTGGTCGCAGCATCAGCTCGAAGCGGCGGCGCTCAAGGATCGGCTAGCCATCAATGCGGTCGTTTACGCCGAGCTGTCGATCGGCTTTCGCCGGATCGAGGAGCTGGAGGCCGTGCTGGCAAAGACGCAGATAGGCATCGAAGAAATTCCTCGCGAAGCCTTGTTTCTCGCCGGCAAGGCATTTCAGCGCTACAAGGCGCGCGGCGGCACGCGTACAGGAGTCCTGCCGGATTTCTTTATCGGGGCGCACGCGACGGTTCTTGGCATCGCCCTCCTCACGCGAGATGCCCGGCGCTACGCCGACTATTTTCCGAAGCTCGAATTGCTTGCACCGCGCTAACGAGCCCGGAGCAATTACCGTGTCCCTTCGCGTGGGCGCAAGCCGAGTACGCCAGCGGGTATCTTGAGCTGAAGAACGCCGCATCGAGCGAGCCGTTGCTCACGTTCTCCATCGCCCAGGTGGAGATGCCGTGCTGCAGCTCGACGTCGAGCCATGGATAGCGCGCGAGCAGGGTGCTCATCAGATCGCCCAGGCGGATGATCCCCGGGTCGAGGATCGTGCCCACCCGCGCCTTGCCGGTCAGGTGGCCTTCCAGCTTGACAGGTGGCCTTATTCCTCAGCCACGGCTGGCACATGTCCTACGCATTCAAGGTCGAAGCCATGGCGGCTGCGGCGCGGCGCAGCGCCGGCAGGTAGCCGAGCGCCCGCTCGAGCGGCATGCGCGACATCGGCGCCTGCACCGCGAGCGCCGCGCAGGCGCGCTTTTTCCCCGGCACCGGCACCGCCACGCACACCAGCCCGGCGTGGAATTCCTCGTTGTCGGTGGCGTAGCGGTTGGCGCGGATCTTCGCGAACTCGGCGGCCAGGCGCTTCGGGTCGGTGATCGTGGTCTCCGTATAGCGGTTGAGCCCGAGCTGCGCCACCAGCCGCTCGCGCGACGCTTTCGGCAGCAGCGCGAGCAGCAGCTTGCCGCTCGCCGTGCAGTGCAGCGGCACGCGCGAGCCCGAGGTGAGCGTCATGCGCAGCGGCCACGCGGTCTCGACGCGGTCGACGTAGATCACCTGGTCGCCGTCGAGCATGGTGAAGTTGCAGGTCTCGCCGATTTCCCCGACCAGGCGCGCGAGGATCGCGCGCCGCTCGGCGCGCAGGCTGCCGTTGAGCATGACGCTGCGCCCGAGCGCGGCGAGCCGCGGCCCCGGCGCGTAGCGCCGCGCTCCCGGCTCGCGCATCACCAGCCCCGCCGCTTCCAGCATGCCGAGCATGCGGTAGAGCGTGGGCTTGGGCAGGCGCACCATGCCGGTCAGCTCGGCGAGCCCCGCCGGCCGCTCCGCCGCGACCAGCGCTTCGAGCACCGAGACGGCCCGCAGCGTGGCCGGAACGCTGTCTTCCTTGCGCGGCATGCGCCAGATTATCATTTTCTAAAACGCGACCCGTGAGAAACTGAGTATGATCGCGAAGCTGGCCGATCCGCGGAGCAGCCATACCCTATGACACCGGACCGACCGGACAGGTCTTCTTCCAGGCTCGTCGCTTGGGCGCTGACTGCCAGCCTAGTAGCGCTGCTGTCGTTCTCCGTCAACGTCCTGTACGGAAGGTTCGCCCCGTTCTTTGGCTGGGACGCGAGCCTGCGCCTGGCCAGCGTGCCCGAGTTCTGGCTGCTCTTTGCCTCGGCAGCCTTTTTCGTAGTCGCCGCGCTGGCGGCGGAACGCCAGGCCGGTGGCTACCCGCCGCCTGACCCCACAAACTAGGAGGAAAGCAACCATGACGAAAGACAAGGGTCTCACCGACGCCGAAACGCCCGACTCGCTGGCGCGCCGGCGCTTTTTCGAGTTATGCGCGAAGTACGGCTTTACCGCGGCAACGGTCGCATCGGCAGGCGGACTGCTGCTCTCCAGGCAGGCTTCCGCGCAAACCGCGAACGAGGAACGCGACCGGCAGCGCGCGGCGAAAGTCACGATGACGCTCGCCACCGAGTACCGCATCGGTGCCACACGCTGGTATCCGCTGATGCAGCTCAACCTCAAGGAGAACATTCAGAACGCGACCAACGGATACGTGTACGTGCGCCTGGCTCCGGCCGGGCAGCTCGGCATGGGCGCGGCGCTGGCGCAGGGCGTCCAGAGCAATACGATCCAGGCGGCGCAGCATTCGATCTCGAACTTCTCCCCGTTCGCACCGGAGGTGGACCTCATCAATATCCCCTACTGGTGCGGCCACAATCAGGAGTTCGTCAACCTGGTCACGTCGGATGCCTGGAAGCGCGTGGTCCACGCCAAGGCCGAGGAGCGCGGCTTCAAGATCCTGCTGTACCTGGTGCTTGACCCCCGTACCGTGGCCGCCCGCAAGGGGTTGCAGAAAGCGCCGCTCAAGACACCGTCAGACCTGCGCGGCATCAAGTTCCGGGTGCCGGCCTCCAAGATCCTGCAGCAGTTCTACACCCTCGCCGGCGCCAATCCGACGCCTGTCGCCTGGGGAGAGACGCCCTCGGCGATCCAGCAGGGCGTGGCCGACGCGCTCGACCCCGCCGTGGTGGCGCTCTATTCCAACGGCTTCAAGGACATGCTGTCCTGGATCACGTTCAACAAACCGGTGCCGGACTCGCAGGTCTATTCCTGCAACCTGAAGTGGTTCCGCGGCCTGCCAGGCAAAGTGCAGGAGGGAATCGATTTCGCGAGCGAGGTCACCTTCCAGCAGAACCTTGCGCAGGTGCCGGCATCGCGGGCGTACGCCATGGCGGAAATGGCCGCCGCGGGAGTGCAGTTCTACACGCCCACCAAAGGTGAGCTGGACCAGTGGGTCGAGGCATGCGGGGCGCAGCGCCCGGAGTGGAACGAAATCAAGGTGCAGCTCGCCGGTTCCCTCGCCAGCTTCGAGCGCATGCGCGAAGCCGCCCGGAACCGTGCAAGGTACTACGTCCACGACGTCTGATCGGTGATTCGAGATGCCGGGAGACGGGTTTTCCTGCCGCCTCCCGCATCGCCGTCGACGGATCGTTTCCGGCGCAATCATCCATGAAAAAGCTCCTCCTCACCATCGACCGGGACGGCGAACGCTGGCTGCTCCTGGTGCTCTACATGTATATCGTCGCGGTCATCTTCGTCGAAGTGGCGCGGCGCTTCGTGCTGGACTTCTCCTCCCTATGGGGCGAGGAAACCGCGCGCTACGCCTTCATCTACCTGGTGTGGATCGGTGCGGCCGCGGCGGTGCGCGATCGCGCGCACATCCGCATCGATGTGCTGCTCTCCTTCCTGCCGCCGAGGGCGCGCACCGCCATGTTCCTGCTCGGCGACGTGCTCATGGGCGTGCTCGCGACGATCATCCTGTACCTGTCGATCGGCCCGTTCCTGGGCTCCATCCGGTACGGATCCGTCATCGAGGGACTGCGTGTCCTGCGGGCATGGGTGCTGTTCGCGGTGCTGTTCGGCTTCGCGCTCCTGCTGTTCCGGGTCGCGCAGTCGATCGTGTACGACATCTCCGACCTGCGCGCGGGCCGGCCGCCACGGGCGGGGCGCAAGCTGTTCGACTGAGTTTCCGGCATGTACATACCCGAGGCGTTCGCAGCTTCCGATCTCGGTTGGCAGGTGCTCGGCCCGTTGCTGCTGATGCTGGCGCTGTTCGCGTTCGCCGTGCCCGTCTGGGTGTCCCTCGGCATCACGGCGCTGCTGATGCTTTGGCTCACGGGCGCGCTGCCGCTCGGGCTGATCGGGGAGTCGGTGTTCCACGGCCTCGACGCCTTCGCGCTGATCGCGATCCCGCTGTTCGTCCTGACCGGCGATGTGCTGGTGCGCACGGGCCTGTCGATCAAGCTGCTCGAAATCGCGCAAGCGACGATGGGCGGCGTGAGGTCCGGACTCGGCACCTCCACGGTGCTGGGCTGCGGTTTTTTCTCCTGTATCTCCGGCTCGGACGCCGCCGGCGCCGCCGCGGTGGGACGCATCACCATCAAGCGTCTCATCGAAAGCGGCTATTCTCCGGCGTATGCCTGCGCGCTGGTCGCCTCCGGCGCCTGTACCGGCATCCTCATACCGCCGTCGATCGCCTACATCATCATAGGCATGGTGCTCGGCATCTCGACTTCGACGCTGTTCCTGGCAGCCGTGGTGCCCGGCGTGCTCATCATGACCTCCATCATGATCACCAACGCCGTCATGAACCGGCTGAACGGCTATGAGCACGCGCGCGGGCGCTTCGACTTCCGGCATTGGCTGCGGACGGTATGGGACGGGCGCTACGCCCTGCTGGTGCCTTCCATCATTTTCGGGGGGATCTATTCAGGCGTCTTCACCCCTACCGAGGCGGCCGCGGTAGCGGTGGTGACGACGATTGCCGTGGGGCTGTTTCAGGGCACCTTCACCCTCAAGGACTTTCCGCGCACGCTGGAGGGATCGGCCAAGGTCTGCGGCGTCATCGTGCCCATCATCGCCGTGGCGTTGCCGCTGGCGCAGGTGTTCGCCATCAACGACGTCCCGCAGAGCCTCATCGCGTCGGTGACCGCGGTAACCGGGAATCCGACTCTCATCATCCTGATGATGGTGGGCGTCTTCATCGTCGCCGGCCTGGTCATGGAAAGCACGCCCAACATCGTCATCCTGGCCCCGATCATGCTGCCCCTGGCCCGGGAGATCGGCATGAACGACATTCACTTCTGCATTCTCATGGTCACATCCCTGGGCATCGGCTTCATTACACCGCCGCTCGGACTGAACCTGTTCGTGATCTCGGGCATCACCGGCCAGTCGGTGCTATCCATCGCCGCCAAGGCCTTTCCGTTCGTGCTCGGCATGCTCGTGGTGGTGATGCTGCTCGCCTTCGTTCCCGAGTTGTCTCTCTTCCTCCTCGACTGACCCGGGCGGCCGCCAGATTATCATTTTCTGAAACGCGACTTGTGGGAAACTGAGGCGTCCTGACCCCTTTCGAGAGCCTCCCATGACCGACATCGCCGAAGTGAAACGCGTGGCAGTCGCCGGCCGGCAGCGCATGACGCCGTCCGAAGCGCTGGTGGAAACGCTCGTCGCCCAGGGCGTGAGGAACGTCTTCGGCATCGTGGGCTCCGCCTACATGGATGCGCTCGACCTGTTTCCCGCGGCCGGCATCCGCTTCATCCCCACCGTGCACGAGCAGGGCGCGGCGCACATGGCCGACGGCTACTACCGCGTCAGCGGCAAGCACGGCGTGTGCATCGGGCAGAACGGGCCGGGCATCACCAATTTCGTGACCGCGATCGCGGCGGCGT
>Ga0214472_10001212_pt1 | contig 29502 bp, 35 predicted proteins | sample RVTome_6_FD_207662 | JGI IMG/M metagenome (GOLD analysis project Ga0214472, IMG submission 207662) | Soil microbial communities from uranium-contaminated site in the Upper Colorado River Basin, Wyoming, United States - RVT140D175 | ecosystem: Environmental > Terrestrial > Soil > Contaminated >...
TCCTGCACGCTTGGCGGCAGAAGCTGTGCCTCATCGATCTTCCAGGGACGAAAGTGCTTGCTCATGGCTCAACAAGGAATCAGACTCGTCGCCACTTGACCAGTGACTATTCAGACAGGCTCCTAGTTTACCAAACCGGCAATTTCCCGGTTGCGGTCCGCAGGAGCCTCGCGCTACTTCGCATTGTATCGGCAATCGTTGCAATCAGGGAAGGGCGCAGGATGCGGATCGGATATTATTCGAAGAAAACCATGTGGGCAGCTGCCGTTGGCTTGGCAGCGCCGCTTTGTGCAGCGCAGCTCGCAGTAGCAGCTGACAGTGGCTGGATCGGCTCGAGTAGCGCGCGAACATTCATCAAGTCGCTGCGCTCGGGCGCCGAGTTTGCCGTAAGCGTGGAATGCCGCAATGGCTCTTCGAACAAATCGGCGTTCAAGCCGGAAATCCGCATTGTCAGCGGACCGAACAGCCAAAAGAAAAACTGGGCGGTTGTCGCAAGCGACTATCTATTCCAGCTCGGCGCGAGCCCGGCAGAATGGGCAAACTGGAGCAAGGTTTCGGGAAACGTGCTGGCAAAGCCCGGCTCGGGCGGAAAGTTCTATTGCTCCGCTTTTCACCACAAGAAAGCCGGAACCTATTCGCGCACGGCACCGCCGCTTTCGCGCAAGACTGCGCAAGGTTTTGTCACGATAAACTGATCCGCCGTCGCATAGCGCTTCCCTTGATGACAGGCACCCAATAAACACGGGCCATGCGCCTGTTCGCCGAAAACCTGTCCGTTGCCCGCGGCGATCGGTCGGTTTTCGCCGGGCTTTCGTTTTCCATCAGCGATGGCGAGGCGCTGATCGTCACCGGCGCCAATGGCTCAGGCAAATCGACGCTGCTGAAGGCGGTCGCCGGGTTCCTGAAGCCTTCCGTCGGCAGCATCGGCTTCGAAGGCGCGGGCGAGGACGATGCGGCAACGCTCTGCCATTTTCTCGCGCATGCCAACGCGCTGAAGCCGGCATTGACCGTCGCCGAAAACCTGGCCTTCTGGCGCAGTTTTCTCGGCAATCCGAGTATGGAGGTCGAGACCGCGCTCGACGAGGTCGGCCTTGGCGGTCTCGGCGATCTGCCGGCCGGCTACCTGTCGGCAGGCCAGAAGCGGCGTGTCGCAATCGCGCGCCTGCTCGTCAGTCACCGGCCGGTCTGGCTGATCGACGAGCCGACGGCGGCGCTCGACAAGCGCTCGGAGGGCCTGTTTACCGAAATTCTGAAGCGGTATCTCGATGCCGGCGGCATGGCGATCGCGGCGACGCATCAGCCCTTGCAGATCGGTGCGCCGAAGCGCCTCGACATGAACGAATATGCCGCAATCCCGATCACAGGGGCGGCAGCGTGAAGGCGCTGCTGCTGCGCGAACTGAGGCTCGCGACGCGCGCCGGCGGCGGCGCGCTCACCGGCCTGTTGTTTTTCCTGGCCGTCGTGGTCGTGGCGCCTTTCGCCATCGGACCGGACCTCAACCTGCTCGCCCGCATCGGTCCGGCATTGCTGTGGATCGGGGCCCTGCTGGCCGGGCTGCTTGGCCTCGACCGGCTGTTCCAGGCCGACCGCGACGACGGCTCGCTCGATCTGCTGATCCTGAGCGGGCATCCGCTAACTGCGATCGTGCTGGTCAAGTGCCTCGCCCATTGGCTGACGACAGGCCTGCCGCTGGTCGTGGCAAGCCCGCTCTTCGGCCTGATGCTGAACGTGTCGGAAACGGCGATGCTGGCGCTGGCGGCAACATTGTTGTGCGGGACACCGGCGATCACCTTTATCGGCGCAGTCGGTGCGGCGGTCACCGTCGCCCTGCCTCGTGGCGGGCTGCTGATCGCAATACTGGTTTTGCCGTTGACGATTCCTGTGCTGATTTTCGGCGTTGCCGCCACGCAGGGCGCAATCGAAGACCCGGCACCATTCCTGCCGCCGTTCCTGATCCTCGGCGCCATCACCTTGTTTTTTTCCGTGCTCGGCCCTGTCGCAGCGTCTGCTGCATTGCGGGCAAGCGCCGATTGAAGCGCGGCGGCGAACCTTCCAGGCCTGCCAGATTGTCATCGGCCGGAGGTGGGACTACATGGACAGGATGGAGCAAGCCGCACCGAGAACCGTGTCGTTCTGGGACTACGCCAACCCCAACCGTTTCCTGTCGATGGCCGGACCGGTAATCATGGTTCTCGGGGCATTGAGCGTGGTGCTGTTCGCGCTCGGCCTGTGGATGGCGTTCAATGCGCCCGAAGACTACCAGCAGGGCGCAACCGTGCTGATCATGTTCATCCATGTGCCGGCCTCGTGGCTGGCGATGATGTGCTATTCGCTGATGAGCCTGTCGGCAATCGGCTATCTGGTCTGGCGGCATCCGCTTGCCGATGTCTCGCTCAGGGCTGGCGCGCCGCTCGGGGCGGCGTTCACGCTGTTGGCGCTGGTGACCGGCTCGCTGTGGGGCAAACCGATGTGGGGCGCCTGGTGGGTCTGGGACGCGCGGCTCACCTCCGTGCTGGTGTTGTTCCTGATCTATCTCGGTATCATCGCGCTGGCGCGCGCCGTCGAAGATCCGGCCACGGCCGCCCGGTCGCTGGCGATCGTGACACTGGTCGGCTTCGTCAACATTCCGATCGTCAAATTCTCGGTCGACTGGTGGAACACGCTGCACCAGCCAGCCTCGGTATCGCGCTTCGCGCGTCCGGCGATGGATACGGCCTTTCTCTATCCGCTGCTGGTCATGGCGCTCGGCTATACCGTCCTGTTCCTGACGCTGCACCTGATGGGCATGCGCAACGAGATCCTCGACCGGCGGATTCGCAGCCTGGCAATGTCGAAGGCAGGCAAGTCAACGGAAGGCGCCGGATGACGGGTCCGCACGCCGCCTATATCCTGGCCGCCTATGTGGTGACCGCGGTGGTGATCGCAGCGATGATCGCACGCGCCGTTGCCGGATACCGCCAACGTCGGCGGCGGATACACGAATTGGAGGCGCAGGGTGTACGGCGGAGGAGCCAGCGTGGCTGAAACAAAGAATTCGGGGCCGAGGCGCCGCTGGGTTCTGGCGCTGTTGCCGCTGATTCTGTTCGGCGGCCTAGTCGCGGTGTTCCTGGCGCAAATGCTGCGCGGCGGCGCCAGTTCCGACATTCCCTCGGCACTGATCGGCAAACCTGTTCCGGAATTCTCCTTGCCGGCCCTTGCCGGCCTGAAGGATGCCGTGGGCGCGGCCATACCGGGCCTTTCATCGGCCGATCTGCGGGCCGGAAAATTGCATGTCGTGAATGTCTGGGCGAGCTGGTGCGGGCCCTGCCGGCTCGAGCATCCATTGCTCATGGAACTGGGAAAGGACCCGAGGATCGAGCTTGTCGGCATCAACTACAAGGACGAACCGGTAAACGCGCTGCGCTTCCTCGGCCAGCTCGGCAATCCGTTCGCGCGCATCGGCGCCGACGACAAAGGCAGGTTGACCATCGACTGGGGCGTCTATGGCGTGCCGGAGACGTTTGTCGTCGATGGCGGCGGCGTCATCCGGTACAGGCATGTCGGCCCGCTGACCGAGTCTTCCTTGCGCGAGAAACTGTTGCCGGCAATCGAAACGGCGCTGGCGGGCGCCGGTTCATGACGTTTCCGCTCTCGCCGGATTTTGCGCGCCTGGTCCCGGCCGGCGATACGCATGAGCGTTCAGTATGCGCCCATTGCGGCTTCGTCAATTACCGGAATCCGCGCGTCGTCGCCGGTTCGGTGGTGCGCCATCGCGGCAGCTACCTGCTGTGCCGGCGGGCAATCGAGCCGCGTCGCGGCTTCTGGACAATTCCGGCGGGCTACCTGGAAATGCACGAGACGCCGGAAGACGGCGCCCGGCGCGAGGCGCGCGAAGAGGCCAACGCCGAGCTGGAATTCCACGGGCTCCTCGCCGTCTACACCGTGCCACGGCTCTCGCAGGTGCAATTGATCTACCGCGCGACGCTTGCCGGCGGCGAACACTCGCCGGGAGAAGAGAGCCTGGAAACCGGATTGTTCGCCTTCTCCGAAATCCCCTGGAGCGATCTGGCGTTTCCGACGGTGCATTGGGCACTGCGCCACGATCTTGCGGCCGCCAAAGGCGACGGCGCTCCGCCGTTCGGAAATATCGGCGGCGAATCGACCGACCTCGCCGGCTGAGAGGCAACAAGGCCGGGCCGATGTTTTTCGTCCTTTCGAAAGTGCTGACGGCGGTGTTCCTGCCGCTCAACGCCTTGTTCGCGGTAACGATTGCCGGATGGCTTGCCTGGCGGCTCGGCCGGCGGCGAGCAGCGAAATCGCTGTGGCTTGCGGCCATGTTCGCGTTTGTTGCGATCGGGTTCACGCAATTGCCGGATCTAGCGATGCGCTGGCTCGAAACGCGCACCCCACCGGGCAAGATCGAGGGCGATTTTGCCGGGATCATCGTTCTGGGCGGCGGGCTCGACGTCAGCGACCTGCCGGAGGAACCGGTCAGGATCGTGGAAGGCGGCATGCGGCTGGTCCGCGGGTTGGCGCTCGCCCGCCAAATGCCCGGCGCGCGCCTGATCTACTCCGGCGGCGTCGGCACGCTGCGCGGCGCCGAACGGCCCGAAGCCCTGGGAGCCTCCGAGATCCTGGCCATGCTTGGCGAGGACATTGCCCGCCTCGAAACGGAAACCGGCTCGCGAAATACCGCAGAGAATGCCGCCGAAGTTGCGGGCATGCTGGGCGCCGACAGCGAGCGGCGCTGGCTGCTGGTCACTTCCGCTTTCCACATGCCGCGCGCGCTCGGATGCTTTCGCGCGGCCGGAGTCGATGTCATACCGGCGCCCACCGACTATCGCGCGAACGAGCTTGTGTGGCCGTATCTGGCCTTCGATTCGGCCAACCAGTTCCGCAAGTTCGGAATCGTCCTGAAGGAGCTGGCCGGGCTGGCGGCCTACCGGCTGACGGGCAGGACCGATTCGCTGTTCCCGCGCTGAATCTTTGCCTTTTCATTGGATGGCCGGCTTGTTAGAGCAACCGCGGCCGTTCAATGGCGGCGGAATGGGAACGGTACATGCTTAACGGAAAATCGATTTTGGTGACCGGCGGAACCGGATCGTTCGGACAGGCATTCGTCCGCCGGATCCTCCGTGACTTTCCAGAAGTAAGGCGGCTGGCGGTATTTTCCCGCGATGAATCGAAACAGTACGAAATGCAGCTGCGCTACCCGGCGCATCAATATCCCGGACTGCGGTTCCTGCTCGGCGATGTGCGCGAAATTGCGCGCGTCCAGCGCGCGCTTGAAGGCGTCGACATCGTCATTCACGCCGCCGCGCTGAAGCAGGTGCCCGCCGCCGAATACAATCCGTTCGAGTTCATCAAGACCAACGTCCTTGGCTCCCAGAACCTGATCGATGCCTGCTTCGATTGCGGCGTCAGCGTCGCCGTTGCGCTGTCGACCGACAAGGCGGCCGCCCCCGCCAACCTCTACGGCGCCACCAAGCTGTGTGCCGACAAGCTCTTCGTCGCCGCCAACAACATGATCGGTCGCCGCAACCTGCGCTTCTCGGTCGTGCGCTACGGCAATGTCCTGGGCAGCCGCGGCTCGGTCGTGCCGCTGTTCCTGCAGATGCGCAATACCGGCAGCGTGAAGATCACCGATCCAAACATGACGCGCTTCTCGATCACGCTCGACAAGGCAGTCGACATGGTGCTGTGGGCGATCGCCAATACTTTCGGCGGCGAGATCCTGGTACCGAAGATTCCGAGTTATCGCCTGCTCGATCTCGCCGACGCGATCGCCCCGAACTGCAAGCGCGAATTCATCGGCGTCCGCCCTGGCGAAAAGATCCATGAAGAGATGATCATCCCGGCCGACAGCGCCAACACTTTCGACATCGGCGATTTCTTCGCGATCCTGCCAGCACTCGCCGGCGTCACCACCGACGGGTTGCGCAGCAAGGTCAATGGCAAGCCAGTGCCCGACAACTTCTATTACCACAGCGGCGCCAACAAATATTTCCTTTCGGTCGACGAGTTGCGGGGGCTGATCCGTGAGCATGTCGATCCGGATTTTCAGGTATGAGCGGCCGCGGCAGGACGCCGAATCGGGCTGAGGCGATACAAGGCGCCGGTACGGTGGACCCGCGCGAGATCGAACGATTTTCGGCCCTCGCCCAGGAATGGTGGAATCCGGCGGGCAAGTTCCGCCCGCTGCACAAGTTCAACCCGGTCAGGGTCGAATACGTCAAGCGCAAGGCCTGCGAACATTTCGGGCGCGATTTCATCGATCCGCAGGCGTTGGCGGGATTGCGCATTCTCGATATCGGTTGCGGTGGCGGGCTGCTCAGCGAACCGCTCGCCCGCATGGGCGCCGAGGTCGTCGGCGCAGATGCCTCCGAAACCAATGTCGAAGTCGCGCGACTGCATGGCGAATCGTCCGGGATGCGGATCGACTATCGCTGCACGACTGCCGAAGCGCTGGCGGCCGAGGGCCAGAACTTCGACATGGTGCTGGCGATGGAAATCATCGAGCATGTCGCCGATGTCGGTTTGTTTCTGGATGCGCTGACGAAACTGACGCGGCCGGGCGGACTGCTCCTCGTCGCCACCATCAACCGCACGATGAAAGCCTGGGCGCTCGCCATCGTCGCCGCTGAGCGAATTCTGCGCTGGCTGCCGCGCGGAACCCATGAATATGAAAAGCTGATACGGCCCGAGGAGATCGAGGCGCCGCTGGCGCAATCCGGTTTCGCAATTCTCGAGCGCCCCGGTGTCTTCTACCATCCGCTGGAAGATCGCTGGAAGCTGTCGGCCGATACCGACGTCAACTACATGGTGCTGGCGAGCCGCCCCGCGGCATGAACAAGCCCGCGGGCATCCTTCAATTGCGATCGTCCGGAAGGTCGGGCAGCGGCAGGAAATCGATTCCCTCCTCGGCCAATTCGCCTGCCTCGTCCAGCGTAGCCTGACCGTAGATGCCGCGGGATTCGGTCTCGCCGTAGTGGATTTTGCGCGCTTCCTCCGGGAAGCGCGATCCGACGTCCTCGGCGCCTTCCATCAGACGCTGTTTGATTTCGCGCATCTGTTCCAGCAGCGCGCGCTTTTCAGGCGGCATGGCGGCCAGCTGCGGCGGCCGCGAGGCGGGCGGCGCTTCCGGTTGCCGGGCGGCTTCGGCAATGCCCTGGCGGGCGGCAGCCGCTCGCTTGCGCGAGGTCGAAACGGCGGGTGCCATCAGCATTTTTTCGACCTTGTGCTCACCGCAATGCGGGCATTCGACGAGTTTTCGGCCCGCCTGTTCGTCGAAGGAGGCCGAAGACGGGAACCAGCCGTCGAACTCATGGCCCTTGGCGCAGACCAACGCATACCGGATCATGCAACATTCCTCTTGCCGGCGCCGGCGGAGATATCGCGGGCCGCACCTTCCACTTTCAGGCCGAATTGCTTTTCATTTCGTAACGACGGGATGCGCTGGCGCGCAGCTTCGACCGCCGCGAGGTCGATCTCGCTCAGAAGCACACCTGGCACGTCGTGCTCCAGTTCGGCAACGATCCTGCCCCAGGGGTCGACAATCAAGGAGTGACCATAGCTTTCCCGGCCGTCTTCGTGCGTTCCGCCCTGGGCGGCGGCGATCAGGAATGCGCCGTTCTCGATCGCGCGGGCGCGCGTCAGCACGTGCCAGTGCGCCTCGCCGGTTTGCCGCGTGAAACAGGCCGGCGCCGTCAGCATCGCGGCGCCAACCTGTGCTTGCCTTCGAAACAGGGCGGCGAACCGCAAATCGTAGCAGATGCCAAGCCCGATTCGTCCGATTCCGGTCTCGGCAACAACTGCCGTGTCACCAGCTTCCATAGTGGCGGATTCACGCCAGCTCTCGCCACTCGGTAAGTCGACGTCGAACATGTGGATTTTGTCATAGGCAGCGATCCGGAGGCCGTCCGGCCCGAACAACGCGGCCCGGTTGAAAGCCTTGCCGCCGCCGGTGGCGATCGGCGTGGAGCCAATGTGAAGATGGATGCCGAGTTCCTTAGCCAATCGGGCAGCTTCGGCGAACACGCCGCTTTCGTCATCCGTGCGCAACGCTGCGACGAACTTCGCCCGGTCGCGCTGGACCAGCCCGGTCACCTCCGGCGTTTGCACATATTGCGCGCCGCGGCTTGCCGCTTCGCGCACGGCCTTTGCCATCTCGGCGACATTGGCCGCCTCGTCGATGCCGGAGCGCATCTGTATGCAGGCGATTTTCAGCTTCATGCCACGGTTGATCCTGCGAGCAGGGGATCGAGCTTGCCGGAGTGCTCGAGCGCGTAGAGTTCGTCGCAGCCGCCGATATGGCGACCATCGATGAAAATTTGCGGGAAAGTCCTGCCGCCATTGGCGCGCTGAACCATCTCGGCGCGCAATTGCATGTCGGCGCTGGTATCGAATTCGTGAAACGCGACACCCTTGCGCTGCAGCAGATCCCTGGCGGCGGAACAGTAGCCGCAGAACTTGCGCGTATAGATTTCGACCTTGCTCATCCGGATTCAGCGATTTGCGGCCGTCAAGGCCTCCCGGCTCATATATCGTCGAGACCGGCCATTGCAAAGGTCAGTGCGTCGACCCTGACCGCGCCCGCCCGCCGCAGGGCGCGCGCGCAAGCCTTGATCGTCGCGCCCGTGGTATAGACGTCGTCGATCACAAGGACGCGGCGGCCCTGGATTTCGGGCCTGGCGGCGGCCGGCACCCGAAACGCGCCCTGGACGTTCCGGGCCCGTTCGCCGCGCCCGAGGCCGACCTGGCGACGCGTCGCTTTGACACGGATGAGCGACATCATCCGGCCCGGCTTTCCCGATCCGGTGGATATGTGGCGGGCGAGTTCGGCCGACTGGTTGAACCGGCGCTGTAGCAGCCGGCGCGGATGCAGCGGCACCGGGACGATCACGTCGCAGTCGTCCAGTAGTTCGCGGCCGAAAGCCATCATCAACTCGGCCATCCACGGCGCAAGATCGGTTCGGTCGGAGAATTTCAGCCCGCTCACCAATCGTCGGGCCGCCTCGCCATAGCTCATGACGCAGCGGTGACGGTCGAAAGGCGGCGGTTCGCTGAGGGCCTCCATGGAAATCGCGCCGTCGCCGGTTTCATACTCGAAGGGCCGGCCAAGCGTCGCGCAAAACGGGCGCGAGATGAAACGGACGCCCGGCCAGCAGCCTGCGCAGAACCCGCCGTCGCGCCCGACGATCGCGCCGCAACTGAGGCAGGTCGCCGGCACCAGGAAGTCCCGCAGCCCCTTCGACAAGGCCAATGCCCTTGCCGCCAGAAACCTGATGTGCATCGCGGCTCCCATCCGTTACCCTGCAGAGCGTGGCCATGCCGGCCCCGGCAAGCGTCGGCGGTCATTGCAACCCACCCTCCAAGGCTTGCAACGCAAGGTAGATCGACCCGGACATGGTGCGCAACGCCCAAGAAACAGGAATACCCGGAATTCGCTACGACCGCCGGCGAATGGCGGCCGCGTTCGCCCGCGCCCGCGCGATCGCAAAGCCGGACGCCAGCTTCCTCGCCAGGATCGCCAGCGACGAAATCTCGTTCCGGCTTTCGGCGACGAAACGGGTGTTTTCCTCAGCGCTCGACCTGGTCTCTACCGGGCCGGAGCTTGCCGTGGTCTTGCGCGCTGGGCTTCCGGCGCTGGCGATCGACCGCCATGATTTTTCCGATTGGATCGCCGGCGCCGAAATCGCGGATCGCTTTGCGGACAATTCCCGCGATCTCGTCGTCTCGATGTTCGGATTGCACCGCATGGAGGAGCCGGCGGCGGTTCTTGGCATTGCGCGCCGCGTACTCCGGCCGGACGGGCTGTTTGTCGGCGTGCTGCCGGGCGAAGGCACGCTCGCCGAACTCGGCGAAGCGTTGCTGGCCTCCGAACTGGCAGAGGGCGGCGGCGCCGGGCTTCGTATCGAACCGTTCGTGTCGCTCAATCAGGCGGGCGGTTGGCTGCAACAGGCGGGCTTCGCGCTGCCGGTTGCCGATGTCGAACGACTGACGTTGCGATACTCTGATCTGGCGGGTCTGGTTGCCGATTTGAGGGCAATGGCGGCCGGCAACTGCCTGGCCGGTGGGCGCCCCCCTTTGCGGAAAGCCGCGTTTGGCAGAATCGAAACTGAATATCGCCGCCGGTTCGCCGATGCGGACGGAAGGCTAAGGGTCAGCGTCAACCTGATTTTTCTGAGCGGCTGGGCGCCGGACGAGAGCCAGCAGCGTCCGTTGCGGCCGGGCAGCGCGAGGCAACGACTGTCGGATGCGCTGGGCGTCGCGGGAAAATCGCTGCAACCGGGACGCAAGCGATAGCGGGCAAGGGCGTGCCGCTATTTCATTTGCGTAGCGATCGTGTTGAGCTGGACGGTGGAGGTTTCGCCAACCGCACGAAACGCGCCGACGCAAACCACGGCGACGAACGCGACAATCAGGCCATATTCGATCGCGGTCGCGCCGGACCGTTCTTTCCAAAATTTCGCAATCATCACAACCATCCTACACGCTCGTGGCAAAATGCGGCCGAGGTGCAGGCTAGCGCTCCGCCGCCTAAGCGGAGGTTAAGCAAAATGGGAAACGGCCGCTTACCGCGACGGGCAGGATTGTCGCGAACCGGATGCGCAGATGACCGTCGGATTCTCCGACAATACGCTGCGACGGACGGTGACGCGCTTGCCGTCGGAAACCGACCCGGTCATCACCCGGTCGATGCCGAGGGCGCGGTTTTGGGTATATCCCGCTACTGCGCCCTGCAGCACAGGCGCCGCCAGGACCGCCACGGCGAGCGAGACGCCGGCAACCAGGAACGCCATCTGGGTGTCCATGATGCCGCGCCGGTCGCGCCAGAAGGCAAACGTCCGGCCGATCCAATTGCGAATTCGCATGGCTGCCTCCATCGGCATGGCCTGTCGGCCGCTTTCGCGGCCAGGAATGCATAGAATTGTCGCGAACTCATAAAAGATCGATTAACGCAGCGACCAAGGGAACATCGGCCGGCGGCATCTCGTATTCGCGCAGGCCGCGAGCAGAAACCCATTTGATGGCGGTATGCTCGTGGGCAATGGCCGGCCCTTCCCATTTTCGGCAGACGAAAAGCGGCATCAGCAAATGGAATTCAGGGTAGGCGTGGCTCGCGAAAGTGAGGGGCGCCAAACAGTTGCGCCAGGTCGTCACCCCCAGTTCCTCCTGCAGTTCGCGCAGGACGCAGTCCTCCGGCGTCTCGCCCGGCTCAAGCTTGCCGCCCGGAAATTCCCAGAGGCCGGGCATCGATTTTGCCGGCGGCCGTTGTGCAATGAGGACCCTGTTGTCCGCGTCGATCAACGCGCAGGCGGCGACGAGCAACAGTTTCATGACCCTGCGGCTCAGCTGCGATAGTCGCCATTGATGGCGATATATTCATGCGTCAAGTCGCAGGTCCAAACCGTGGCCGAGCCCGCGCCGACCCCGAGATCGATGGTGATCGGGACGAATTCCTTCTGCATCTGTGCAGTCGCCGCCGCCTCATCGTAATCCGGATCGCGATAACCGCGCCGGGCGACACGAATACCGCCGAACCAGATCGAAATCCGGTCGCGGTCAGCGGGTTCGCCGGCCTTGCCGATCGCCATCACGATCCGGCCCCAATTGGCGTCTTCGCCGGCGATCGCGGTCTTGACCAGGGGAGAATTGGCGACCGAAAGCGCCACTTTCTTTGCCGACTTGTCAGACTTGGCGCCCTTGACGCGGATTTCGACATGCTTGGTTGCGCCTTCGCCGTCGCGCACGACCATCATCGCCAGGTCGTGCAACACCTCGCCCAGCGCCTTTGCAAACGGGCGAACGCGCTTGTCGGCCAAGTTGGCGATCAGCTTGTCGTCGCGCGGCAACGCGAACAGCAGCAAGGTGTCGCTCGTGGACGTGTCGCTATCGATGGTTATCGAGTTGAATGTCGGCGCGACGGCCCGCACCAGCAGTTTCTGCAGCAGCTTCGAGGAAGCCGGAAAATCGGTGACGACGAAGGACAGCATGGTTGCCATGTCGGGCGCCAGCATGCCCGCACCCTTGGCGATGCCGTTGATCCGGTAGGTCTTGGCACCGGACTTGAAGTTGGCCGTGGCGAGTTTCGGATAGGTGTCGGTCGTCATGATCGCGCGCGCCGCGTCCAGCCACGCGCTTTCGCCGGCCTTTTTTTCGAGCGCCTGCAGATGGTCGCCGAACTTGCTGGCGTCGAGCGGTTCGCCGATCACGCCGGTCGATGCGACAAAGACTTCGCGCCGGCGGCAGCCGAGGACCGATTTGGCCGCTTCCGCCGTCATGCGCACGCTGTCGGCGCCTCTCCTTCCGGTAAACGCGTTGGCGTTGCCGGAATTGACGATGAGACATCGGGCGGTGCCGCCAGCAAGGCTTTTACGGCACCAATCGACCGGCGCGGACGGGCATTTCGACTTTGTGAACACGCCGGCGACCTGGGCCGGCCGATCGAACAGGATCGCGGCCAGGTCCGTGCGGTCCTTGTAGCGGATGCCGGCCGCCATGCTGGTAAGGCGGACCCCGGCAATCGGCGCCAGATCGGAAATCTGTTTTGGCGCCAGCGGAGACAGTTTGCTGCTCATGTTCGAATCCGGCAGGAAAACTCGTGTCGACGCTTCGGACTACTGGCCGCGTTTCTCGGCGGCTTCGATCTGCTCTTTCAGCTGCGCGTCGAGAATCTCGATCGTGACTTCCTTGCGGGCAGTTTCGACTAGCGCCACATATTTCTCACGCAGAACGATCTGGCGGACTTGGTCCTTGACGTCGCCGAAAGCGGGCGGCGGCGTCACGCGATCCTCCTCGCGCTTGATGACATGCCAGCCGAACTGGGACTGGACCGGCTCCTTGGTGTATTCGCCATTGGCGAGCGCGAAGGCCGCCTTTTCGAACTCCGGGACCATCTGGCCTTCGCCAAAAAAACCAAGATCGCCGCCGTTGTCGGCGCCGCTCGGATCGTTGGTCTTTTCCTTGGCGATCGCGTTGAAATCCTTGCCGGCATCGAGGTCTTTGATCACGGCCTCGGCCTCCTCTTTCGTCGCCAGCAGGATGTGCCTGGCGCGCACTTCCTTGCGCTCGGGCAGGGCCGCGATTTCCTTGTCGTAGCGGGCCTTGACTTCGTCATCCGTCGTCTTGTCGAGCGCATTTTGCTGGAACCAGGCATTGTGGAGCGCCCGGTCGCGCAGGAACTTCATGCGCTCGGCAAAGCTGCCGGTCTTGTCGACGCCGGCCTTTTCGGCCGCCTGCGCCATCAGCTTGATGTCGATCAGCGCGCTGAGAACAGCGGCGCGGCGCTGTTCTTCGGGCACCTGGGCGAATTGGCTGGCAAGATCGGATGCGGCATAGTCCAGTTCCTGCGAACTGACGGTGATTTCGCCGATCCTGGCAATTACACTTTCCTCAGCTGATGCCGGTGCCGGCGTGGCGAAACCTGCAGCAATTGCCAGCATGCCTGCCAGGGCAGCGCGCAGCAAGACGGGCGGGCGGGCGAGGTTCATCTTCGTTCCTTTCCGGGATTGGCAAATGCGCTTAGCAGCCCGTCCGGGCGGCTTTCAGCTTCGCGATCGCCACGCATACGTGAATTCGACCGGCATTTGGCCGTCGTTGACAAGCAGGTATCCCACTCTTATCTGTCCCGAAATCCGCCGTCCAGAATGTTCGCGCGCGATTTGGCCGCCTTGCGCAGGTCCGGCGCCGCGACAGTTGTGTTTCCGATGGACAGGCATGCGCCCGCAAATTGCCGTATCAGAGGCCTGAATGGGTATTATTTCCGGAATTGCCCGCAAAGTATTCGGCTCGGCCAATGACCGGCTGGTCCGGTCCCTGCAGCCCCAGGTCGACGCGATCAACGCGCTCGAAGCGGAATTGGAGAAGCTGTCCGATGCCGAATTGAAGGCGCGCACGGACCAGTTCCGCGCGGAACTTTCAGCCGGCAAGAAGCCTGACGAACTGCTGATCCCCGCCTTTGCAACCGTGCGCGAGGCTTCCAAGCGCTCGCTTGGCATGCGGCATTTCGATGTGCAGCTTGTCGGCGGGATGATCCTGCATCGCGGCGCGATATCCGAAATGCGAACCGGCGAAGGCAAGACGCTGGTCGCGACACTGGCCGTCTATCTCAATGCGCTCGAGGGCAAGGGCGTGCATGTCATCACCGTCAACGACTATCTGGCGAGCCGTGACGCCGACTGGATGGGAAAGATCTACAACTTCCTCGGCATGAGCGTCGGCGTGATCGTGCACGGCCTCGATGACGACCAGCGCCGGGCGGCTTATGCCTGCGACATCACCTACGGCACCAACAACGAATTCGGGTTCGACTACCTGCGCGACAACATGAAGTTCGAACTGGAGCAGATGGTGCAGCGCGGCCACCACTATGCCATCGTCGACGAGGTCGATTCCATCCTGATCGACGAGGCGCGCACGCCGCTGATCATTTCCGGCCCGCTCGACGACAAGTCGGAACTGTACGTGACGATCGACAAGTTCATTCCGGCGATCGACAAGGAAGACTACGAACTCGATGAAAAGCAGCGCTCGGTGACATTCACCGAATCCGGCAACGAGAAGCTGGAGCAGCGCCTGCGCGCTGCGGGCCTGCTGAAGGGCGATTCCCTCTACGACGTCGAGAACGTGACGGTCGTCCATCACATCAACAATGCGCTGAAGGCGCACAAGATGTTCGCCCGCGACAAGGACTATATCGTGCGCAACGATGAGGTCGTCATCATCGACGAATTCACCGGCCGCATGATGCCTGGCCGGCGGTATTCGGAAGGGCTCCACCAAGCGCTCGAGGCGAAGGAAGCCGTCGCCATCCAGCCGGAAAACCAGACGCTCGCCTCGATCACGTTCCAGAACTATTTCCGGCTCTATTCCAAGCTCGCCGGCATGACCGGCACGGCGATGACCGAAGCGGCCGAGTTCATGGACATCTACAAGCTTGAGGTCGTCGATGTGCCGACCAATCTGCCGGTCGCGCGCGTCGATGAGGACGACGAGGTCTACCGGACTGGCGAAGAGAAGTATCGCGCCATCGTCACGTTGATCCGCGAGTGTCGCGAGCGGCGCCAGCCGGTGCTGGTCGGCACCACGTCGATCGAGAAATCGGAGACACTGGCCGAACGCCTGCGCAAGGAGGGGGTCAAGGAGTTCCAGGTTCTAAACGCGCGCTACCACGAACAGGAAGCCATGATCGTGGCGCAAGCAGGCGTGCCGGGCACGATCACGATTGCCACCAACATGGCCGGCCGCGGCACCGACATCCAGCTCGGCGGCAATCCGGATATGCGCATACTGTCGGAACTGGCCGAAACGGCGGAGGGCGAGGAGCGCAAGCAGAAGGAAGCCGCGATCCGCGTGGAGGTCGAGAAACTCAAGAAACAGGCGATCGAGGCCGGCGGCCTCTATGTGATCGGCACCGAGCGCCACGAAAGCCGGCGTATCGACAACCAGCTGCGCGGCCGTTCGGGACGCCAGGGCGACCCGGGCCATTCCAAATTCTTCCTGTCGCTGCAGGACGACCTGATGCGCATCTTCGGCTCCGACCGCATGGACGGAATGCTCAAGCGCCTCGGCCTGAAGGAAGACGAGGCGATCATCCACCCCTGGATCAACAAGGCGCTGGAGAAGGCGCAGAAGAAGGTCGAGGCGCGCAACTTCGACATCCGCAAGAACCTCTTGAAGTTCGACGACGTGATGAACGACCAGCGCAAGGTGATCTTCGAGCAGCGCATCGACCTGATGAAGGGCGAGGACATCGAAGAGGTGATCGCCGACATGCGTCGCGAGGTCGTCGACGATCTGGTGACGCGGCATATTCCGGCTTCCGCCTATGCGGAACAGTGGGATGCGGCCGGGCTGCGCCAGGGCGTCGCCGCCTTCCTCAACCTCGACCTGCCGATCGAATCCTGGGCGGCCGAGGAAGGCATCGCCGAAGACGACATCCGCGAACGGATCTACGAGGCGGCCGACAAGGCAATGGAGGAGCGCGCCAAGCGGTTCGGCCCGCAACTCATGCAATATGTCGGCAAGTCGGTCATGCTGCAGACGCTCGACCACCTGTGGCGCGAGCATCTGGTCAATCTCGATCATCTGCGCTCGGTCATCGGCTTTCGCGGCTATGCCCAGCGCGATCCGCTGAACGAATACAAGTCGGAGAGCTTCGAATTGTTCCAGGCGATGCTCGGCAACCTGCGCCAGGCGGTCACGGGGCAGATGTCACGCGTCGAGATCGTGCAGCAGTCGCAGCCGGAGCCGGTGCAAATGCAGGAAAGCCATCCGGCAGCACCGGATCTGGCCGGCGGCGATGGCGCTCTTGGGCCGGCGCCAGGAGGCAACGGTCTGCTCGCCGGCGCGGCTGGCGCAAAGGGCGGGCGCGATCCGGCCAATCCGAAGAGCTGGGGCAAGGTCGGTCGCAACGAAGCCTGCCCGTGCGGCTCGGGCAAGAAATTCAAGCACTGCCACGGCGCGTTCGTGTGAGCGCTCCGGCACGCCTCAGTCGGTTTCGCCCGCCAGCGCCACCAGATTGGCGAGCGCCCTGACGCCGGTGGCGTTGATGTGGCCGCGACCGAGTTCCATGTTGATGCGGAAGGCGAGATCGGCCGGATCGGCGCCGCGCAAGTCGGCAAGCCGGTGGATGCCGATCCGTTCCAGATAGTCGATCATCCGCTCGCCGATCGAATCGGCTGCCAGCATTTTTGCCAGTTCGCCGGGCGGAATCGTCATCGGCCGGTTATGACTTTGCCCCGGTCAACCAGGCGAAGAACCCCCGCTTTTTCGGTTGCGGCTCGGCAGTTGCGCGTGGCGCCTTTTGCGGCACCGGGATTTCGCCGGGACTGCGCGTCACGGCGTCGTCGTCGATCGCGGCCTCTGCCTGCACCGAGGCAAACGCGGTTTCGCCGCCGGTCGCGGATGCGCCCTGCGCAGCCAGGATATTGGCCTTGACCATTTCCTTGAAGGCAAGCTTGCGGATCGCCTCCTCAAAGGCTTTTTCGTCTTTCGTCTGCTTTTCGGCATAGGCAAGCGTCAAGGTTTCGGGCGTGGTCGTCTCCGGACACTGCTTGTCGGCGCGAAAGTCCTTTTCGTCCTCGGCAATGCGGTTGAAGACATAACGCTTGTCGCAGACATTGATCTTTGGCGGCACGCGCGTGATCTCGAAATGATCGCTGCCTTCCTTCAGCATCTGCCAGAACGCGAAATTCGGATCGTCCCGATGGCGGGCCATGTTCTCCGGCGTCATGCGGAAGGGAAAAGCCTGGATCTGGAAATTCTTCTGGCCGCCTTTGAATGACTCGCGGGCGAGCGCGTAGATATCGGCAATTTGCTCATCCGTCATCGAATAGCACCCGGCCGACGAACAGGCGCCGTGTACCATAAGATGGGTACCGGTTCGGCCCAAGGCCCGATCATATGTGTTCGGGAAGCCCATGTTGAAGGACAGGTAATAATCCGATTTCGGGTTCATCTGGTACGGGTTGACGGTGTAGAAGCCTTCCGGCGCCTGGCGGTCGCCCTCCTGGATTTTCGGCCCGAGCTTGCCGGACCATTTGCAGATCTCGAAGGTTTCCAGCAGGTCGTATCGTCCGCTGGCGGTCTCCTTCCAGATTTCCAGGACGTTCTCCTCCTTGAAGATGCGCGCGAGGATTGGGGCGGATGTGGCCATCCCCTTGGTCTTCATCTTCTTGACGATTTCGGGCGTGATCGGTCGATCGGCTTTCGGAAAAAAGCCGTCGATGCCGCCTCTTTCCTGGCAGGAGGAAGCAATCAGGCTTGTTCCGAGCAGCAGCGCCGCGATTGCCGGCTTCCCGTATTTCATCGTCCCGTCCGGTTACTTGCGCCCGATTTTATGTATGCTGGCGAGGTTGACAACGGGTTACGGCCCGGTTTCGGCCGCGCTCACGCGATTGTCAGTTCCCGACCGCGGAAAACCGGGAATAAATCTGCAATTCAGCCGAGATTGCGGCCGATCGCCAGGAATTTCTCGCGCCGCTGCCTGCGCAATGTGGCCGCGTCCAATGGCGAAAGCTCGGCTAACGCGCCGCGCAGGGTCGCGGCGGTCGCCGCCATTACCTCTTGCATCGCGCGATGCGCGCCACCGACGGGCTCGGGAATGATGCCGTCGATGATGCCGAGCTGCTGCAGGTCCTGGGCGGTGATCTTCATGGCTGCCGCCACGTCGCGGGCACGCGTGGAATCGCGCCAGACGATGGAAGCCGCAGCTTCCGGCGAAGCGACACTGTAGATCGAGTGTTCGAGCATGTAGACGCGGTTGGCAGCCGCAATCGCCATGGCGCCGCCAGAGCCGCCCTCGCCGGTGATCACCGAGGCGATCGGCACGCCGACGCGCAGACAAGTCTCGATCGAACGGGCTATCGCCTCGGCCTGGCCGCGTTCTTCGGCGCCGACGCCGGGATAGGCGCCGGCAGTGTCGACCAGCGTGATCACAGGGACGGCGAAACGGTCGGCCAGTTCCATGATGCGCACGGCCTTGCGATAGCCTTCCGGTCGCGCCATGCCGAAATTGTGCTTGAGGCGCGACTGCGTGTCGGCGCCTTTTTCGTGGCCGATGATAGCGACCGACTGGCCGTCGAAACGGCCCAGGCCGGCGACGATCGCCTCGTCCTCGGCGAAATAGCGGTCGCCGGCAAGCGGCACGAAATCGGTGACGAACGCGTCGAGATAGTCCTTGAAATGCGGCCGGTCCGGGTGGCGTGCGATCTGCGTCTTGTCCCAGGCCGTCAATTTCGAATAGAGCTCGACCAGGGTCTCTTCGGCCCGGCTTTCGAGCTTGAGGATCTCGGCAAGCGTCTCTTCGCCCGGGTCCGGCCCGGCTTCGCTGCGCAGGGCGTGAATCCGTCCTTCGATGTCGGCAAGCGGCTTTTCGAATTCGAGATAACTGCGCATTCGGCAACGACAACGGGTCCAAGTTGCCGGCAGCGTCTGCGGTGTACCCCGGCGGATTGTTGCGGCGCACCCTTAGACCCGAAGGCTGCAAAGTCAAGCTTTTGGCGGGTTTTCGCGCTACGCGGAAGCGGGCTTTGCCGCAGCCAGCGGATGGTTTTCCTCGACGAGCCGGCGCAGGCGTTCGTCGAGCACGTGCGTATAGATTTGCGTCGTCGTGATATCGGCATGGCCGAGCAATTGCTGGACCACGCGCAAGTCGGCGCCGTTGGCCAGAAGATGGCTGGCGAAAGCGTGGCGCAAAACGTGCGGTGAGATCGCGTCGAATGCAATTCCCGCGCGGCCGGCCAGCGCCTTCAGGTCGCGGCCGAAGGCCTGCCGGGTCAGGTGGCCGGAACCGGAATCGACGGGAAACAGGTGTTTTGGTTCGTCGACGCGCTCCCGCAATGCAACAAGATGGCGGCCGAGCGCGTCGTGGGCCTTGGCGGATATCGGCACGATGCGCTCGCGATTGCCCTTGCCACGCACGATCAGCACGTCGCGGCTGGCCGCGGCCGAAAACGGGAGGGAAACCAGTTCGCTGACCCGCATTCCGGTACCGTATGACAGTTCGAGCAAGGCCTGCATGCGCGCCGTGCGCCGGCGCCGCACCGGCGTCGAGGCGGTCTCTGCCTCCGTTTCGGCTTGCAGGATCAGACGCTCGACATCGTCGATCGAAAGCGTTCTCGGCAATGGTCGGCGTTGCTTCGGCGCCTCGACCGTAGATGTCGGATCGTCGCCGCGAAGCCCCTCCGCATAAAGAAATCGGTAGAACTGGCGAACTGCCGACAGATTGCGCGCCTGGGTTGCGGCCGACTTGCCGCTCACCGCCAATTGCCCGATGCTGGCGCGGATATCCGCCTTGTCGGCATTGCGCGGCGACCGGCCGCGGCGCGCCAATTCGCCGACATGCGTCTCGAGGTCGCGCCGATAGGCTTGCAGCGTATTGGCCGACGCGCCGCGTTCGGCGCTCATCATTTCCAGGAATGCGTCGATTTGCGGATTCGTGGGAATACCTCAATTGGGCAATTGCAGCTTTGCCGGCGGGATCCGCACCGTCATTTCGCGCGGCCGCGGTTCGACGTAGTTCACCAGTGCGACCATGCTGCCGTAACCGGCGCCCGCCAGAATCGCCACGACGGTAATAAAACGCAGCAGACTGGGCATCGGAACTCCATGAGCGGCAGCCGCGATGCGGGCATTGCCCGGTTTGCGCGACTGCGGACCCGATTCGGCCCCCGGCCCTTTATCGGAAACCGCACCCGTCAATGCAAGCGCGCCAGCGCGATTCGGGTGACGGGACTTGACGCAAACCACGCCATGGTCTGCAAGGCACGAACCAGGGGATTGCGGAAGTCCGTGCGATGTCGCGCAAACGACACCAACAAATCGATTCGATCAAGGCTGCGCTCGGCCGGCGCAACATTGCATTTGTCGGCATGATGGGCTCGGGCAAGACCGCAATCGGCCGGCTCGTGGCCGAAGACCTGCAATTGCCGTTCTTCGATTCCGACACCGAGATCTGCGCCGCTTCCGGCCTTACGATTCCCGAGATATTCGAACGTTTCGGCGAAGACTATTTTCGCGCCGGCGAAAAGCGGGTCATCGCGCGGCTATTGGCGCAAGGACCTTCCGTCATTTCGCTCGGCGGCGGCGCGTTCCTCGCCGGGGAGACCCGCGATCTGATTGCAAGCAATGGCATATCGTGCTGGCTCATGGCCGACCCCGACCTGCTGCTTTCAAGGGTGGGGCGGCGGCCGGGCACGCGGCCGCTCCTGCAGACCGCGGAACCGCGCAAGACCTTGGTCGACCTGCTCGCCAAACGCGAGCCCGTATACCGGCTGGCCAATCTGCACATTGTTTCCTCGAAGATTTCCAAGCGCCATACCGGCGACGCCGTGCTGGCGGCGCTCGCCGACTGGCTCGAGCGTCAACCGATGCCGGCGGCAGCCGCCGACTGAAACCGGATCGAATTCATGCCGCAAAAAGTGGACGTAGGGCTTGGCGATCGCAGCTACGAAATCCGCATTGGCCCGGGGCTGCTGGCCAAGGCGGGCGAGATGTTGGCGAGTCTGCGCCCTAATGCAAAATGCGCAGTCGTCAGCGACGAAAATGTGATGCGCGCGCATGGCGACCTTCTTGGCAATTCGCTGCGCGAGACCGGGATCGCGCACGAGGCGTTTGCGGTATCGCCGGGGGAAGGCTCCAAATCCTTCACCGGGCTGGAGAAGGTGTGCGGGTTCCTGCTCGATTCGAAGCTCGAACGCGGTGATCTGGTTGTCGCTTTCGGCGGCGGCGTGGTTGGCGACCTCGCCGGTTTTGCCGCCGCTTGCGTCCGGCGCGGCATGGATTTTGTCCAGGTACCGACGACGCTGCTGGCGCAGGTCGATTCCTCCGTCGGCGGCAAGACCGCCATAAACACCGCACAGGGCAAGAACCTGGTTGGTGCGTTTCACCAGCCGATCCTGGTCCTTGCCGACATCGACCTGCTGCGCACGCTGCCGCGACGCGAATTCGCCGCCGGATATGCCGAGGTGGCGAAATACGGTCTCATCGACAAGCCGGATTTCTTTTCCTGGCTGGAAGCGTCGCGCGACGAGATCTTCGCCTTCGGTCCGGCGCTGGAAGAGGCGATTGCCGTGAGCTGCCGCGCAAAGGCGGAGATCGTCGCCGCCGACGAGCGCGAGACCGGGCGCCGGGCTCTGCTCAATCTCGGCCACACCTTCGCCCACGCGCTGGAAGGCGCCGTCGGCTACGATTCGGCCCGGCTGGTCCATGGCGAAGCGGTGTCGATCGGCCTGGCGCTCGCCCACCAATTCTCCAACCGTCTCAACCTGTGTGGCGTCGAGGATGCCGAGCGCGTCGTGCGCCATCTTCGCGCAGCGGGCCTGCCGACGGCCATTGCCGACATTCCCGGCGAGCCGCTGGCGCCGAGGCGCCTGATCGAATTCATCGCCCAGGACAAGAAGGTGGCGCGCGGAGCGCTGACCTTCATCCTTACCAAAGGCATCGGCAGAGCCTATATTGCAAGAGACGTGCCGCCCCCGGCAGTCTTGTCGTTTCTTGAGGAATCTACCGCCAAATGACTGTCGGCGACTGGTTGTTGATTGCGGCGATCCTGCCATTGCTGATCGCTTCGGCTTTTTTTTCGGGCTCGGAGACGGCGCTGACCGCGGCCTCGCGGGCGCGAATGCATTCGCTCGACAAATCGGGCGACCGCCGTGCGACGATCGTCAACCGGCTGATTGGCCGCCGCGATCAGCTGATCGGCGCCCTTTTGATCGGCAACAATCTCGTCAATATTCTCGCGTCGGCGATCGCGACCAGTGTTTTCCTGAAACTGTTCGGCGACAAGGGTGTCGCATTAGCCACGATCACGATGACCGTCGTTGTCGTGGTGTTTGCCGAGGTGATGCCGAAATATCTGGCGATTTCGGCGGCGGACGGCATTGCGCTCCGCATCGCGCGACCGGTGGCCGTCATCGTGGCGCTGCTGTCGCCGTTTGCCAGTGCCGTTTCGTATTTTGTCCGCTTCATGCTCCGGCTGCTCGGCGCGCGCGTCGATCGCACCCAATCGCTGCTCAGCGCGCATGAGGAAATCCGCGGCGCTGTCGAAATCCTGCATCGCGACGGCTCGGTCATCCGCGACGACCGCTATCGCCTTGGCGCCATCCTCGATCTGCACGAGCTCGAGATTTCCGACGTGATGATCCATCGCACCAAGATGGTTTCGATCAACGCCGGCGATCCTCCGGCTGAAATCCTGCGCCAGATACTTGCCAGCCAGCATACCCGCATTCCGATATGGAAGGGCCAACCGGACAATATCGTCGGCATCCTTCATGCACGCGATGTCTTGCGGTTTCTCGGCGGTCATGAGGATCCGGCGAAGTTCGACGCCGTGAAGATGGCCGCCGAGGCCTGGTTCGTGCCGGAATCGACGCCGCTGAAGGACCAGCTCAACGCGTTTCTGCGCCGCAAGGCGCATATGGCGCTGGTCGTCGACGAATATGGTGAGGTCATGGGCTTGGTCACGCTCGAAGACATCCTGGAGGAGATCGTCGGCGACATCACCGACGAACACGATATCGAGGTTACCGGCGTGCAGCCCCAGTCCGACGGCTCGGTGATCGTGGAGGGGACCGTCACGGTGCGCGACCTCAATCGCGCGCTCGACTGGGAATTGCCGGACGACGAGGCGACCACGGTCGCCGGTCTGGTGATTCAGGCCGCGCAGATGATCCCGGAAGAAAAGCAGGCGTTTTCGTTTTTCGGCAAGCGTTTCGTCGTCCTGCAGCGGGAAAAGAACCGGATTACCAAGCTGCGGATTCGGAACCTGCCGGGTTGAGGGCGTCTACTGCAGTTCTTCCGGCGTCCGCGCCTCGATGGCGAGCGCGTGCAGTCCGGCGGCGAATTCCTCGCGCGCCAGCGAATTGATCGCGCGATGGCGTTCGAGCCGGCCCATGCCGCGGAACGCGTCGGAAGTGATTCTGATGCGCAGATGGGTTTCGCCACGGCCGTCGAACTGCTCCTGGTGGCCGGCATGGAGATGGCTTTCGTTGACGATTTCGAGCGCCTGGGGGCGGAAAGCTTCCGCCAATTTGCGCTTCAGGCTTGCGGAAATGCCGGCTCCGGAAGGGCTCATCTGCTTGGATCGCAATTCTTCGGATGCGCTGCGCGCAAACGCCCCTTTTGGGCATTTGCCGGCGGAATGTCAAACCTTGTCGGAGCCGGCGGGCGCGCCCATAATTCGCCGATGTCCATCAACTCCAAATATTTCGACGGCATCCGGATTTCGCGCCGTCGCTCCGCGAAAGCCGAGCCGATCGGCCTGACCTGCCAGTGGAAAGGCTGCAAGGAGCCGGCAACGCACCGTGCGCCAATGGGCCGGCAGCACGAGGGCGAGTATTTCCGCTTCTGCTACGATCACGTGCGCGAATACAACAAGACCTACAATTATTTTTCGGGTCTCGACGACGAATCGATCGCGCGGTTCCAGAAGGATGCGGTCACCGGTCACCGGCCGACCTGGACGCTCGGCGTCAATCCCTGGGGCGGCCAGCCGCCGCTCAGCGGCGGCGACCCGCGCGCGGCCGCGTCGCCGCGTATCCGGGCGCGGATTTCAGGAACCAATCGTGCGGAAGCCTCGCGGGCGCGCCAGCCACGGACATTGGACAAGAAAGCGCTGGAGGATCTCGGCCTGCCCTATTCGGCCGGCGCCGAGGAGATCAAGAAGCGCTACAAGGAGCTTGTCAAACGCCATCATCCCGATGCAAATGGGGGCGATCGCAGCACCGAGGATCGGTTGCGGCGGATCATTCAGGCGTACAAGCATCTCAGACAGGCCGGGTTCTGCTGACGGGGCGGCGCTGGAGCGTGAGCCCGAAAAGTGGATGTCGTCTTTCGGACCGGATCACGCTCACGGAATTGAATTTGCGCATGATCTCGTCGCCAAAGGGTTTCCACTCTGGCGGATCATGCGCTAGGACCACCCGATCGCAATCGGCTATTGTCGGATACGGAGCGTAGCAATGAGTGAAGGACTGCCGGACACCCAGGTCGCGGTAAGCGAGGTGTTCGGCTTCGATAGCGAGTGGAAGGTTCCGGCCTATTCGCATGGCAGCGAATATGTCCCCGATTTCGATACGGACTACTTGTTCGACCGCAATACCACGCTCGCCATCTTGGCCGGCTTCGCCCACAACCGCCGCGTCCTGGTCTCGGGCTATCACGGCACCGGCAAGTCGACGCATATCGAGCAGGTAGCCGCGCGCCTGAACTGGCCGTGCGTGCGCATCAATCTCGATAGCCATGTCAGCCGCATCGACCTCGTTGGCAAGGACGCGATCGTCGTGCGCGACGGCATGCAGGTCACCGAATTCCGCGACGGGATATTGCCCTGGGCCTACCAGAACAATATCGCGCTGGTGTTTGACGAATACGACGCCGGCCGGCCGGACGTGATGTTCGTGATCCAGCGTGTGCTGGAAGCTTCCGGCCGCCTGACCTTGCTCGACCAGAGCCGTGTCATCCGGCCGCACCCGGCCTTCCGCCTGTTCGCTACCGCCAACACCGTCGGCCTCGGCGACACCACTGGGCTCTATCACGGCACCCAGCAGATCAACCAGGCGCAGATGGACCGCTGGTCGCTGGTTGTCACGCTGAACTATCTGGCGCACGACAAGGAACAGGATATCGTCCTGTCCAAGGTCAAAACGTTCGACACCAAGGAAAGGCGCGAGATTGTCTCGAAAATGGTTCGCGTCGCCGACATGACCCGCAACGCCTTCATGAATGGCGACATCTCGACCGTCATGAGTCCGCGCACGGTGATTACCTGGGCCGAAAATACCGAAATATTCGGCGATCGCGCGTTCGCGTTCCAGGTGACATTCCTGAACAAATGCGACGAACTCGAGCGCCCGACCGTCGCCGAATTCTACCAGCGGGCCTTCGGCGAGGAATTGCCGGAATCGCCCGCCAACCTGATGGTTGCCTGACCCGCGCCAAACCGCCATGGCATCGCAAGGATCCAATTCGGCAACCCGCAATCCGAAGCCGGTCGACTACGAACCGCTCAAGCGGGCGATCGGCCAGTGCGTGCGCGCGATCGCCGGCGAAGCCGGCCTGGAAGTCACCTTTTCGAGCGACCGGCCGGGCGAGGCGGGCAACCAGGTGCGGCTGCCGGAACTCGGCAAGCGACTGAACCGCGAGCAGCTCGCGGTCACGCGCGGCACCGGCGATTCGCTCGCGCTCCGCCGCGCCTGTCACGATCGCTCGGTGCACGCCCGCCATGCGCCGGTAGGCCAGAATGCGCGCGCGGTGTTCGACGCCGTCGAGCAGGCGCGGATCGAGGCCATCGGCGCACGCAGCATGACGGGCGTTGCCGCCAATCTTTCCTCGATGCTGGAAGATCGGTATGCCAAGGCAAGCTTCGCCGGCGCGCACGAACGTACCGACGTGCCGCTCGAGGAAGCGGTCGCCCTGATCGTCCGCGAACAATTGACCGGTGCTGAACCGCCAAGAAGCGCAAAAGCCTTCGTCGACCTGTGGCGCGGGTTCATCGAGGAGAAGGCGTCGGACGCGATTGCGGCGCTCGACGCGGATCTCTCCAATCAATCAGCCTTTGCCAAGGCGACGCGCGATCTGATCGCGGCCCTCGACATGGGCGACGAGCTTGGCGATGACGCCGACAACAACGAAGACATGTCGCGCGACCAGGGCGAGGAAGGCGATATCGACGGCGATGATTCGGCCGGCCAGGACGACGGCGAGCGCGACGAATCGCAAGCCGGATCGGACGACGAGCGCGAGGGCGAATCCGACTCCACGGAGGCCCAAGCCGACGAATTTGGCGATCTCGACGCAGAAGACGTCGAAACGCCCGGCGAGTCGATTCGGCCGGACCTGCCCTTTACCAACCTGCCGCCGACCAGCGACTATCGCATCTACACCGCCGAATTCGACGAGGTGATCAGCGCCGAAGATCTGTGCGACGACGCCGAACTTGAGCGGCTTCGCGCCTATCTCGACAAGCAACTGGCGCACCTGGCCGGCGTCGTCGGCCGGCTCGCCAACCGGCTGCAACGACGATTGATGGCGCAACAGAATCGGAGCTGGGACTTCGATCTGGAAGAGGGCTATCTCGACTCGTCGCGGCTGTCGCGCGTGGTTATCGACGAAATGAAGGGTTCGTTCTCGGCGCTGACCTTCAAGCAGGAGCAGGAGGCGAAATTCCGTGACACGGTCGTCACCCTGCTGCTCGACAATTCCGGTTCGATGCGCGGCCGGCCGATCACGGTGGCGGCGACCTGCGCCGACATCCTCGCGCGGACGCTGGAACGCTGCGGCGTCAAGGTCGAAATCCTGGGATTCACGACGAAGGCCTGGAAGGGCGGACAGGCGCGCGAAAAATGGCTTCGCGCCAACAAGCCGGGCGCACCCGGCCGGCTCAACGATCTGCGCCACATCGTCTACAAGTCCGCGGACGCGCCATGGCGGCGCGCGCGCCGCAATCTCGGCCTGATGATGCGCGAAGGCCTGCTGAAAGAGAATATCGACGGCGAGGCGCTGATCTGGGCGCATTCGCGACTGATCGGCAGGTCCGAGCAGCGCCGCATTTTGATGATGATTTCGGACGGCGCGCCGGTCGACGATTCCACGCTTTCGGTCAATCCGGGCAACTATCTGGAACGGCATCTGCGTCATATCATCGAGGACATCGAAGCGCATTCGCCGGTGGAATTGCTGGCGATCGGCATCGGCCACGACGTGACGCGTTACTACAAGCGCGCTGTCACCATTGTCGACGCCGAGGAACTGGCCGGCGCAATGACGGAGCAGCTGGCCGCCCTGTTCGAGGAGCGGGGGCGTTCGGCGCGACCGGGCAGTGGCCGCCGGCCGGGCAATGGCCGCCGGATACGCGCCCGCGCCGCTCGTTGATCGATGCGGCTTCGCGCGACGATTGCCACGCTGGTCTTGTCCGTTGTCCTGCTGGGCAGAACGCCGGCTTGCGCGGACACCGTGGAAATCGAGGCAACTCCGATACGCGGATTTGCAATCGGCACCGGAGAAACCCGCATCGGCGCGCTGGAATTCGTCGGCGGACTTGAATTGCGCTCGCCCGATCCGGAGTTCGGTGGCATTTCCGGCTTCCGCCTCCTTTCCGATCGGAACCGGTTTCTCGCCGTTTCGGACGCGGGGCGCTGGTTTGCCGGCACGATCGCGCGCGACGCAGGTGGCGTCCCAACCGCCATTACCGAAGTTCGATCGGGACCGTTGCTCGGATCCGCGGGAAACGACAAGATCTCGAAACGCGATGGCGATTGCGAGGGATTGGCGGTCGTGGGCAACGAGGCCTTGCTGTCGTTCGAGCGCAATCACCGTATGCTGCGCATGCGCCTGAAGGACGGCGTTCCGCAAGGCGCGCCCAGGCGTTTCGCGGGTTCATTGAAGAAACTGGCGCTATCCTACAACAAGGGTATCGAAGCGGTTGCGGCCGTTCCGGCCGGGAGCCCGATCCCGGCCGAATTCGTGGCGATCGCCGAGGAGACGCTCGATGCCGCTGGCAATCACCGGGGGTTTCTGCTGCGCGGCGCCAAGATTTCCGAATTCTCGATCCGGCGCCACGACGGTTACGCCGTCACCGACGCCGATTTCCTTCCAAATGGCGATCTGCTTGTGCTCGAGCGGTCGTTTTCGTTCAGTTCGGGGCCAGCGATGCGCCTGCGGCGCATTGTCGGGCCCGACATCAAGCCCGGCGCGCTCGTCGACGGTGTGTTGCTGATGGAGGCCGATGCCCGCTACCAGATCGACAACATGGAAGCGCTGTCGGTCAGCAAGGATGATTCGGGCGGCGTGCGCATCACGCTTGGCTCGGACAACAATTTCTCGGCATTGCAGCGTACGCTGCTGCTCGAGTTTCGCCTGGTCGAATAGCCGGCGCTCAGCGCGCCGGGGCGGCAAGCGGCAGCCACAGCATCAATGCACCATAGGGCACCAGCATCGCCAGGCCGCAGCCGATCTTGACGAAGAAATCACCGATCGCCAGCGACTGCCAAAGCGCGATCGTGCCACCGGCGAACGTTACCGGCATGGCCAGCGAACCGTCCGCCATGCCGGTCCATGCATCGAGGAAGGCGAAGGCGGCGGAGAATGCCATGCCGAAGAACAGGATCGTATCGAGCGTGGAGCCGATCAATGTCGAAAGCAGCGGCGCCTGCCACCACTTGCGCCGGCGCAGGGCATTAAAAATCGTCGTGTCGAGCAATTGCGCGAGCAGGAACGCCGATCCCGATGCAATCGCGATGCGCGGCGTCGCCAAATAGATTGACAGGACGACGGCGAGAACGAAGCCGGAATAGACAGCGCGCCGCGCGGCGGCCGATCCGAAGCGGCGATTGGCGAGATCGTTGATCAGAAACGCGACCGGGTAGGTAAAGGCGCCCCAGGTCAGGGCTTCGCCGAGGCCAAAATAGGCAAACGGATACTGGACGGCGAAATTGGAGATGGCGACGACGGCGGCCATTGCTGCAGCAAAGGGCGCCCAATCCTGCAACCGGGTCTCGATCGGGTTCATTTTTTTATCCTGGGTGATGGAACCAGCGTTTTCGGTTTGGAGCCTTGTTCGAAGCGCACTTAGGCCGCGGCTTCGGCAAGCTTCTTGGCGATCTGGCGCTTCAGTAGGCGGGCCTTGGCCGACAGTTCGTGCTCGCGCGCGGCCGCCAGATAGGAATCGAGACCACCGCGATGCTCGACCGAGCGCAGCGCATTGGTCGAAATCCGCAGGCGGACGCGCTGGTTCATGGCTTCGCTCATCAAGGTGACATTGACCAGATTCGGCAGAAAGCGCCGCCGGGTCCTGTTGTTGGCATGGCTGACGGTGTTTCCGTAGAGCACCGTCTTGCCGGTCAGTTCGCAACGCCTGGACATGATTGTGTTCCTTGCACGAATGGCCGGCCGCGCAATGCGCTCGTCCCCGGCGCCCTTTCCTTGGGCATCCGCGCGGCGTTGCAATCGGACCGGCAGAAAAATCGCGCCGTCTATAGGCGGATGACGCCGGAGCGTCAAGCGCGCGGTTCAGCGGCC
>Ga0214472_10001213_pt1 | contig 29494 bp, 17 predicted proteins | sample RVTome_6_FD_207662 | JGI IMG/M metagenome (GOLD analysis project Ga0214472, IMG submission 207662) | Soil microbial communities from uranium-contaminated site in the Upper Colorado River Basin, Wyoming, United States - RVT140D175 | ecosystem: Environmental > Terrestrial > Soil > Contaminated >...
AAAAACGAGCTGCTGATCTTCATCACCCCGAAACTGGTTCGTGAGTCACTGACGGTCAGGTAGTTGTAAAGGTAAAACTGTCGTTGAATGTTTTTCTTATCGGCCCTATGGGCTCTGGAAAGAGCACCATAGGGCGTTTGCTTTCAAATGAGCTTGGTCAGGAGTTTATCGACTCGGACAGGGCGATAGAGGAGCGGGCCGGCGCCGATATTCCGTGGATCTTCGATGTGGAGGGGGAAGCGGGATTTCGTAACCGCGAGCAGGCCGTTATCGACCAGCTCACGCAACTGAATCAGATTGTGCTGGCGACAGGGGGCGGTGCGGTGCTGAAGCCGGAAAACCGGCACCACCTCCAGTCGCGCGGCTTTGTCGTCTACCTCCAAACCTCCGTGGAACAGCAACTCGAGCGTACCGCCCGGGATCGCAACCGACCGTTGCTGCAGAACGACGATCCGCGGGGAGTGCTGGAAAAACTGATGGCCGAGCGCGATCCGCTCTATCGCGAATGCTGTGACCTGATGGTAAAGACCGATCGACGTCACCCGCGCAGTGTCGTGTCCGAGATCGTACGCCATCTCAATAAACAGAGCGCTTTGTCTCAGCCCGTATGACTCTTACTCCGGAGATTTTCCGATCATGCTGACCTTGACTGTCGATCTCGGCGATCGCAGCTACCCTATCTACATCGGTAACGGCCTGCTTGACGATACGCTGACGGCTCGGCACGTGCGCGGCGGTCAGGTCATGATCGTCAGCAACGAAACCGTGGCGCCGCTGTATCTGAAGCGGCTGACCGATCGACTCGGCGACCTCCGCGTCGATACCGTCATCCTGCCCGATGGCGAGAGCTTCAAGGACCTGGATCATCTGAATCTGATCTTCGACGCCCTGTTGGAGAAGCGGCATAACCGCACCACGACGCTGATCGCGCTCGGGGGCGGGGTGGTCGGCGATATGACTGGGTTCGCGGCGGCCTGCTACCAGCGAGGCGTCGATTTCATCCAGGTTCCGACCACCCTGCTGTCGCAGGTCGACTCGTCCGTCGGTGGAAAGACCGGGGTGAACCACGCCAGGGGCAAGAACATGATCGGCGCCTTTCACCAGCCGCAGGCGGTGCTGGCGGATACCGCCGTGCTGGCCAGCCTGCCGGATCCTGAGCTGTCGGCCGGTCTGGCTGAGGTGATCAAGTACGGGCTGATCTACGATGCCGATTTTTTCGACTGGCTCGAACAGAACATGGCCAAGCTGCGTGCGCAGGACAACGAAGCGCTGACGCAGGCGATCTACCGTTCATGCGTGATCAAGGCTGAGATTGTCGCGCAGGATGAGCGCGAGTCGGGCGTGCGTGCGCTGCTGAATCTTGGCCACACCTTCGGTCACGCCATCGAAACCGCTCAGGGCTACGGCAACTGGCTGCATGGCGAGGCGGTAGGCGCGGGGATGTTGATGGCCGCGGACCTGTCGGCTCGCTGCGGCTGGTTGACGGCCGGGGATGTGACGAGAATACGGAATCTGATTCTTGCCGCCGGTCTGCCGGTCGAGTCGCCGGCAGAGATGACGCCGGATCAGTTCAGACAGCTTATGTCGGTCGACAAGAAGGTTCTGGACGGTCACTTGAGACTGGTGCTGCTGCGCGCTATCGGTGAGGCGGTGGTGACGGAAGAGTTTGACCCGGCGCTGCTGAACGATACATTGAGTGCAGGCGCGCAACTCGGTCGGTTTTAATCCAGGGTGGTAGTAGATGGATCAGACGGCGCGCTATTTTGAACCTGTCTCCCGGGTGCAGTTGGCCTCGAAGATGCGCCATCTGCTGCGCTTTTCCGACTTGATGTTGCTGATAGTGGGCGCCGGCGGCAGCGGTAAGACCACGCTTCTTCGGCAGTTGGAGGCCGACGAGCGGACCGCCGATGTTCGCCAGGCGCTGATCAGCTGCGAAGAAACGGTGGACGTGACACGCCTGCTGTCGACGCTGGTCGCGGCGCTGGCCGTCGACTGTCCCGACGGGGCCGATAATCGCACGCGACTCCGGGCGTTGCATGCCTACAGTCGTTCCCTCCATGAATCCGGCATACCGCTGCTCCTGCTGATCGACGATGCCGATTATCTGACCAATAACGCGGTCGAACTGCTGACCAACTTCGCCCTGTTGGATGAGGGCGCTCCACGGGTGGTGCTGACCGGCAACCAGGAGTTCGAGCAGCGTTTTATTGCGAACGGATTTGACCAGTTGCTCGATGGTCGTCTGCATGTGCAGCAATTGAACGCGTTTGAACCCGAAGAAGCGGCAGAGTTTATCGAAACCCTGCTGCCTCCGGGAACCGAACTGCCCGACCGGAAGATGCGGCGGCTTATCGAAGAATCTCAGGGTCTGCCCGGACGCCTGACGGCGGGGGTACGTCGACAGATCCATCAGGGTGGGGTGACACGCAGCGGTGCACGGGCGCTGCCGATCTCCGGTCTGTATCTGGCGGCTATCGGCGTTGTCCTGCTGGCTATCCTGGGCGCTTCGATCTGGCTTTATCTGCCGGAGCCGGAGGGCGAACCGGAGCCGGAGCAGGTCACGCGAGTGGTGATGCCGATCGATATTCCCGCAGCGGCGGTGGACGAGACGGTGCCGGTTGTCGATGTGCGTTCGGAGCTGCAGCAGAAGCTGGCCGAGCAGGAGCGACGTCTGGAGTCGGAGACGGCGCAGACTGATGGGAGTGTCGATAAGGGTGCCGATGAGAGTGCCCGGGTGTCGCCGACCGAGGCTGTCGGCGTTGAGGCAGCGGAGCCGAAGGTCGCGACGGACGATCGGACGGCAGTGCCGCAGAGCCCGGAAATGGAGACGGATTTGGCGGAGGAGCGACCGCAACCGATACCGGCGATAGAAGTGGATAAGCCACAGGTTGCGGCGGTGGAGCAGGCGCCGAAGCAGACTCCTGCCGCGAGCGCGGCACCGGCCGCAAAGCCGGTCACCGGCTCGAAACAGCCCGCCAAGACGGAGAACCAGGGCGTGAAGGTGGCGCTCAGGTCGGAGGAGTTGCTGCAGTGGCCGGACAAAGGGTATACGCTACAGTTGTTGGGCGCTCGGGAAGCGGCCAGTGTCGAACAATTCATTACCGCGCAGCCTAACCCGGAACGTTTTTACTATTTCAGGACGATCTACAAGGGCGCGCCCTGGCATGTGGTCGTCTACGGTCAGTTTTCGGACCGTGCCTCGGCGATGGCGGCGGTACAGACCCTGCCCGAGAGTCTGCGCAAGCTGAGGCCCTGGGCAAGGTCGATTGCGGGCGTCAAGTCCGACATTCGCAAGTAAATTCGGTATGAGAGCAAACCACGGTTGAGGTCGATAATTGTAATTTAATGATCTGAATTAGGTTTAGTTATCAATAAAATATTCTCTCCGAGTCTTTCCTGACAAAGGCTTTCGCTTCTCTGCGCTTTGGTCAAAATTTGTCCCGACATCGGCCGACGTGTAATATTGCTCTCCCTTTTCGTCCGCAGAACCAGAGATCGGGAAAAGAGATAGAAGTTAATATATTGATTTATTTGGTTTTTTAGTGGGATTGGCTTATGAGCAAAGGTCTGTATCGCCCTGGTGAATTCAAGGATAACTGTGGCTTTGGCTTGATGGCCCATATGCAGGGCAAGGCAAGTCACGGTGTGCTTGAGAAAGCGATCGAAGCGCTTGCCTGCATGACACATCGCGGCGGCATCGCGGCCGACGGCAAAACCGGTGACGGTTGCGGTCTGCTGATGCAGATGCCGCAGAGCTTCATGCGTGCAGTCGTTCGCGAGGAGATAGGCGTCGAGCCGGCGGAGCTGTTTGCCGTCGGTATGGTGTTTCTGTCGCGGGAGGCGAAGCAGGCACAGGTCGCGAGGGATACGCTGAATCGCGAGCTCAAGGCACAGGGGCTGGATGTTGCGGGCTGGCGAGTCGTACCCACCGATCAGTCCTGCCTGGGGCCGATCGCACGTGATACCCTGCCGCAGATCGAACAGGTGATCGTCAACGCCGCCGACAAGAGCGAACGCGAACTGGTCGTGAGCCTGTTCAGCGCCCGTCGCAAGGCCGAGATCGCGCTGGCGGACGATCCGGACTTTTATATCTGTACTCTGTCCCACAAGGTGGTCGGCTACAAGGGCCTGATGATGCCGGTTGACCTGCCGGTGTTCTACAAGGACCTGGCCGATCCGCGTCTGGAGACCGCGGTGTGTACCTACCACCAGCGCTTCTCCACCAACACCGCGCCGCGCTGGCCGCTGGCGCAGCCGTTCCGCTTCCTGGCCCACAACGGCGAGATCAACACCATCGAGGGCAACCGCAACTGGGCCCGTGCCCGCGCACCCAAGTTCGTCACCCCGGAACTGCCGAACCTGGACGAGTTGCAGCCGATCGTCAATACCACCGGGTCCGACTCCTCCAGCATGGACAACATGCTCGAGTTCCTGCTCGTCGGCGGCATGGATCTGTACCGTGCCGTGCGCATGATCGTGCCGCCGGCCTGGCAGAACGTGGAGACCATGGACTCCGAGCTGCGCGCCTTCTACGAGTTCAACTCCATGCACATGGAGGCCTGGGACGGGCCGGCCGGCATGGTCATGACCGACGGCCGCTATGCCGTCTGCATGCTGGACCGCAACGGTCTGCGTCCGTCGCGCTGGGTGATGACCAACGACGGCCTGATCTGTACCGCGTCCGAAATCGGTGTTTTCCATTACGAGCCCTCCGATATCGTCGCTCAGGGCCGTGTCGGGCCGGGCCAGATCCTGGCCATCGATACCCAGACCGGCGAAGTGCTGCACACCGCCGATGTGGATAACCGTCTCAAGACCGCCCAGCCCTACAAGACCTGGCTGAAGGAGAATTCGCTGCGGCTCGAGAACACGATGAACCTGACCGAAGAGTCGCGCTCCTTCCCCGAGATGAGCACCGAAGAGGTGCGCACTCACATGAAGATGTTCAACGTGACCTTCGAAGAGCGCGACCAGATCATCCGGCCGCTCGGCGAGACCGGTATGGAAGCGGTCGGCTCCATGGGCGACGACAAGCCGATGGCGGTGCTGTCGCAGCAGGTCCGCTCGCCCTTCGACTACTTCCGCCAGCAGTTCGCGCAGGTCACCAACCCGCCGATCGATCCGCTGCGCGAGTCGATCGTGATGTCGCTGGAAACCTGCCTGGGCCGCGAGCGCAACGTGTTCGAGGAGACGCCGGAGCACGCCCGCCGCGTGATCCTGACCATGCCGGTGCTCTCCGCCAGCAAGTTCAACCGCATCCGCGGCAACCAGCTCGAGGGTTTCGAGCCGATCGAACTGGATCTGAACTACGATCCGAGCCAACTGAGCCTGCAGCAGGCGATCGAGAACCTCTGCGATGCGGCCGAGAAGGCTGTGCGTGAAGGCAAGGCGATCCTGATCCTGTCCGACGCCAAGATCCGTCAGGGTTATCTGCCGATCCATGCCGCCATGGCCACCGGCGCCGTGCACCATCGCCTGATCGACCAGGGGTTGCGCACCGATGCCAACATCGTGGTCGAGACCGGTACCGCACGCGATCCGCACCACTTTGCCGTGCTGTTCGGCTTCGGCGCCACCGCAGTCTACCCCTACCTGGTCTACCGCGTGCTGAACGATCTTTGCCGTACCGGCGAACTGCTGATGGAGCCGCTCGACAGCCACGAGAAGTACCGCAAGGGGATCGACAAGGGGCTGTTCAAGATCCTGTCCAAGATGGGCATCTCCACCATCGCCTCCTATCGCGGCGCCCAGCTGTTCGAAGCGGTGGGGCTCAGTTCCGAGGTGGTCGAGCTCTGCTTCAAGGGCGTGACCAGCCGTATCGAAGGTGCGCGCTTCGAGCACTTCCAGGAGGATCAGGCGGAACTGGCGAAAGAGGCCTGGACCGCACGCAAGCCGATCCGTCCCGGCGGCCTGCTGAAGTACAAGTTCGAAGGTGAATACCACGCCTACAACCCGGACGTGGTGAAGAATATCCACGAAGCGGTCAGCACCGGCGACAAGGCGGCGTATCGGCGCTACGCCGATCTGGTCAACAACCGCGGCGTCGCGACGCTGCGCGACCTGCTGAGTCTGCGCAAGGATATCAAGCCGATCGCGCTCGACGAGGTGGAGCCGGTGGAGGCGCTGTTCCCGCGCTTCGACTCCGCGGCGATGTCTCTCGGCGCGCTGTCGCCGGAGGCGCACGAAGCGCTGGCGATGGCGATGAACGAGCTGGGCGGACGCTCCAACTCCGGTGAGGGCGGCGAAGACCCGGCCCGTCACGGCACCAACAGGCGCTCCAAGATCAAGCAGGTCGCCTCCGGCCGCTTCGGCGTCACGCCGGAGTATCTGGTCAACGCCGACGTCATGCAGATCAAGGTGGCCCAGGGCGCCAAGCCCGGCGAGGGCGGCCAGTTGCCGGGCGGCAAGGTCAATGACCTGATCGCGCGCCTGCGCTACTCGGTACCGGGCGTGACGCTGATCTCGCCGCCGCCGCACCACGATATCTACTCCATCGAGGACCTGGCGCAGCTGATCTTCGACCTCAAGCAGGTCAACCCGGAGGGCCAGGTATCGGTCAAGCTGGTCTCCCGTCCGGGTGTCGGCACCATCGCCTGCGGCGTGGCCAAGGCCTACGCCGACCTGATCACCATCTCCGGTTACGACGGCGGTACCGCGGCATCGCCGCTGACCTCGATCCACTACGCCGGTTCCCCCTGGGAGCTGGGTCTGGTCGACGCGCACCAGTCTCTGCGTGCCAACCATCTGCGCGGCAAGATCCGTCTGCAGACGGACGGCGGTTTGAAGAGCGGCCTGGACGTGGTCAAGGCGGCGATCCTCGGCGCCGAGAGCTTCGGTTTCGGTACCATGCCGATGGTCGCGCTGGGCTGCAAGTACCTGCGTATCTGTCACCTGAACAACTGCGCCACCGGTGTCGCCACTCAGAACGACGAGCTGCGTCGCGACCACTTCCGTGGCACCGTGGAGATGGTCAAGAACTACTTCCGCTTCGTCGCCGAAGAGACCCGCGAGTGGATGGCCAAGCTCGGCGTGCGCACGCTGGAAGAGCTGGTCGGCCGCGTCGACCTGCTCGAAGCGATGGAGGGTGTCACCGAGCGTCAGCGCGGTCTGGACCTGTCCGGTCTGATCAGCGACGCCGATATCCCGGCCGAGTACCCGCATACGGTGCAGCAGCACCGCAACGAGCCGTACGATACCGGCGCGTTGAACACCAGGATGCTGGAGCTGGCCAAGGACTCCATCGAGCACAAGTCCGGCGGCAGTTGGGAGCTGGAGATCTGCAACTGCGACCGCTCCGTCGGTGCCCGCACCTCCGGCGCCATCGCCAAGCTGTTCGGCAACCTGGGCATGGTCGACACGCCGATCGAGTTCAACTTCCGCGGCCACGCCGGCCAGTCCTTCGGCGTCTGGAACGCCGGCGGGCAGAACCTGTATCTGGAAGGGGATGCCAACGACTATGTCGGCAAGGGCATGGCCGGCGGCAAGCTCGTGATCCGTCCGTTCAAGGAGGTCGGCTTCAAGTCCAACGAGACCGCGATCATCGGTAACACCTGCCTGTACGGCGCTACCGGCGGCAAACTGTTCGCGGCCGGTACCGCGGGCGAGCGCTTCGCGGTGCGCAACTCCGGCGTGCACGCGGTGATCGAGGGTGCCGGTGACCACTGCTGTGAATACATGACCGGCGGTCTGGTCACCGTGCTTGGTCCCACCGGCTACAACTTCGGTGCCGGCATGACCGGCGGTTTCGCCTATGTGCTGGACCTGGATCGCAGCTTCGTCGACAAGTACAACCACGAACTGGTCGAGATCCACCGTATCCATACCGAGCAGATGGAGCAGTACAAGAACCACCTGCGTTCGGTAATCATCGAGTTTACCCGGGAAACCGGCAGCGCCTGGGGCCAGGAGATCGTCGAGAACTTCATCGATTACATCGGTCGGTTCTGGCTGGTCAAACCCAAGGCCGCCAGCCTCAACCAACTGCTCGACAACATCCGCAAGCGTCCGGAATAAACCGCGCACGCAGATACGTATTGGTTTTCCGAAATATTTGTTCGCCCGGGCGGGAGCCCGGGCGACCCGAAAGAGGTGGGACTATGCCTAACCGTCTGAGTAACGATTTCCAGTTTCTCGATGTGTCCCGTGAAGGGCCGAGCAAGATCCAGGCAGAGGTGCGCAAGCGCGAATTCGCCGAGATCTACGAACCTTTCCGTGCCGACGATGCGGCCGAGCAGGCACATCGCTGCCTGGACTGCGGTAACCCCTACTGCTCCTGGAAGTGCCCGGTACACAACCATATTCCGAACTGGCTCAAGCTGATCTCCGAGGGCAACATCATCGAAGCGGCCGAACTGAGTCACCAGACCAACACCCTGCCCGAGGTGTGCGGCCGCGTCTGTCCGCAGGACCGTCTCTGCGAGGGCGCCTGTACGCTGAACGACGGTTTCGGCGCCGTCACCATCGGTCCGGTGGAGAAGTACATCAGCGATACCGCCTTCGCCATGGGCTGGCGTCCGGACATGTCCAGCGTGGTCTGGACCGACAAGCGCGTCGCCGTGATCGGTGCCGGTCCAGCGGGCCTGGGCTGCGCCGATATCCTGGTGCGCAACGGCGTCAAGCCGGTGGTGTTCGACCGCAACCCGGAGATCGGCGGCCTGCTCACCTTCGGTATCCCCGAGTTCAAGCTCGAGAAGGAGGTGATGGTCAATCGTCGCCGGATCTTCGAGGAGATGGGCGTGGAGTTCCGCCTCGAGACCGAGGTAGGTCGGGATATCAGCATGCAGCAGTTGGAGGAGGAGTTCGATGCCGTGTTCCTCGGCATGGGCACCTACACCTACATGAAGGGCGGCTTCCCGGGCGAGGATCTGGACGGCGTCTACGACGCGCTGCCGTTCCTGGTCTCCAACGTCAACCACTGCCGCGGCTACGAGAAGGATCCGTCCGAGTACATCAGCGTGGCCGGCAAGAGGGTCGTCGTGCTCGGCGGCGGCGATACCGCGATGGACTGCAACCGCACCTCGGTCCGCCAGAGTGCCGCCGGCGTGATCTGCGCCTACCGCCGCGACGAAGAGAACATGCCGGGCTCGAAGCGCGAGGTGGAGAACGCCCGCGAAGAGGGCGTGCAGTTCCTGTTCAACCGCCAGCCGGTGGAAGTGGTCGGCGAGGACGGCAGGGTAGTCGGCGTCAAGCTGGTCACCACCCGCATGGGCGAGCCGGACGAGCGCGGCCGTCGTCGCGCCGAAGTGGTCGAGGGTTCGGAAGAGGTGATCGCCGCCGACGTGGTGCTGGTCGCCTTCGGTTTCCGTCCCAGCCCGGCGCCCTGGTTCGCCGACTTCGGCATCGAGCTGCACGAGGATGGCCGCGTCAAGGCGGAGAAAAAACCCGAGGTCGGTCGCCTGCCGTTCCAGACCAGCAATGCCAAGATCTTCGCCGGCGGCGATATGGTGCGCGGCTCCGATCTGGTGGTCACCGCGATCTACGAAGGGCGCGAGGCGGCCGAGGGGATTCTGGATTTCCTGGAGGTCTGACCGGCTGTTTTGAGTCTATTGCCTCCTAGGCGCGGTGCCTGGGTCGGAAGAGGTATTGGTGTCCGGGACACGGGCTGGGCGCCCCCCTGTGAATACATCCCTGGCAGATATTTGCTCCTGCAATATCTGCACTCCCACCATCCATGGCGGTCGTACGCTCGGCTGCCGCCATCAACTGCCAAGGATGGCGGAAATGCCGAAAATGCAGGAGCAATTTTCGGCCTTGGCGGCAGACGGTCCCGGACACCAACACCTCTCCCGGCCTTGGAGAGTACGATACGAGATTCCGACAGGCGCCTACTCCACCCCCGCCTCCTTCAGCTTCTTCATCCGATAGGCCAGCCGCGAGCGGGTCAGGCCCAGTAGCCGGGCCGCCGCCGACAGGTTTCCGTCGGCCTTGTCCACCGCCTCGCGTACCAGCCGTGCTTCCAGTTTGTCCAGCGATGGTCCCTCTTCAGTGGCAGGCGCGAAGCGGCGGAACTGCTCCAGCGCCGACTCGTCGCTCTCCTCTGCCAGTTCTCCGTCCGAACCGATCGTAAACAGCAGGTTGCGTGTGGTCTCCTCGTCGCGGAACAGGTGGGGCAGGTCGATCGGGGTGTTGTCCTCGGCCGCGATCACGCCGCGCTCGACCAGGTTCTGCAGCTCGCGCACGTTGCCGGGGAAGTGATAGTTGAGCAGGGCACGCATCGCCTTCAGCGTGAAGCCGGTGATCGAGCGCTCGTGCAGCTGGTTGTAGTGGCGCAGGAAGTGGGACAGCAGCAGCGGGATGTCGTCGCGTCGCTCGCGCAGCGGCGGTAGCGGGATCGGGAACACGTTGAGGCGGAAGAACAGGTCCTCGCGGAACTCGCCGCGGCGCACCGCCTCGCGCAGTTCCACGTTGGTGGCGGCGACGACGCGGACATCGACCTGGATCTCGCGGGTGCCGCCGACCCGCTCGACCACACCCTCCTGCAGCACACGCAGCAGCTTGCCCTGTGAGCTGGGACTGAGGGTACCGATCTCGTCCAGGAACAGGGTGCCGCCGTGGGCGCGCTCGAAACGGCCGGGTCGGGAGGTGGTGGCGCCGGTGAAGGCGCCGCGTTCGACGCCGAACAGCTCCGACTCGATCAACGTATCGGGGATGGCGGCGCAGTTGATCGCCACGAACGCCTGGTCGCTGCGCGAGCCGATCTCGTGCAGCATGCGCGCGAACAGCTCCTTGCCGACGCCGGACTCGCCGGTGAACAACACCGTTGCGCGAGTGGTCGCGACCCGCCTGAGCATATGGCAGGATGCGATAAAGGCGGAGGAGACACCCACCAGTCGGCGCTCGCCCAGCGGCGGCAACTCGCCGTCCGGTTCCGGCAGGCCGGCCTGGACGGGGTATGGCGCCGGACCGTGGCTGACGAAATCCTCGGCATTGAGGTAGCGCAGATCCTCCTCGACATCGCCCCAGAGCTCCACCGTCTTGCCGAGCACGCGGCAGGTGGCGTGGCCCATGGAGCGGCACTCCACCTCGCGGAACACGGTCAGCCGCCCCAGCAGCGTGGTGACGTAGCCCATGGCGTAGCCGAGCTGCATCCAGCAGGCCGGTTCGGTGCCGATGCCGTAGGCGGCGATATGCTCGTCATCCTCGCTGGAGTGGTGCCAGAGGAACTCGCCGTCGTAGGTGCCCTTGCGCGGGTCGAACTCGAAGTGCACGGTCTCCACCTGTACCACCCCCTCCAGCGAATGCAGTTGGGTGCCGGCATAGAAGATCGCTTCGGGGTCGGCATCGGGCCAGCGCTCGCGTACCAACTGCGCATCGCGCACGCCGGAGCTGTAGCCGGCGCGGGTCAACAGGCCTCGGGCGCGCTCCAGGCCCAGACGCTCGATCAGTTCATGGCGCAGGCTGCCCAGCGAGGTGTTGTGCATCAGGATCATGCGCTGGCCGTCGAGCCAGATACGCCCGTCGGTGGGGGAGAAGAACAGACACTCGGACAGGTCGTGAACGTTGGGGCCGCGGGCGTGGCTCAGGTTGTCGCTGTCGCCGGGTGACAGGTCACTCGGCGGGCGATCGTCAGAGGGTTGGGGCTGGCCGAAAGCAGGACGCATGGAAGGATCCTTTTTTGGGAGGCGGTTTGGAATCTTGCTTGTGCCGGGGCAGGGAGGGGTATGTAGTTCCGGGACACGCTGTGAATACATCCATGTAAGCTCGGCGTCGGCATCCATGCCTCCGACGGTCCCGAAACTACATACCCCTCCCTGCCTAGGAAGCCTGGGTGCAGAACTCCAAACCAACTCTTATCGTTGTTATTGATAAAAATAGTAAGCCCGTCGAGCAAATTAAACAAACTTATCAATTGTTGATTTGCTCATCAGTTTTTGTGCGCCGCAGTTACCCAGGCTTTCTTGCAGCAAAATCCCCTTCTACAGCAATCGATTAAATCAATGCTGTTGTGCAACAAAACTACATGCATTGATGTTTGGCATGCCGCTTGCCCTATTGAGTAGACAACAAGAAAGGTTCGCCCCGCCAAGGGTGAGCACTCAACAACTCAGTGGAGGTTTGTATCGTGTCATTCACAGAAGAGGTCGGTCTGCTGGACGCAGCCATCTGGAACGGGCGCATCTTCGACGGTTGCTGGCGCGGCGCCAACGGCGGCAGCGCCGCGGTGCTGGAGCCGGCGACCGGAGAGGAGCTGACCCGGGTGGGTATGGGCGATGCCGCCGATATCTCGATCGCCGCGCGTGCGGCAGCGGAAGCGCAGACCGCTTGGGCGGCGATGCCGCCCCGTGAACGGGCCTCGATCTTCAACCGTGCCGCCGACCTGCTGGAGGCGGATACCGACGCGGCGCGGCTGTGGATCGCGCGCGAGACCGGCGCCATCTTCGCCAAGGCCGAGCACGAGATACGGGAGGCGGTGGTGATCCTGCGCCGCGCCGCCGGTATGCTGCTCGACCCGCATCATGGCCTGTTGCTGCCGTCGGTGCCGGGACGCCTCTCCTATGCCAAGCGCACGCCGCTCGGCGTGGTCGGCGTGATCTCGCCGTTCAACTTCCCGCTGATCCTCTCGATCCGTGCCGTTGCACCGGCACTGGCCGCGGGCAACGGCGTGGTGCTCAAGCCGGACCCGCGTACGCCGATCAGCGGCGGATTCCTGATCGCCCGCGTGCTGGAAGAGGCAGGCCTGCCCAAGGGGGTGTTGCATGTAATCCCGGGCCAGGGCGATGCCGGTGAGGCACTCTGTACCGACCCCCATATCCGCATGATCGCCTTCACCGGCTCCACCGCGGTGGGACGACGTGTCGGCGAACTGGCCGGACGCCATCTGAAGAAGGTGATGCTGGAACTCGGCGGCAAGAACCCGCTGATCATCGCCGAGGACGCCGATCTCGATCTGGCCGCCGGTGCCGCCGCCTTCGGCGCCTGGTTTCATCAGGGCCAGATCTGTATGGCCTCGGGGCGGATCATTGTCCACGAGTCGATCGCAGCGCAACTGATCGAACGTCTGGTGGCGAAAGCAAACCACCTGCCGGTGGGCAACCCGGCCGACGGCAATGTAGCACTCGGTCCGATCATCAACGACAGCCAACTGGTACGGCTCGATGCCATCGTGCAGGAGAGTATCGCCGCCGGCGCGGTGCTGGAGGCCGGCGGCACCTATGAGGGTCGTTTCTACAAGCCGACCGTGCTCTCCGGCGTCAAGCCGGGGATGCGTGCCTACAGCGACGAGTTCTTCGGCCCGGTGGCCAGCATCATCACCTTCGGCAGCGACGACGAGGCGGTCGAACTGGCCAACGACACCGAATACGGCCTCTCCGCCGCCGTGATCTCGCGCTCGGTCGGTCGGGCAACGGCGATCGGCGAGCGTCTCAACACCGGCATGGTGCATATCAACGACCAGACCGTGAACGACGAGTGCACCAACCCGTTCGGCGGTCGCGGCGCGTCGGGCAACGGCGGCAGCATCGGCGGTCCGGCCGACTGGGACGAGTTCACCCAGTGGCAGTGGGTCACCGTGAAGGAGGCGCCGCCGGCCTATCCGTTCTGATGCCTCTAGTTTCGGAGTTCGAAAGCTTACGCAGTCACCAGCAATCAGGGCTATAGGCTCCCGGGACACGCTGTGAATACATCCCTGTACGCTCGGCGTCGGCATCCATGCCTCCGACGGTCCCGGAAGCCTATAACCCTGACTGCGGACCGAGTTGAACCCCCGAGACTGGAACTAACGATATTTGAGTCAACAAGCCAGGAGTAAAATATGAATAACAATGCTCGCTTAAGGCCTCTCTCCATAGCCGTGGCTATGGCTTCGGCGCTCTGCATCCAGCAGGCCCAGGCATTCAAGATCGATAGCGGCAACCCCGATATCCGTCTGCGTTGGGACAATACGTTCAAGTACAGCACCGCCTTCCGGGTGGCGGATCGCTCCGATCTGCTGGTCAACGACGTCAACTACGACGACGGTGACCGCAACTTCGACAAGGGGTTGATCTCCAACCGAGTCGACTGGCTCAGCGAGTTCGACGGCCGTTACAAGAACCTCGGCTTCCGCCTCAGCGGCGCAGCCTGGTACGACGATGTCTACAACCAGAGCAACGACAACGACTCGCCGTTCACCAACAACGCTACCAGCGTCGCCCCGGACGAGTTCACCGATGAAACCCGTGACGTACACGGGCGCAAGGCGGAGCTGCTTGATGCGTTCGTCTACGGCAACTTCGATCTCGGCGACATGCGCAGTAACGTGCGGTTGGGTCGCCACTCGCTGGTCTACGGCGAGACCCTGTTCTTCGGCGCCAACGGTATCGCCGATGCTCAGGGGCCGGTGGATCTGATCAAGCTGCTGTCGGTGCCTAGCTCACAGTTCAAGGAGGTGCTGCGCCCCGTTGATCAGCTCTCTGCGACCCTGCAACTGAACTGGGAAACCTCGATCGGCGCCTATTACCAGTTCGACTGGGAGGAGACCCGTCTGCCCGGCGTCGGCAGCTACCTGTCCAATATCGACTGGGCCGGCCCCGGTACCGAATCTCTGATCGTCGGACCCGGCCTGGCCTGGAACCATATCGCCGATATCGAACCGGAGGATTCCGGTCAGGGCGGTATCCAACTGCGTTACGCGCCTGAAGACAGCAGCTTCGAATACGGTCTGTACTTCGCCCGTTACCACGCCAAGACCCCGTCCGGGTTCTACTTCGACCCGGTGGGCGGCACCATCCGCACCGTTTATCACGAGGGTATTCGTACCTACGGCGCCAGTGCCACCACCTCCATCGGTCAGTTGAACCTGGCGGCCGAGGTGTCGATACGCGACAACGCGCCGTTGAACAGCGATCCCGTGATCGTTCTGCCCGGCACCGCGGCGGATAACGACGACAATGCTCTCTACGCCGTGGGTAGAACGGCGCACGCCAACCTGTCCGGTATCTACGTGCTTCAGCCGGGCACATTCTGGGGCGGCGGTTCCCTGCTCGGCGAGTTGGCCTGGAACCGGGTGCTGTCGGTGACCAAGAACGAAGGCGCGCTGGACCCCAACACCACCCGCGATGCCTGGGCGATGCGGATGATCTTCTCGCCCGCCTACTTCCAGGTGCTGCCGGGACTGGATCTCGAGCTGCCGATCGGCCTCGGTTACAACTTCAAGGGACGTTCGGGTGCGGTCGCCAACATGAACGGCGGCGCCACCCACGGCGGCGACTTCAGCATCGGTGTCAACGGTACCTACCAGAACACCTGGAAGTTCGGTGCCAGCTACGTGAACTTCTTCGGCGAAGAGTTCAGCTTCGTCACGCCGCAGAACGATCCTGCCCCGGCACTCTCTTTCCAGCAGACCCGCGGCGACCGCGACTTCATCTCGCTGTACGTTCAGCGCACCTTCTAATCGAACCCGGTGGAGATAACAATAATGAGATTCACAGCCAAAGCACTGGTAGCCGGCATAGCCCTCAGCCTGTCCGTCCCGATGGCGCTGGCGGCCGTCGATGCCGAAACCGCAAGCCAACTCAAGAACAACCTGACCCCCTTCGGTGCCGAAAAGGCCGGCAATGCCGATGGCTCCATCTCGGCCTGGGAGGGCGGCTATACCAGCGTCACGCCGGGCTACGAGAACGGAGCACCCCGTCCCGATCCCTTCGCCGACGAAAAACCGTTGTTCTCGATCACCGCGGCCAATATGGCCGAGTACAGTGACAAGCTGAACGATGGCGTGAAGGCGCTGTTCGCGAAAAATCCGGATTTCCGCATGGATATCTATCCGACGCACCGGACCTCCGCGGCACCGCAATGGGTCTATGACAACACCTTCAACAACGCGACCAACGCGCAGTTGGGCGCGGACAGGAACTCGGTCAGCGGTGCCTACGGCGGTATCCCCTTCCCGATCCCGGCCGATGGTGCCGAAGCGATGTGGAACCACCGCCTGAGCTGGTTCGGCGAGTCGATACGCTATGCGCTGCGTACCTTTATCGTCACCGCCGACGGCAACCGGGCACTGGCCAGCGAGGGCGAGGAGCTGATTCAGTCGCCTTACTACTACAAGGGCGGCAGCGCCGACGCCTATGACGGCAACTATCAGTTGGGCCGCTTTATCGTCTCCGGTCCGGCCTCGAAAGCGGGCGAAGCGATCCTGGTACACGACACCTCCGTCGAGGGCAAGAAGCGCAACATCTGGCAGTACCTGGTCGGGCAGCGCCGCGTGCGCAAGGCGCCCTCGGTGGCCTACGACACGCCCGACTTCGTCACCTCCGGCGTCGGCCTGTTCGACGAGGCGTTCATGATGTTCGGCCCGATCGACCGGCATGACTACACTCTGGTCGGCAAGCAGGAGCTGTACATCCCCTACAACAACAACGGTGCCGCACTGGCGGATATCGACGAGCTGATGGGCGAGCACTACCTCAATCCGGACCATGTGCGCTGGGAGCTGCACCGGGTCTGGGTGGTCGATGGCGAACTGAAGGACGGTCAGCGTCACACCGTGCCCAAGCGTCGCTACTACATCGACGAGGACAGCTGGCACATCGTGCTGTTCGACGGCTGGGACGCCAAGGGCGATCTGTGGCGCATGAACTACTCCCTGACCTATCTGGTACCGGAACTGCCGGCACTGGTCACCAACGTGATGTGGGGCGGCTACGACCTGCAGACCGGCGCGTACTACTTCAACGCGGCGATGAACGGCGGTACCCCGCACTACGAGATCAGCGAACCGATCTCCGAGAACAACTGGAGTCCGGTGGAACTGGCCAACCAGGGCGCGCGCTGAGACCCGAGTCAATCCGATAAGTCCCCTGCCGCGGAGTATTCCGGCTCCGCGGCAGGGTGTGGAGAGTGAGTTATGGCCAGATTTGGCACTTTATCCAGGCTGTTGCCGCTGCTGTTGCCGCTATGCGTACTGTCGGTACCGGCAGCGCCCGCATGGTCGGCCGCCGGATCTGCCGGCACCGGCTTTGCCGGGCTGGACCGGCCGGCACAGCATTCGCCGCAGGCGCCGCACAAGGCGATGCTGGCGATCGACCGCGCCGGTCAACGACTGGTGGCGGTGGGCGAAGAGGGAGTGGTGCTGCTGTCGGACGACAACGGCGTCTCCTGGCGGCAGGCAGAACAGGTTCCGACCTCGGCCGCGCTGACCTCGGTACAGTTCGTCAATGGCAGCAAGGGCTGGGCGGTCGGCCATCTGGGCCTGGTGCTGACCAGCGACGACGGCGGCGAAACCTGGCGTAAGCAATTGGACGGCATCCAGGCGGCGCAGTTGGCGCTGGAACAGGCCAAGGCGCGGGGCGACGAGTCGGCGCTGAGATCGGCGCAATACCTGGTCGACGACGGCCCCGACAAGCCGTTCCTGAATCTCTACTTCCTCAATGAAAAAACCGGCTACGTATTCGGTGCCTATAACCTGATCTTCCGTACCGATGACGGCGGCGAACACTGGCAGCCCTGGCTGGATCGGGTCGACAACCCGATGGGGATGCACCTGTACGGCATGGCGCAGGCCGACGACGTGCTGCTGCTGGCCGGGGAGCAGGGCACGCTGCTGCGCTCCAGCGACGGTGGTCAACACTTCGACGCGATCGACTCCCCCTACGAGGGCAGCTACTTCGGCATCATCGCCGACGCGGACGGCGCCTTCGTCGCCTATGGCCTGCGCGGCAACGCCTTCCGCAGCCTGGATGCCGGCGACAGCTGGAGCGAACTCGAAACCGGGCAGGGCGAAACGCTGACCGCGGCCGCCACCCTGGTCGATGGCCGACTGCTGCTGACCAGTCAGGCCGGCGGCCTGCTGGTCGACCGTGACGGACGGCCGTTCAAGCGCGTGCCCAAGCTGCCGCCGCTGCCGCTGTCCGGCGTGGTTCAGGCCGCGGATGGCGCGCCGGTGGTCACCAGCCTGGCCGGTGTTCACCGTTTCGAAGTCGTAGAGGAGTAGTGCCGTGACGACGACCAAAAAAACAGACTCCGGAACAGGCGCAAGCCATCTGGAGGATTTCGATCTGCACTCGGGGTCGCCGTTGGAGCGGCTGATATTCAACCGTCGCGGGCTGGTGCTTATTCTCTGCCTGATCGCCAGTCTGGCGCTGGCCTGGCAGGCCTCCCACCTGCGCCTCAACGCCAGCTTCGAGAAGATGATCCCGACCGGACACCCCTACATCGCCAACTTCCTCGACAACCGCGCGGAGCTGTCGGGGCTGGGCAACTCGATGCGGATCGCGGTGGCGGTGAAGGAGGGCTCGATCTTCAGCGACGACTACCTGCGCACCTTGGCCAAGATCAACGACGAGGTCTATCTGCTGTCGGGCGTCGATCGCCCCTACATGAAATCGCTGTGGACCCCGGCCACGCGCTGGATCGCGGTGACCGAAGAGGGGCTCGAGGGCGACACCGTGATTCCCGGCGACTACGACGGTTCCGAACGGAGCCTGGAACAGGTGCATCTGAATGTGCAGCGCTCCGGCGAGATCGGTCAGTTGGTGTCGCCCAACTTCCAGTCCAGCGTGATCTACGTACCGCTGCTGGAGACCAACCCGCAGACCGGGGAACCGCTGGACTATGGTGAGCTGTCGCGGCAGATCGAGCAGATCCGCGACAAGTACCAGGGCGGCAATATCGAGATCCATATCACCGGCTTTGCCAAGATCGTCGGCGATCTGATCGAGGGTCTGCAGCAGGTGCTGGGTTTCTTCGCCATCGCCGTTGCGGTCGCGACCGCCGTGCTTTACGGCTACACCCACTGCCTGCGCAGCGCGCTGCTGGTGATGGGCTGTTCGCTGATCGGCGTGCTCTGGCAACTGGGTCTGCTGGCGCTGCTCGGCTTCGAGCTCGATCCCTACTCGATTCTGGTGCCCTTCCTGGTGTTCGTCATCGGCATCAGCCACGGCGCACAGAAGATGAACGGCATCATGCGCGATATCGGCAGCGGACTGCACCGCTATGTCGCCGCGCGGCACACCTTCCGCCGCCTGTTCCGGACCGGCATGGCGGCGCTGATCACCGACGCGGTGGGCTTTGCCGTGCTGCTGGTGATCGATATCGGCGTGATCCGCGAACTGGCGATCGCCGCCAGCCTCGGTGTCATGGTGCTGATCCTGACCAACCTGGTGCTGCTGCCGGTGCTGCTCTCCTTTATCGGTGTCACACCGCGTGCCGCGGCGCGTGCCGTGCGCAGCGAACCCGTCGGTGACGAAGAGGTCGAGCAGGGCCGGCTCTGGCGCTTCTTCGCCCGCTTTACCCAGCGCCGTTGGGCCTTGGGTGCGCTGGGCGTTGCCGCGCTGATGGCCCTGTCCGCCGGTATCGTCAGTCGCGATCTGCAGATCGGTGACCTCGACGCCGGTGCGCCGGAACTGCGCGCCGACTCGCGCTACAACCGGGACAACGCCTTCATGGTGGACAACTATGCCGCCAGCGCCGACATCTTCGTGGTGATGGTGCAAACCCCGGTGGACGGCTGCACCCGCTACAGCGTGCTGTCCAAGGTACGCGCGTTGACCTCCGAGCTGGAACGCCTGCCGGGTGTCGAGTCGACCAACTCGATGGCGCGGCTGTCGCGGTTCGCGATGGTGGGCTACAACGAGGGCAACTTCAAATGGCTGGAGCTGATCCCGAACAACGCCGCGCTCGGTGCCGTGCAGACCCGCGCGCCGCGCGAGCTGTTCAACCAGGATTGCAGCCTGCTCTCGGTCTACGCCTATCTGAAGGACCACAAGGCGGCCACGCTGGAGAGCGTCGTCGCCACCGTCGAAGCCTTTGCCGCCGAGCACAACGACGACGAGACCCGCTTCATGCTCGCCGCCGGCAACTCCGGTATCGAGGCGGCGACCAATATCGTCGTCGAGCAGTCGATGGATCGGATGATGTATCTGGTCTACGGCGCCGTGATCCTGCTGTGCTGGATCACCTTCCGCACCTGGCGCGGCGTGGTCGCCGCGGTGCTGCCGCTGATGCTGACCTCGGTGATCGGTCAGGCGCTGATGGTGGCATTGGGGATCGGCATCAAGGTGGCGATCCTGCCGGTGATCGCGCTGGGGGTCGGGATCGGCGTCGACTATGCACTGTATGTGCTGTCGGTGCTGCTGATCGGCCTGCGCGACGGCCAGTCGCTGGGCGATGCCTATCGTGCCGCGCTGCGCCAGACCGGCCGCATCGTGATGCTGACCGGGGCCACCCTGGCGGTAGCCGTGGCCACCTGGGTGTTCTCGCCGATCCGATTCCAGGCCGATATGGGGATCCTGCTGGCGTTCATGTTCCTGTTCAACATGCTCGGCGCGCTGATCCTGCTGCCGGCGCTGGCCCATCTGCTGTTCCGTTCCACGAACGTCGAGTGTTCGGGACAGCAGGAACAGACGCGCGAGGAGGACAGCGCTGTACCCGATGCCGAGGTCGAATCGAACTCGACCGCCTACGCACTGACCGGAGAGGAACGTCGTGCTTGATCTACAGATCCAGGCCCTGCTGGAGCAGGCCAAGGCCGCCGGAGCACCCGACTTCGCCGATCTGCCGCCCGCGGTGGCGCGCGAGGTGTACAGCCAGATCCTGGCCGCCACCGACCTGCCCGTGCCCGCCGATGTAGCGATCAGCGAGCGCACGCTGGCGGGGCCGGGCGGCGAACTGACGTTGCGCTGCTATCGGCCGCAGCAGTCCGAAATTCGCGGTGCCGTGCTCTATCTGCACGGCGGCGGCTTCGTCGTCGGCTGTCCACGCGACTATGACGGCGTGGCCGGCAACATCGCGGCCCTGAGCGGCTGCCTGGTGGTGCAGGTCGACTACCGGCTGGCGCCTGAGCACCCCTTCCCGGCGGCGGTGGAGGACAGCTATGCCGCCCTGGTCTGGCTGCGCGAACAGGCGGCGGAGCTGGGTATCGATCCTGAGCGCATCGCCATCGCCGGCGACAGCGCCGGTGCCAACCTGGCCGCCGTATGCGCGCTGCTCGCGCGCGACCGGGGCGGTCCCGCCCTGGCTCTGCAGTGCTTGATCTATCCGGCGACCGCCAGCGGCCAGGTACAGTATGACTCCTACCGCCGTTTCGGCGCCGGCTACACCCTGACCAACCGTTCCATGACCTACTTCATGAGCCACTATCTGGACGATAGCGGCGAACCGGCCGACTTCCGCCTGGCGCCGTTGGGCGCGCCCGATCTGTCCGGCCTGCCGCCGGTACTGCTGCAGGTGGCAGGGTACGACCCGTTGCGCGACGAGGGGATCGCCTATGCCGACGCCCTGGTCGCGGCCGGCACGCCGGTGACGCTGGTGGAGTACTCGGGACTGGCGCACGGCTATATCAGCATGGCCGGCGTCAGCGGGGGCGCACGGCTGGCGCTGGAGCAGGTGGCCACGGCGCTGCGCCGGGCGCTTGGCTGAACGACATAAGGCAGGGAGAGGTGTTGCTTTCCGGGACCGTCGGCGACATGGACGTCGGCGTCGAGCGTACAGGGATGTATTAACAGGGGGGGCGCCTAGCCCGTGTCCCGGAAAGCAACACCTCTTCCTGCCAGGCACAGAGTTCGGAAAACAGGGGACTTCAAACAGGTTTCAGAAAAGGAGATTAACCATGAAAATACGTGCTGCCGTCGCCCGTGAGACCCACGGGCCACTGAGCCTGGAGACACTGGAGATCGACGAGCCGCGCGCCGACGAGATCCTGGTACGGGTGGTCGCCACCGGCGTCTGCCATACCGATATCGTGGTGCGCGACGGTATGCTGCCGACGCCGCTGCCGGTGGTGCTCGGCCACGAGGGCGCGGGCGTGGTGGAACGGGTCGGCGCCGCCGTGACCAAGGTGGCGCCGGGCGATCACGTGGTGATGACCTTCGCCTCCTGCGGCGGTTGCCCGAGCTGCCAGGATCACGCGCCGAGCTACTGCCACGCGTTCTTCCCGAAAAACTTCTTTGCGGTTCGCGGCGACGGTTCCACCGCATTGGCCAAGGGCGACGAAGTTATCCACAGCCACTTCTTCGGCCAGTCCTCCTTCGCCAGCCACGCCATCTGCGACCAGCGCAACGTCGTCAAGGTGCCGCAGGATGCACCACTGGAGCTGCTCGGCCCGCTGGCCTGCGGCGTCCAGACCGGTGCCGGCGCCGTGATCAATGCGCTGAAGCTCCGCCCCGGCAGCAGCTTTGCCGTCTTCGGCACCGGCTCGGTGGGGCTGTCGGCGGTGATGGCGGCCCGGGTCTGCGGCGCCACCACCATCGTCGCGGTGGATATGAACGACGAGCGGCTGGCCTTCGCCAAGGAGCTGGGCGCCACCCACACCCTGAACCCGAGCAAGGTGGATGTGGAGAGCCGGATCCTGGAGATCACCGGCCATGGCCTCGACTACGCGCTCGATACCACCGGGTTGAGCCAGGTGATCAAGGGCGCCGTGCTCAGCCTGGCGCCACGCGGAACCTGCGGTATCCTCGGCGCCTCGGCCCCGGGCAGCGAGATCGTGCTGGACGAGGTGCACTTCATGAGCGGCGGCCGCCGCCTGATCGGCATCGTCGAGGGCGAAGCCAACCCGGATACCTTTATCCCGATGCTGATCCGCCTGTACAACCAGGGCCTGTTCCCGTTCGACAAGCTGGTGAAGTTCTATCCGCTGGAGCAGATCAACCAGGCGATCGCCGATTCCGAATCGGGCATCACGATCAAGCCGATCGTACGGATGGAGAGCGGCGACTGACAGCACCGGCGTCGTTTTCCTTGCCCTCGGCGCTGCCCGTGCAGCGTCTTTTTACGCCATCAGCGCCCTTGATAACCCCCGGCGTTGGTGGTTTTTTTATATGGCGTGCGCATGACCGGAAGGCGGCATGACCGTCATGGATGACGGGGGGCCGCCCCACGGGAATCCTGTCGTTGCAGGAGCAAAACGACAGGGACCGTGCATCCTGTACAGCGCCGCTCCTGCGCATCCCTGCGCTCGCGGCATACCGTACATCCTGTACATAAAAAAGCGCCGTGGGGACGGCGCAAATCGGAGGGCGTCGAATGGAAACCCACCGGGCTGCCAAACACCGGTGGGGTGGAGCAAAGGCTTACAACTTGCTCAGCATCTCGTTGTGCTGCGCGATGACGGCCGGTTCCGGCTCGTCGCCGAACAGGGTCACGACGACGATGGCGAGGGTGGCGAAGATGATCCCCGGCACGATCTCGTAGACGTCGAACAGGCCGCCGGAGAGCTGCTTCCAGATCACCACGGTCAGGGCGCCGACCACGATACCGGCCAGGGCGCCGTTACGGTTCATGCGCGGCCAGTACAGGCTCAGCAGCAGTGCCGGACCGAACGCGGCGCCGAAACCGGCCCAGGCGTAGGAGACCAGACCGAGGACGGTGGAGTCCGGATTGAACGCCAGCAGCAGGGCAACGAACGACAGTGCCAGCACCGCGATTCGGCCGACCATGACGATCTCCTTCTGACTCGCGTCGCGACGGAACAGCTGCTTGTAGAAGTCCTCGGCCAGGGCGGAGGAGGAGACCAGCAACTGGGAGTCGGCGGTACTCATGATCGCGGCCAGGATCGCCGCCAGCAGGATACCGGCGATGACCGGATGGAACACGGCGTTGACCAGCACCATGAAGATCTTCTCGCCGTCGGCGATATCGCCGGCCATGTGGCCGTTGACGTAGACCAGACCGGCCAGGCCGACCAGCACGGCACCGGCCATGGAGATGCCGCTCCAGATCACGGCGATGCGACGGGCGGTGGGGATATCGTCGTTGCTGCGGGTCGCCTTGAAGCGGGCCAGGATATGCGGCTGACCGAAATAGCCCAGGCCCCAGGCCGCCAGCGAGACGATGGCGATCAGGCTCAGCGATTCACCGGCGTTGTCGCGGGTGATGGTCAGCAGTTCCGGGTTGATCTGCTCCAGGGAGTCGAACATGGCGCTCCAGCCGCCGTCCACCTGCATCACCATGATCGGCACGATCAGCAGCGCCGCGGCCATCAGCAGGCCCTGCACCAGGTCGGTCCAGGAGACCGCCAGGAAGCCGCCGAACAGGGTATAGGAGACCACGCAGACGGTACCGACGATGACCGCGGTGCTGTAGTCGAGGCCGAACACGGTTTCGAACAGCTTGCCGCCGGCGACCAGGCCGGAGCTGGTGTAGAACAGGAAGAACAGCAGGATGAAGAAGGCCGAGATCACCTGCAGCGCGCGCGAGTTGTCGCGGAAGCGGTTGGCGAAGAACTCCGGCAGCGTCAGCGAGTCGTTGGCCACGATACTGTAGGTGCGCAGGCGTTTGGCGGTGATCAGCCAGTTGCCCCAGGTGCCGAGCAGCAGGCCGCCGGCAAGCCAGAGCGACTCCAGGCCCGAGCCGTAGGCGTAACCGGGCAGACCGAGCAGCAGCCAGCCGCTCATGTCGGAGGCACCGGCGGACAGTGCGGCCGGCCAGGGGCCGAGCGAACGTCCACCCAGGAAGTAGTCGGAGGAGTTGGCGGTGCGCATATAGGCGTAGTAGCCGATCGCCAGCATCACGATAAGGTAAACGGTAAAGGTGCCGTAAATGGCAAGATTATTATCGTTCATAAAAGCTCATTGTCTCTATCACGTTGAATTACACGAAAACCTGAAACACGCCGCTGTCGATCGGGGTTCGGCGCGAGCCTCGACAGGGGGCGGGTACAGGTCAAGCGTTCCGATCAGGCAGTGCAGCCCAGTTCCAGCAGGGTGGCGTTGCCGCCCACTGCGGTGGTGTTGATGGTGCGCGTCTTTTCGGTGACGAAGCGGTGGATATGGTCCGGCTGCAGCAGCGTCGAGCAGCCCTCCGGGTCGGTTTCCGCGACCAGTTGAACCAGCAATCCCGGGCGCTCCGCCAGCCGGCGCTGGAACAGGATCTGCTCCTCGACACGGCACACCGGTGCGACCAGGGCCAGCGTCGGCAGCGCCAACAGCGCTTCGACCGGCTCCTGTTCGGCGAACGCCAGGATGCCGCGCGGCACGCCGATCTGGTGCAGCAGAATGACCAGACGGTTGCACCAGGCGGTTTCGACCTGGCCACTAAGAATCACCGGGTTGCCGCAGGCCAGGGCGCTGAACACCTGGCCGGCCAGGGCGACCGGGCCGGCGCCCGCGGTGCCGAACACCAGTACGTCGCCGCGACCGCTCAGATAGAGCTCGTTGCTCTCGCCGGTGGGGCCCGGCAGTTCCTGGACCCTGCCCAAGTGCTGTGCCCGGTCCAGCAGCAGCGGGATCAGCCTGAGCTGCTCCTCATGGTCGCCGGCCATGGGCAACTGCTCCAGCGCTGCGTGCAGCAGTTTGCAGCGGTAGGTGAAACCGCGGCGATTCCAGTTTTCGAACACGGCAGCATGGTCGGCGCCGAAATAAGCGTGATCGGTCATCGGGTGCTCCTCCAGTTACTGCTCGTTGGCCGGAACCAGACAGGTAAAGCGGGGCAGGTAGTGCGGTCCGCCCGCCTTCGGGCCGGTGCCGGACAGGCCCTGACCGCCGAACGGCTGTACGCCGACCACGGCACCGATCTGGTTGCGGTTGATGTAGGTGTTGCCGACCCGGGCACGGGCCTCGATGTGGGCCGCGGTACGCTCGTTACGGCTGTGGATACCCAGCGTCAGGCCGTATCCGGCGGCGTTGATCTGATCGATCAGGCGGTCCAGGTGGCGAGCCTCGTAGCGCAGCACATGGATGATCGGGCCGAACTGCTCGCGGCCGATCTGGTCGATGTTGGAGATCTCGATCGCGGTCGGCGGGACGAAGGTGCCGCGTTTGGTGTTGCCGGGCAGGGGTGTCTGCGCCAGCAGCTTGGCGTGCGTCTTCATCCGCTCGATGTGGGCGAGCAGACCGGCCTGGGCGGATTCGTCGATCACCGGGCCGATATCGGTACTGTGCAGCTCCGGATCGCCCATCCGCAGCTCCGCCATCGCGCCCTTGAGCAGGTCGATGATGCGGTCGGCGATATCCTGTTGCAGGCAGAGCACGCGCAGCGCGGAGCAGCGCTGTCCGGCCGAGGCGAAACCGGACAGTACGGCATCCTTGACCACCTGCTCGGGCAGCGCGGTGGAATCGACGATCATCGCGTTCTGGCCACCGGTCTCGGCGATCAGTGTCGCCGGTTCGCCGTTGCGTTGGCTCAACGCACGGTTGATCCGCTGTGCGGTTTCGGTGGAGCCGGTAAAGGCGACCCCGGCGATGCGCGGGTCCGAGGTCAGCGCAGCGCCCACCGTCGCACCGTCGCCGGGCAGGAACTGGATGGCGCCGCCGGGGATACCGGCTTCCAGCATCAGTTCGATCGCGCGTGCGGCGATCAGGCTGGTCTGCTCGGCCGGCTTGGCGATGACGCAGTTGCCGGTCACCAGCGCGGCGCCGATCTGACCGAGGAAGATCGCCAGCGGGAAGTTCCACGGACTGATGCAGACGAAGACACCCCGGCCCTGGCGCTGCCACTTGGCCAGGCCGCCGTCGAGGGTGTGCAGCTCCAGATGCTCGGCGAACAGCTCTTCGGCGCGTGCCGGGTAGTAGCGACAGAAGTCCACCGCCTCGCGTACCTCGTCGATGCTGTCCTGAACGGTCTTGCCCGCTTCCTGGTGGCAGAGCGCGACGAACTCCTCCAGGTGCCGTTCGAGCAGGTCGGCCAGACGGCGCAGGGCGGCGGCGCGCTCGCCGACCGGGGGCTGCTGCCAGGCCGGCAGGAAACGCTCGGCGACATCGATCGCTTCCAGCACCTGCCTGCGGTCGGCGTAGGTGGCCTGTCCGACCAGGTTGTCGCGGTTGGCCGGCGAGCGCACGTCGCGGTGCAGGGCGCCCCCCGCCACCGCCTTGCCGTCGATGATCGGATCGGCCTGCCAGCACTGGTTGAGGCAGGTGTTGACCTTGTCGGTAAACGGCGCCGATTCACTCTCGATCAGGATGTTGGGGCCGGACGAGGCCTTGCGCTCGGCACCGTAGATCGCACAGGGCTGGGGGATGTTCGGGTTGTGCAGGGTGTCGCGGCCATGCAGTACCTGCCAGGGGTGTTGCACCAGATCGGACACCGGGCAGCGCTGGTCCACCAGACGGTGGACGAAGGATGAGTTGGCGCCGTTCTCGAGCAGGCGGCGCACCAGGTAGGGCAGCAGGTCCTTGTGGTTGCCGACCGGCGCATAGATGCGCACCGCGACGCCGGCCCGCTTCAGCACCTGATCGTACAGCGCATCGCCCATGCCGTGCAGGCGCTGGAATTCGAAGTCCGCGTGCGGGGCCAGGGTCATGATCGACGCCACGGTGTGGGCGTTGTGGCTGGCGAACTGGGGCCAGATCAGGCCGCGGATATGCTCGCAGAGCAGGAAGCGGGCGCAGGCCAGGTAGGAGACGTCGGTACCCTCCTTGCGGGTGAACACCGGGTAACCGGACAGTCCGCGCTGCTGGCAGAGCTTGATCTCGCTGTCCCAGTAGGCACCCTTGACCAGGCGTACCGGGATCAGGTCGCCGACCTCGTGCGCCAGCGCCGCGAGCCAGGCCAGTACCGGCAGGGCGCGCTTGGAGTAGGCCTGTACCACCAGACCCAGGCCGCTCCAGCCCTTGGTGTCTTCGCTACGGTAGAGCTTTTCGAACAGCTTCAGCGACAGCTCCAGACGGTCCGCCTCCTCGGCATCGATGGTCAGCGCCACGTTCAGCGCCCGGGCGCGGCGGATCAACTGCAGCACGCGCTCGGCCAGCTCCTCCATCACCCGGGCCTCCTGCAGTACCTCGTAGCGCGGATGCAGTGCCGACAGCTTGATCGACACGCTGGGTTTGGGCGAGATGTTGATCTCGGGCAGGGTGCCGACATGATCGATGGCGCGGGCGTAGTCGGTGAAGTACTTCTTGGCGTCCTCTTCGGTCAGCGCCGCTTCGCCGAGCATGTCGAAGGAGTAGGTATAACCCTGTTCGCGGTATTCGCGGCCGCGCTTGGTGGCCTCGGCCATGTCGCGACCGAGCACGAACTGATGGCCCATGATCTTCATCGCCTGCTGCATCACCTTGCGGATCACCGGTTCGGACATGCGGTTGACCAGACGGTTGATGACACCGGAGGGGGTGCCGTCCTCGCGCTCGTCGAGGTTGACCACCTTGCCGGTCAGCAGCAGGCCCCAGGTGGAGGCGTTGACCAGCAGCGAGTCGGACTGGCTCAGGTGGCGTTTCCAGTCGGCGATGCTTAGTTTATCGCGAATCAGCGCGTCGGCGGTGTCGGCATCGGGAATGCGCATCAACGCTTCGGCCAGACACATCAGCAGGATCCCTTCGCGGGTGTCCAGGCTGTACTCCAGCAGCAGGGCGTCGATCATGTGGATGGCGCCGTCGTCGGCACGGACCTGCTCGATCAGCTCGGTGGCGCGCGCCTCGCAGGTCGCGAGTTCGTCGGCGCTCGGTTCGGCCAGGGCCATCAACTCGCGCAGAACCTCGTCTTCATCGGCCGAGTAGAGCGGCGAAATCATCTGCCGGATCCGGCTCAGTGGTTGCCGGATGAAGCTTGGGTCGAGCACTTCGATAGCCTTGAACATAGCGACCTCCTGACGTTTCTTATACTGAGCAGAGACAACGGAAGGGCTCGGTCGAGATCCGATTCTTATTCTCGATGGGTACTGTTTACTGTAGACCCTGCCCACATTGCCTGCAGGTTAAGGAACAGCGTCGGTTCGGGTCTTTCCCGTGGCTCCGGTTTTTTTGTCCGGTGCTACGAAGTTGGTTGTCGTACCGCCGAATCAGCCTTGGTGCGTGTGGCGATAGCGGGAGGGGGAGGTGCCGAAACGGCGATTGAAGGCGCGGGTCAGGTTGCTTTGATTGGCAAAGCCGGAGCGGGCGGCCAGATCCGAGATCGCGATGTCGGAGTTCGCCAGCGCGGCGGCGACGGACTGCAGCCGGCGCTCGGTTACATACTGTTGCGGTGTCTGGCCGGTCTGGTCACGAAACAGGGCGAAAAACTGGCTTTCGCTCAGGCAGGCGCTGCCGGCCAGTTCGGCCACGCTGATGCGGCGCTCTATATGCAGGTCGATATAGGTATCGATCAACTCCAGGTTCAGTCGACCCATGCGGCGGGGTCGGCTGTGCTGATGTTCCAACTGGCGCTGCAGGGCGCAGACCAGCGTGCCGGCACAGGCATCCTGCAGCAGGGTATCGGACGGGTTCTGCTGCATCTCCCGGCTCAGGGCGTTGAGCAGCAGCTGCATCTGCGGCGCGCAGTTGAAGTAGTCGGGACGGCGGAACAGCTGTTCGATCCGCTGTTGCAACTGCTGGTCCTCGCCCTCGGTGGGCAGGTTGACCACGACGATGCGGTTGTCGCCCAGGCCGTGAAAGGCGTGGCCGGTGGCGGAAGGCAGCAGACAGCCCCAGCCGAAGTTGACCGGGCGGCAGTGGCCGGCCAGATCGAACTCGGTATTGCCCTCGAGACCGAACACCAGCTGATGATAACCGTGATCATGCTGGTCGGCGCGGGTCGGCAGGGATATGACGCTGGTCTCTTTACGCATGATGCGCACCGTGATTTGGTGAAGCTGGTGCCAGTTTACCACAGGGTTGACCCGGTGCGCGGCAAGCCTCGGCCTTCAGGCCGGGGAAAGATAGCGCGGACG
>Ga0214472_10001214_pt1 | contig 29466 bp, 25 predicted proteins | sample RVTome_6_FD_207662 | JGI IMG/M metagenome (GOLD analysis project Ga0214472, IMG submission 207662) | Soil microbial communities from uranium-contaminated site in the Upper Colorado River Basin, Wyoming, United States - RVT140D175 | ecosystem: Environmental > Terrestrial > Soil > Contaminated >...
CGGTGCTGTGATCGGTTCCAGCTCAAGCCGATGGGAGTGCCTCCCAATATCATCGAAAGCTACATGGCTCACGATTGGCCGGGCAACGTCGCCGAGCTTTCGATGGTGATCGAGCGGGCGGTGTCGATCGCTTCCGCGGCGCGATTCGAAGGCGCTACGCTGCCTGAGCAGTTTTGTGGCGCTCCCTCGTTCGACTTCCCCGACGCCGCGCCACCCAGTGACGTGTCATTGAGAGATTTCATCGCCGACATCGAACGACGCATCATCATCCAAACCCTGGCGCGAGTCGACGGGAGTCAGAGGAAGGCAGCGGAGAGACTCCACATCAATCCCACGACGCTCCACGAGAAGATGAAACGCCACAAGATCCTACCGTAAGGGTTTCGCCAACCCACGGGGGGAGAGCACGCGGGCCGCTAGCCCTGAACGTCGATGTCGAGAGCTCCCAGGATCTCCGCCTGCTGCTCGGGGGTCAACTGCCCGCTCAAGGCGAGAGAGATCGTGCCGCCTCCATCGAGCACCAGCGTGGTGGGCACGCGCTCGACGCCGAGGGTGGCGATGGCGTCGCGGCCGGCAAGAGAATAGACATTCCAGGGCACTTGGTTGGCGTCGACGTACTGCGCCGTGCGCAAGGGCTCCAGCACGGAAAGCGACAGCACCTCGATCCCCGCCGCTTGGGCGGCCTCATAGAGCTCCTTCCACGTCGGTAGGGTCGCGTGGCAGATCGAGCAGGTGGGAGAAAAAATGAAGAGAAGGATGGGGCGTCCGGCAGTCGGAGGCCTGAGCTCCAGGCGATCCCCGGTAAGCGAGATCAGAGGAACGACCGGGAGCTTGTTACCGGCCGCCAGCACGGCGCTCGGTGGCGGCGGTGCATCGACCGGCGACGCCCCCGGCTGGGCGGTTGCAGGCGTGGTGGAGGGCCCGCTGCTGGACTGAAAGAAGACGTACCCGACAACCGCAACCACCACGACCACGAAGATCCAGACCTGCTTGGTTAGCACGGTTCGCTTGCCTCCGAAGATCGAAATCCGGTTTTCGCCATTATCTTGACAAATCTACGCTTTCCCGTTTAGACTAACGCGCCATTAAGGATTCGCCGGTCCCGTGCCCTAGGGTGCCAGGCACGTCTATTCGGATCTTCCCCTGGTGCGAGCGATCTGTGACCGGTGTCACGTTGACTATTCAACCTTACTATCATAACGCGCAGGAGGTGAGTTCGTGAAGAGACGATGGGTAGCCTCGCTGGGGCTGGTTGTCCTTGTGACGGTTCTGGCAATGGGGCTGGTAGGCTGTGGTGGAAGAGACGTACCTCCGCCGCCACCTCCTCCGGCCGAGGAGCCACCACCGCCACCGCCACCCCCACCGCCGCCACCGCCACCCCCAGAGCCCACCGACGCGGAGCGCTTTCAATCGGCTTCGATTGCCGAGCTCCAGGGGAACCTGACCGATGCCCACTTCGACTACGATCGGTCGGATCTGCGGCAGGATGCAAGGGACGCGCTGGCCAAGAACGCCGATTGGCTAAAGCTCGGCTACAACACGGCGGTGATCGAGCTCGAGGGGCACTGCGACGAGCGGGGGACTGTGGAGTACAACCTGGCACTCGGCGAGCGCCGGGCTCAGTCGGCCATGGACTACCTGGTCTCCCTGGGTGTTCCAGCCAACCGGCTCCGTACCATCAGTTATGGTAAGGACCGACCGGTTTGTACCGACTCGAACGAGTCCTGCTGGCAGCGGAACCGCAGGGCTCACCTCCGCATCGCTTCCAGGTAGTCGACAACCGACAAGGCCCCGGCTCTCGTAGAGCCGGGGCCTTCTTTTTCGGGGTGGGGGAAGAACCTAGGGCCCAGGATCTCGGGCCGTTTCTTTTTTCAGACGGTCTCGGAGGGCCTCTTCGGTGAGCCGGTATTTGAAGGCTTTGCTCCCGTTCACGAAAAGAACCGGGATCTGGTCCGCATAGACGGCCGAGAGCTCAGGATCCAGCGAGATATCCACCTCTCTCACCGTCGCGGCGACGCCACCCGCCTTAGCGATGACGCGATGCACGACCGTCATCATCTCATCGCAAAGGTGACAACCGGGTTTGCTGTAGAGGACCAGCTCGACCGATCGGGAGCCGCGCGGTTGGAACCACATGGGTTCAGGCGGTTTCGAGCTCGTCCAGAATGCGAGACGCCGCGGCTCGGGGATCCGCCTGGGTGGTGATGGCTCGACCCACCACAATGTAACGGGCGCCCGCTCGAGCTGCCTCTCCAGGGGTCGCGATCCTCGCTTGGTCGTGAGCCTGACTGGCCCACTGCGGCCGCACGCCAGGCACCAGAACGGCCAGCTCGTCCCCGGTGGCTTCCCGGATCGCGGCCACCTCGTGCGCGGAGGCAACGACGCCATCCAACCCGCTCTCGTGCGCCAGGCGTGCCAGGCGCAGAACTTGTTCTCGGCTGCCGCCCGCGACGCCGATCGAGCGTAGATCCGCATCCGCGAGATGCGTCAGCACGGTGACGGCGAAGACCTCGGTTCGATGGCCACCTCGGCTTTCCTGGCGGGCGGACTCGGCGGCGGCGCTCATCATCGCTGCACCCCCGGAAGCATGGACGTCCACGAGATCGACCCCCAGCCGGGAGGCGGCAGCCACTGCCCGTCCGACGGTCGTCGGGATGTCGTGAAACTTCAAGTCCAGGAAGACGCGAGCTCCCGAACGGGAGAGCGCCTCGACGATTTGCGGCCCAGTGACGGTGAAAAGCTCTTTGCCGACCTTGAAGAAATCCACCAGTCCGTCCAGACGTTCCCGGAGCTCCAGGGCGGGTCGGGGATCGGGAAAATCGAGGGCGACGATAAGCGTAGGGACCTTGGGTGAGATCGGTGAAGTCATTACCAACCGGAGGGCAGCCCGCCTTCGACCCGAAGGGTCCCGGTGACTTCGGTGATCGAGGACAACGCGTGACGGCGACAGTAGTCGGCGAGACCTTCGAGCGTTCGCGACCAGACCGACGGGTCGACGAAGTTCATGGTGCCGATTTGGACCGCGCGGGCGCCGGCAATCAAGAATTCCAACGCGTCCTCGGCGGAGCCGATCCCCCCTATGCCAATCACCGGGATCTTGACGGCCTGCGCGGTCTGATAGACCAGGCGCACGGCAATGGGGCGTATCGCCGGACCGGAGAGCCCTCCCACCACGTTCGCGAGCCTCGGCCGACGGGTCTCGACGTCGATGGCCATCGCAGGGATGGTGTTGATCAGCGAAACGGCGTCGGCGCCCGCCGACTCCACGCGTCGTGCCACGACGGTGATGTCCGTGACGTTGGGACTCAGTTTGGGAATCACCGGGAGGGTCGTCCCGGCGCGAACCACCTCCGTCGCTCGGGCCGCGAGGTCGGGGTCGCAACCAAAAAGAATCCCCCCCTCTTTCACATTCGGACAGGAGATGTTGATCTCGATGCCCGACACCCCTTCCACGTCATTCAGAATGCGAGCCAGCTCGCCGTACTCTTCGAGCGTGCTCCCGCAAATATTCACCACCACGGCCGGGCCCAGCTTACGGAGCTCGGGCAGCTTCTCCGCGATGAAGCGGGTGACGCCGATTTCCTGTAGCCCGATGGCGTTCAACATCCCGGACGGTGTTTCCCAGATGCGAGGCGGTGGGCAGCCGGGGCGGGGATTGAGGTACAGCCCCTTCACCGCGATTGCACCGATGGCGGCGTAGTCGACGACGTCGCCGTATTCCGTGCCGTACCCAAAGGTACCGCTCGCGGCGATCAACGGTGTGGCGAGCTTTAGACCGGAGATCTCAACGGATAGATCAGGACGCATCAGTTATTGCCAGGCATTGCCAGGCTGGATCCGGCTCGGTCAGCCAATCGCGCGCTATAGGGGATGTGGATCTCGGTCCCATACGATTTGATCGGCTTCGAAAACAGGCCCCTCGGTGCAAGCGCGCCGATACTCTCCCTGTGCTTCCGTTTCTTCCGGCAGGCGGGTAAACACGACGCAACCGAGGCAGCAACCCATGCCACAGCCCATGCGGCGCTCGATCGAGACCTGATGCGGCACCTTCCGCTCGGCCGCGATTTCGGCAACCCGTCTCAACATGCCCGACGGACCGCAGGAATAGAGCCGAGCCGGTTGGGACTCGTCCAAGACCTCGGTCAAGAGATCGGTAACCAATCCCTTCCAGCCGAAACTGCCGTCCTCGGTGGTGCAAGAAACGTCCATACCCAGCTCGGCGAAATCGTCCTTCAGATAAAGGTCATGTGACCGGCGACCTCCGAGTAGGACCTTGGCCACCACTCCCGCTCGTGCCAGCGACTCGCAAAAGCAGAGGAAGGGCGCAATGCCCACACCGCCCGCCACGATGACCGGTCGCCTTCCCTCGGTAGGTGGCTCGAACGACGTTCCCAGTGGCCCGAGACAATGCACTTCGCCTCCCATCGGCAGCTCGGTCAAGGCTCGCGTGCCTTGCCCCACCACTTTGACGAGAAGGCTGAAGCGGCCCTTCTCCGGCTCAGCCGAGCAGATGGAGTAGGGGCGTCGCAGCAAGAGACCTTCACCGGGAGTTCTGAGCATCGTGAACTGACCGGGCAAGAATGTTTTCGAGTGTTTGGGTGCTCGGAAGAAAAGGAGTTGGGCATCCGGTGAGAGGACACGCCGATCGACTAGAACCGCCCTCTCGTCTTCCTTCATGCCGCTCGAAAGTATAGCACGAAGGCTCGGACCGTCATCGTGCGCGGCAGTCGCCCATCCCGTCTGCGCCCGACAAGGCGCGTGCTCTCCCCTCTTTTGACAGAGCAAGGTGGGATGTGATACTCAATGAGGACACTTCGACAGCTTAAGAAGCGAAGAAACCCGTGTTCAGCTATCAAGACATAGGTCTGGCACTCGACTCTCGTGAGTGTGTCGTCCTCCAGTCCCGGCGGGGAGAGATCGAAGAACAGCGGACGCCGGCGCTCGCCCAGGTCAGCGGAAGAGAGATTCGCGCGGTGGGCCAGAGAGCGCTTCGCCTGGTCGGCAAATCCAACGACATCGTGTACGTCTTTCCAGGACGTATCGAAGATCCGCTCGTGCTCAGCGGCTATCTGGAAATCATCGTTCCACCGTCCTCGAGTTGGTCCCGCCGGCGCCTCTGGGCCACCGTTCCCACCGCTTCGAGCCTGCAGATGCAGCTGAACTTGAGAAGCTGTCTCGACCACAGCATTCGTTCCAAGGACATCGTCCTGGTCCCGGAGATACTCGCCGCCGCTTTGGGTGCCGGGCTCCCGGTCCTGAGGCACGACGACGACTCTCACCGGGCTCGCATGGTCGTACACGTCGGCAGCACGCGGATTGCCGCCGGCGTCTTCGTGGACGGAAATCTAGCCAGTCTGGTGGTGCGAGATGGAAGCTGGGATCGCCTGGTTCGCGACGTGCAGGAGAACCTTCAGTTTCGACTGGGCACGACCTTCGGCTTCAATACCTTTCACAAAGTGGTTCGCACGCTGTCCAAGACCTTCTTCGATCGGCAGGTGAACGACGCGGCCCGCATCCGGACGCCACCAAGTCACGAGATTCCCGTCTCCTCGGTCCCTCCCCCTTCACTCGGTGAAGGCGTGCCGACGCAGCTCGAGCCCGCCGGCGAAGTGCTCCCCGAGGTATCGCCTCCCTCCAATCTGCGGAGCTTCAGCGAGCGAGGCCTCATCGAATACGTGGTCGAGGACGTCACCATCAGCCGGGCGATCGATGTGCAGCTCAAGAATCTGATCTTCGCCATCGAGAAGGCGATTTTCTGCTGCTTCGCCGAATTGAAGGGCGCGGGAAGAGGAGAGATCGCGAGCGATCTTTTCTCCGACCGTATTCTCCTCTGCGGGGACGTCTACTTCGAGCCCGCCGCGTTGACCCGGTATTTCTCTCGCCTAACGGGATTCCGCTTCGAGAGCGTCAACGGCCATTCGGTTTCCAAAGGGCTTCGCCGCATCTTGACTTCGGATCCCATCCACAAGAAGAACTATCGAGAGCTCGCCGGCGCGATCAACGAGGTGGAGCGCCTGCGCTTGAGCCGGATATAAATCAGGCCGCGTATACGGTTTGATAGATGCGACCGATCTTTCCTCGCTGCGTGAGCCGATAGAAGTGGCGCAGTTCGGCGAGTAGATCGGCGACCCGAGAGTGGCGCAGGAACCGTCGCATCAAGAAAAAGCAGTAGCTCCGCGCAAACGAGCTCGCGGTCAAGTAACGTTCGCGGCGGCTGTCATCCAATCCGTCCCGCAGATCGAAATCGTCGAACAGACGGTCCAACAGCTCGGCCGGGATCAACCCGCCGTTTTCGCTCGCCATCAAGAGCGCGGAAGTGACGAACTTGTCGACTTCGGCCTGGAGCTCGAGCTCCAGTTGCGTCACCGACTTGTCCCGGTTGGCGTTCCACATCAGGTACGCGAAATGGCTGACTTCCTCAATGGCGGTGCAGAGCGCGGCGAAGTGAAGCGAGGGTAGTCCCCCGGAGAGATCGAGCTCGTCAAGCTCTTCGAGCCGAGCGAGGGTCTCCTCGCCGATGTAGACGCCCAGCCCAATCGCTTCGTCTTCCTTGCCTTGATGAACGACCACCATCCCCCCCACCGTGTGCTCGCCGGCGAGGCTCTGACAGGTCTCCCGGCTTATCAGGAATCGCCCGATCTCGACCTCGAGCTTCAGGTCGTAGATTCGATCGAGGTGCGAAAGAAGGTTGGCCAGCATCGAGGCGCGCCTACTGAACGATTTTCGAGCCTGGGGCGGGAAGAACGCCGTGCTCGCGCAACATCGCTCCGGTACGCTCGCTGCCAGTGCGAAGCCATTTCTCGTAGAGACGAAGGAGGCTCGTGTGATCGGTGAGGGAGCTAGCCTCGCTCACTTCGGTCAAGACGTCCACGAAGCGAGGAAACTTCTCGGAAAGCTCCTCGAACACTTCCGCGGCGGTTTGATAGGCGCTCAAGCGCGCTGCCCGACCGTAGGCATAGCAACCCATGCTCACGTAGTAGTCGAAATCGACCGGTTTGCGCACGACGCTATCCGAGAAGAAACCGGAGATGAACAACGACAAGTCGCCGGTCGCTTTGAACAGCGTGAATCGACGCGCGTCCGCGCTGGCGACCGCCTCGCAGAGCAACTGCGCGAGCGGTTGGTCGTAGTCGACCCCGGCATCAAGGTAGGTGCGGTCGGGGCGAACGAAAGAATCGAGGAGCTGCACCAAGTAGAACGCCGACACTTCGCTCGACGCCACTTTCTGTCTCGCCATCGCCTTCTCGACTAGTTCCCGAAAATACTCAGTCGGTGTTTGGGTATTCACGGAACTCTCCTTCTTCGCTGCGGTTGTGGTCACACGACGTTTCTAAGCAAGATTCGTGCACAAGCGCATCCAGATGGACCGGCTCTCACGTAACTCGATGAAAACAAGATGATTAGATTCTGTCCATCGGGAGGGCGCCAGAAGCGGTGTGGGTTTCCGACCCCGAGTCCTATGTACACTCTTCCGTACAATCCTAGTAGGCCCAGTAGGCGGGCGGGTGGGCCGCTCGGTCACCCAATCGCCTCACGCACCGATCAACCTTCCGTGCTCGACCATGAGGCAACGATTCATCACGACGGTGATCCCCGCGTCCTGGGCCCTGAGCGCCGACGCCTCGTCGATGACACCTAGTTGAAACCACAAAGCAGGAACGCCCACCGCGATCGCCTCATCGGTGTGCTGGGGGAGGTGTCGCGGGTGCCGGAACACGTCGACGAGATCGACTGCCTCCGGAACGTCGGCCAAGGTCGGATAGCACGGTCGACCCAGCACCTCGTCGCCGTCCGGGCGTACACCGAAGACGATATAGCCGCAACCGATCAGGTAGCTCGCCACCCGGTAGCTCGGCCGGTGGGGTTGCGGCGAGAGTCCCACGACCGCGATCGTGCGGACCCGTCTCAGGAGGTCACGGATCTCGTCGTCGGTGGGGTTCTGGAAGCTTCGCCTGGAAGTGCCCTTGGGCGTCCGCACGCGTTCCATGCTAGCGGCCCGACCTTGGGGACGTCAAGAAGGCGAGTCGACCTTTCTCCGTAACCCACTGACGCAATGCACTTTTGACATAGTATCCCTCCCCGTGCAAGAATAGGAGACTCTTCTCTTCCGTGCGGGTGTTTTCTTCTAGTATCCAGTAGGAAACGGTTCTCCGACTCGGACAGCATGGACTTTCTCAAGACCATCTTGCCGGCCCCACTGGTCGACATCTTTCTACCTATCGGCCTCGTTCTGGTGGCGTTCTATCTCCTTCACACCTATCTGATGCCGCCCTTGAAGCGTAAGCTTCAGGAGTCCGGCGCCTGGGATCGGATCGTCGATCGTTTCGGGGGCGAGAGGCTGCGGGAGATTCAGTTCAACCGCGAAATCGCGGGCCTCAAGAAAAGCGGCGATCTCATGGGGGCGGCGCAACTCTACGAGGAAGCGGAGTGGTACGAGCAAGCCATCGAGACCTACATCGAGGCCGGGGAGTACATCGCCGCCGGTACGCTCTACGAGAAGTTGGAGTATTGGGAGCACGCCGCCGAGATGTATCGGCGCGCGGAAGACTGGAAACGTGCCGCCAACACGCTGGTCGCGTCCGGGCATGGCGAGAAGGCCGCCGAGGTCTACGCGGAGCACGGCCACAAAATCGACGCTGCGAAGCTCTATTTCGATGCCGGACGATTCGACCGGGCGGCCGAGCTATACGAAGCGGTCTCGTATTATCCCCAGGCGGCACAAGCCCACGAGAAACTGGGGAACTCCCTGAAGGCGGCCGAAAATTACGAAAATCATTGGGCGGCCACGAGCTCTCTTGGAGGCAGCGGCCTCATCTCCTCTCCTTCCGACCGCGATCAGAAAGTCGCCCGCATGGCGGGCCAGCTGTACGAAAAAGCCGGTGCCCTCGACAAGGCGGCGTCGATCTACCGACGGGCGCGGCTTTCTCGACAGGCAGCGGAGCTGGCTGCGCGCATGGGCAGGTACGACGAAGCCGGAGAGATGCTTCTCAAAGACGAAGAGCTCGAGAAGGCGGCAGAGATGTTCGAGAAGGCCGGCCAGCGAGAGAGAGCGGCGGTCATCCGTGGTGAGGTCGCTTTTCGCAAAGGCGAAGCCGCCAAGGCCGCTCAGGAGTTCTTGAGGGGTGGCGACAATCTGCGCGCTGCTGAGCTCTTCGAATCGGTCGGTGATCTCGCCTCCGCGGCAAAGTGCTACGAACAAAGCGAGTCCCTCTTGCAGGCGGCCAACGTGTATCTCCGTGCCGAGAAAAAGGAAGAAGCCGCCGATATGTTTGCGAAGGGCGGGGATGCTTTGATGGCCGCCAAGCTCTACGCGGACGTGGGCAGAGACGCCGAGGCCGCCGAGCTCTTCGAACAGGCCGGGCATTACTTCGAAGCGGGTCAACTGGCCAACGAGTTAGGCGACCAGGAGCGGGCGATTCGATTGTTCCAACAGCTCGACCCGTCGGACGAGAATTACGAGCGCGCGACGCTGCTCCTCTCGCGGCTTTTCCTCAACAAGAACATGGTCTCCTTGGCAGAGGAGAAGCTTCAGCGCGTCCTGCGGGATCGACCCATCGGCAACCAAACGCTGGAACATTATTACTATCTCGGTCTGGTCTACGAAAAGCTCGGTAAGCGCGACGAGGCGCTCGAAACCTTCCGCAAGGTCATGGCGGAGCGCTACGGCTACGAAGACGTCGAAGAAAAGATTGCCCAACTGAGCGCCGAGGCTCCACGTCCGTCCTCTTCTCTTGGAGCCGCACCATCGCCCCCGGCCGGTCCACCTCCCACGGCCGCCTCCGCTCTGGCTGCGCGCGCCACCGCCGTGGAAACGAACCTGCCGCCGCCGGGCTCCGACGAGCATGCCCCAAGCCCCGGGCCGCCTCCACTCGCCAAGGCGGCTCCGTCTCCGCCGTTCAAGCTGATCGAAGAGCTCGGGCGCGGGTTCCTCGGCGGAACGTTCAAGGCCATCGACATCCGGAACGACCAACCGGTCATCATCAAGTTCCTGCGCAGGGAGCTTCTACAGGATCGCGCGGTCGTCGAACGTTTCCTGGCGGAGGCGAAGATCGCGAAGACCATCGACCACCCCAATCTCGTGCGCCTGCTGGGGTTGACCGAGATACGCGCACACAAAGTCGTGGTCACGGAGTACGTGGACGGAAGGAGCCTCGACAGCCTCCTCTCGGGAGCCAAACGATTGAGCGTCAAACAAGCGCTCGATCTGCTGTCAACGCTTTGCGTCGCCCTGAGCTACGCACATCAGAGAAACCTGCTCCACAAAGATCTGAAGATGGCCGATGTCCTAGTGGCTCGCGGGGGCAAGCTCCGGCTCGCGGGTTTCGGGCTGGGGGCGCTGCGGACGCCCGCGGCGGGAAAGGACTACCGGTACCCTCCTCCTGAGTTCCTCGCTGGAAGACCGGCCGATGCGCGAACGGACATCTATTCCCTCGGAGGCATGCTGTTCCATGGGCTCACCGGAGTTCACCCGGCAAGCCCCGAAGCCGCAGCCAACGGAGCCCCCCCCACCCTGCGAAGGCTCCTTCCGGAAGTCCCCGACCCGTTGGACGAGATCGTCACCCGCTGCCTCGCCGAGGAGCCGGAGGAACGCTTTGCCAACGTCGCCGAGCTCTACGCGGCGGCTAGCGAGCTGCGCGACTAACGCGAGCGCGACTCGGAGGCGACTCGACGCGCCCCAGGTGACGCCACCCCCACGAACGGTAAGGACTAACGCCCACCCGTTTTCCCGGCTAGCCCCGATCCGAAATAATCCCTCCTAGTAAACCAACCATTTCGGATCGGGGCTAGAATGGCTCTCGACGTGCAGTGTTGGTCGTGTCAAAAGGTAAAGGGCAGGCGATCTTGCCCCGCGCACGGCGGGGACACTATTTGCTCGCGCTGCTGCGGCACCAAGCGTCGCGTCGAGATTCGATGCCCGGAAAACTGTCCCTACCTGCACGGGGAGCACGATCCCCGTTGGGAAGCTCCCGGCCAAAAGACAGAAGACCTACGATTCCTTTCTCGATTCGCCGGGGTTTCCCGTGAACAAGTTCCGTTTCTGATCTTCTTTCATTCCCTGCTGCTCCGAGCCTCTCGCGACCTCTCCAGCGGACTGAGCGACGAAGAGCTGAAAGTGGCGGTCTCGACCCTGCGGCGCACTTACGAGACCCTGTCCAAGGGTGTGTTGTACGAGCACAAGACCGAAGACCTCCGGTTACAGAACACGATCTCACGATTGGGAGAGATATTGACCCGACGAAAGGAGATCTCCGGAGTGCCTCCCGCCTCGGACACCGACGTGCTCGCGGTGCTGGCGAGCACCCAATCCGCCATCGAAGCTCATGAGTCGGCGGCCGACGACCCGACCAGCAAGACGACCTATCTGGACATCGCGCAGCGTGTGTTCCGCGCCGCGATCTCCGAGTTTCCGGCGCCCGAGCCTCCGGGGGAGTCGCGAGCCGGACGACTCATCGTCGAGCCCTGAAGCGTGGATGGTCGGAGGACACCAGAGGGTGTATGCTGCCGTCTTTGAAAAAGAGCGACCCCCTTGGCGAAGCGTCCGCTGGCAGCCGTTCTCGGCGATATCAACCGCGACCTCTTCGTGAGGGTTCGCCATTTTCCGAGACCCGGTTCGGATAACCCCGCCCTGGGCAGCACGTGGGCGCTCGGAGGCTCGGCCGCGAACACCGCGGTCGCCCTGGCCCGCCTCGACGTGTGGGCCAGCGTGATCGGGAGGATCGGCTGCGATGCCGAAGGGCGTGCGCTACTAAAGGAGCTCGCCCGCTCCGGCGTCCACACCGGTGCCGTCCAAAAGGACCCTTCGCGAGCAACGGGAATTTGTATCGTCACGGTGACCGCCGACGGAGAGCGCACGCTCATCGGGATGCGCGGAGCCAATTGCGCGCTGCAAAGGGACGGCGTCGCGGAGGCCGTCGCGAGCGTCCGACACTTGCACGTTTCAGGCTACGCCTTGATCCAGCCCGAGTCACGCCGCGCAGCGATCCTCGCCCTCGAGACCGCGCGGAAGGCCGGCGCCGTGACGTCTCTCGACTTCGGTTGGGAGCCGGCCACCTCCGCCCCGGAGCTCCTGCGTCAAGCGCTTCGCCACGTGAGTCTCGCTTTACCCAGCGCCCAAGAGCTGAGAATGGCTTTGGGAGAAAGGCGACTCAGCCAAGCGGCGAGTAAGGCCCGCGCGATGGGCGTGGAGCATGTCGCGGTCACTCTGGGTGCGGGAGGTTGCAGGGTGTTCTCGGAGAATGGGACCTTTCGAGTTCCCCGTTTCGAGTCTCGCACCATCAACACGTGCGGCGCCGGGGATGCCTTCAACGCCGGCTACATACTCGGCACGTTGGAGGGAGCGAGCGCGGAAGCGTGCGCCATCCTCGGTAATGCGGCCGGCGCCGCGGTCGTGGAATCGGACTCGTCCCACAAGACCGTGACCCGAGACCGACTGGTGAAGACGATCCTTCGTGCAAAGGACGACCCGCAACTCGAGCCGTTCGCTGTCGCGGTTGGCGATGCCATCAAACTGCTGTCGGCCAAATCGAAAAAAGGAGGGAGTAAAACGCAATGACCCCGGAGTGGAAGAAGAAACAGGATGCGCTTCGCCTTTCGGGTCTACCGGACATGTTCGGCGTGGACAAGCCGGTTATCGGCATGGTGCATCTCCCCCCGCTGCCTGGGTCTCCGAACTACGATGGGCGTGGGCTCGACCCGATCATCGAATGGGCCATCCGGGACGTCGAAACGTACCAGCAGGCCGGCGTTGACGGTCTCATCGTAGAGAACATGTGGGATCATCCGTATTTCGTGGGGGAAGACGTGCCGCCCGAGGCGATGACCGCTCAGGCGGTGGCGGCTCGCGAAGTCGTCAAGGTCGCGACCGTGCCCACCGGCATCAACGTGATCCATAACGGAGGACCCATCGCGCTCTCCATTGCCTTGGCAGCGGGCGCTACTTTCGTGAGGGTCTGCATCTTGACCGGCGCTCGCCTGTGGGACACCGGTGAGCTGGATCACGGGTGTGCATCTCGATTGCTCCGTCATCGGAAGAACCTGCAGGCCGAGCACATCAAGATCTTTGCGGACGTCGACAAGAAACACTCCCTCCCGTTTCCGGGGCTGGATCTGGAGACCCACATCGAGTGGACGGACTTCTACCTGGCCGATGCCTTCATCGTCTCCGGGCGCATGACCGGCGACGCCCCTCCGCTCGAGAAAGTTCGCAAAGCCAAGACGCTCTCCCGAGGCCGCCCGATTCTCATGGGGTCGGGGACGTCGGCCGAGAACATCGCGGACTTCTTGCGCTACGCGGACGGGGCCATCGTCGGGACTAGCGTGAAGGTCGACGGGCAGGCCGAGAATCCCGTCGATCGCCAGAGGATGGCCGCCTACATGAAGGCAGTGGAGTCGTCCCGCCTTCGCCCGACGTCTTCCAAGTAGGCTACGGCGGGGCTTGCCCGCCGTGGCTCGCGGGCAACGTGCCGCGGCTCCGCGAGCGAAGGCGTCCGCCTTCGCCGCAGCACAACGCATGCATTCTCTGCGGCTTCGGCGAGACCTCGCCGTAGTTCGCCGCCCGAGATTCCGATTGCGGCGAACGAAGGCGGGGGTTGCCGCTCGGGAGTGAGTGGAATAGTATGATGCGCCTTCATAGGGAGGCGTCCGGGTCTTCCGAGCGGAGCGAGCAGACTTTATGATCGATTCCTTCTTTCGTCGTCTTCTTTCGCCCATTCTCACCCTCCGGGAGGGCGAGGCCGCCACCGCGGTGATGATGTTCGTCTACTCCTTCCTGGTGATGACCGCCTACAACAACATCAAGCCCTCGGCGACCGCGAAATTCATCGACGACGTCGGCGCAGACAACCTCCCCTGGGTCATGCTGGTCGCCGGCGTCGGCATGGGCGTCATCATGCAGTATTACAGCCGACTGGTGGGCAAGATCCCTCGGCTGTGGGTCTTGCCGGGGACACTCGTTGCCGTCGTCGGCACGCTCGTGGGATTCTGGTTCCTCTTCCAGACCGGCCAAGCCTGGGTCTCGGTCGCGTTTTATTTCTGGGGCCGCTTGCTCCTGGGAATTTTCCTCATCAGCCAGTTTTGGACGCTGGCGAACGATATCTATGATCCCCGGCAGGCCAAGCGCGTCTTCGGCTTCATCGGTGGTGGGGCGAGCCTCGGCGGGATGACCGGAGCCGGGCTGACTTCCCTATTGGCGGAGACCGTGGGCGCGGATACTTTGATCCTGTTCAGCGCCGCCATCTTGGCCATCTGCTTCTTGCTGGTGATTCGCATCCAACGAAAGGAGCAACCCGCCGAGCGCGGCAGCATCGCCCAGAAGGAGACCCTGGGAGGCGGTGAAGCGTTGGCGATGCTACGCCAGTCGAAGCATCTTGGGCTCATCTCCCTGGTGATCGGCTTCGCCGCGCTGGGGGCGGTGACCGTGGAGCAGCAGCTCAACATGGCCGCCGAGCAGTTCGTCCAGGGAGAGAACAGCATCGTCAGCTTTCTCGCGCAAATCACCTTCTACCTATCCGCCATCAGCTTCGTCATCCAGATCTATTTCACCAGCCGCATCCACCGGTTTCTCGGCATCGGCTTCGCGTTGATGGTGTTGCCCGTGAGCTTGGGGGCCTCGGCGCTCCTCATTCTCTTCCATCCGGTCCTCCTTTCGACGATGGTGGCCCGCATTACCGACACGTCGTTGCGGTACAGCCTCGACAAGACCACCCGGGAAGTTCTGTTCCAGCCACTGCCCAAAGAGATCAAGCTCAAGGCCAAGGCCTTCGTCGACGTCACGGCCGATCGGTTCATTGGAAAGGGAGTCGGTTCCGTCATTCTCCTGGTGTTGCTAAAGGTCTTCGGCTTTACCTGGGTGCAACTCAGTTTTCTCAGCCTCACCTACTGTGTGCTATGGTTGTTTGTCGCGAGAAGAGCCAAGAAGGAGTATACGGCCAGCTTCCGCAGGAGCATCGAGCACCTGGAGCTCGAGCCGCTGGCCATGAGGCCTCAAACGGCGGACGCCGCCACCGTGGAGACTCTCGTGGAAGAGCTGGGGAGCGTCGAAGAGCATCGCGTGCTCTACGCCATCGAGCTCCTCGACTCCCTGGACAAGGCCAACCTGATCACGCCACTCCTCCTTCACCATGAAGCCCCCACCGTGCGGGCGCGAGCCCTGGCGGGCATCGCGGCGGCGCGCCCGGAACTGGTGCAGCGATGGGCACCGGCCGTCGAGCGGGCTCTCAAAGACGAGAGCGCGGACGTGCGCGCGGCCGCGGTCAGTGCCCTGGCGACCATCCGCGGAGAGAAGACCACGGAGCTGATGCGGCCGTATCTCAACGACCACGATCCGCGCATCGTGGCCGCCGCTGCGGTGGTGATGGCTGGCAGCGATCGGGACGGGGACGTCGACGCCGCCGAGCAGGCACTCCGACGACTGAGCTCCGACACCCGGGAGGGAGCGGCCGAAGTGCGCCGCCAGGCGGCGCGCGCCATCGCCCAGATACAGAACCCGCGATTCCGGAGCATGCTCATTCCCCTGATGTACGACACCAACGTCGAGGTCGCCAAGGAAGCGATCGCCAGCGTGAGCCGCTTCGGCACGTCGGACTACATGTTCGTGCCGTCCCTTGTCTCGCTCTTGCGTCATCGCCGTCTCAAGAACATCGCCCGGCAGGTGCTGGTCAGTTACGGCGAGGGAGTTCTCGACGCGCTCGCCTACTTCCTGAAGGATCCCGACGAGAACTCGTGGGTGAAGCGCCATATTCCCGGCACGCTAGCCCACATCCCGTGCGACAGAACGGTGGGCATTCTCCTTGACGCACTCGAAGACGAGGACGGATTCATCCGTTACAAAGCGGTGACCGCCCTCGCTCAGATCCGTCGAGAGCATCCCGAGCTCGCCATCGATCCGAAGCCCGTCGAGAAGCTCACCCTCCGGGATGCGTTGCGTTACTACAGCTACCTCGGCATTCATTACAACCTATTCCACAAAGAACGTATCCCAGCGGGTTCACTCGTTGGCCGAGCGCTCGAGGAGAAGATGCGGAGGGCACTGGACCGCGTCTACGAGCTGCTCGGGCTCATCTATCCCTGGAAGGACATTGCCGCGGCCCGGTGGACGCTCAAGCATGGAGATGGACGCGCCAAAGCCAGTGCCGCGGAGTACCTCGACAACATGTTGAGCGGTGAGCTCCGCAAGCGCCTCATGCCAATCGTCGAGGACGTTCCCATCGAGGAAAAGGTGCACAAGGGTAACGTCTTCTTGAAGACACGCGTACGAAGCGCGGAAGGAACGCTCGCGCGGCTCATCTATGACGACGATCCCGTTGTCGCTGCCACTGCGATCGATCTCGTTCGTGAGCGAAAAATGTGGTCCTTGGCGGGCGACATCGAGGAAGTGCTCGCGTTCCGGGACGCGAAGGATTTCGTCGTCTTCGAGGCGGCATCCTTCGCGTTGGCGGCACACCGACTTGGAGAGGAGAGGCCTCATGCGTTTTGAGCTCCTCCCACCCGTTCCCTCGGTGGTGCTCGCCGATCAGCTTCGTCGGATTCCCCTCTTCAGCTTCGTGGACGTCGACGAGCTGTTCCGAATCTCGTCGATCGCCCGTCAGGTGCGTCACGAAGTGGGCGCCACGATGCAAGAAGAGGGGACGCCGGTCGAGTACATCCAGGTCCTGGTGGAGGGCAGGATACGCGTCACTGGAAAGGGGCGCCGCGAAGAGGAGATGTCACCCCCCGTCCTTCTTGGTTTTCGCGAGGTCTTGGAGGGCGCCCCGCTACGGGAAACCGCACACGCGGTCGAGAGCTCCATCTGTCTGGCGATCGCGGCCGAGGAGTTTCGGGCCCTCCTCTCGGACAACATCGAGCTGGCGCAGGGCCTCTTCCAGCAGCTCTTGAGCGCACCCTCGAAAAACGGGCGCCCCAGCTTGATGCGGCGTGCGGTGCACTTGGAGAGAAGACCGCTTGCCCTGGATAAGGGGCAGGAACTGAAGCCCATCGACAAAGTACTGCTCCTCCAAGAGCTTCCCGTTTTTGCCCGAACCACCGCCGACGAGCTCTTTGCGCTGGCTGCCATCGCCCGGGAGCTCCCTCTGGTCGAGAACCAGGGCGTCTTCAACGAAGGCGATCCCCCATCGCTCTACATCGTCCTGTCCGGTGAGCTTTCCGTCCAGTCTCCCGAAGACGACGCCCACGCGGATGTCGTGGGGGCCGGCGATGTGTTGGGGCTCCACGAGACCCTGGCCGGAACGGCCTTCGATTGGCGTGCTAAGGTGGTAGCAAGGGGAATGGCACTGAGAATCGAAAGGAACAGCCTCTTCGAGGTGTTAGCCGATCAGGAAGATCTGCTCCAGGCGTTGTTCAGTGCGCTCTTCCAGTCTTCCACCTCACGCGGCCAAACCCTTTCTGCCTTACCCGGAGCTCAGGCCCGTTGAACCTCTTGAGCTGACGAGCCCGATCGGTTGAACCCGTGAAGAACTTTCTGTCACTTTCCTCCTTCGTCTTTTTCCTTCTCTGGCACGCGCCCGCGACCACCGCCCAGCAGTACGAATGGAACGAAGTGCCTCGCATCGTCGCCGTTGGCGACGTGCATGGAGCCTACGACAACCTCGTCGCCGTCCTCAGGAACGCCGGCCTCGTCGATGACGATCTCGACTGGATCGGTGGGGAGACCCATCTGGTTCAGGTTGGTGACGTCCTGGACCGGGGCGCGGAATCCCGCCGCTGCCTGGACCTGCTCATGGAGCTCGAAAAGAAAGCGGAGAGAGCCGGTGGGCGCGTCCATGCTCTCATCGGAAATCACGAGGCTTTCAACATCGTGGGCATTTCCGACTACATTACACTCGAGGAGTTCCGATCCTATCTCGATCCCGAGTCCGAAAGGATCTGGGAACATAACTTCGAGACGTACTATAGCGAGCTCAGAGAACAAGCACGGGCGGCAGACCGAGCACCACCATCCAAGGAGGAAACTCGGGCGGAGTTCACCAAGAGGTACCCCCCCGGGTACTTCGGGCACCGACGGGCGTTCCAACCGGACGGACGCTACGGGAAGTGGATCGTGAGTCACAACTTGGCCATTCGGTTGAACGGAATTGTCTTCTCCCACGGCGATTGGAGCGAGGAAGTGTCCTTGCTCGGAATCGAAAAAGTCAACGAAGAATCGAGAAAAGAGCTGAGGGGCGAAGCGCCACTCGAGAACGGCGTTTTGTTTCACGTCAAAGGCCCCCTCCAGTACCGCGGGCTCGCCGAGGTCCCGCTGACTCGCGCGGAACAGGCCGCGCAGGAAGGGCAGGTCGAGCGGATCCTGACCAACCTCGGCGCGCAACGGCTGGTGGTAGGGCACTCCGTCACCCAAGGAGTCATCGAGCCTCGCTTTGGCGGCAAACACATCGCCATCGATACCGGAATGCTCGACATCTACGATGGAGGTCACCAAATCGCGCTCGAGATCCAGGACGGAGTCCTTAGCGCCATCCACCCGGGGGGCAAGATCAGGCTTCCCGACTTTCTCGACGAATCGAATCTCGTTTCTTACTTGGCGGAAGTTGTGGCCGTCGATGAAAACAACGTCAACGTGCACGCCCGACTCGCGGAATTGTATTGGGAGCAGAGTAACATGGATGGAGCGCGAGTCACGTTGGAGCAGCTCTTCCGGATCCCCAAGCCGGTGCCTTTCCGCTACCATCAGACGCTGGGCGACGTTTATCGCGAGCTCTCGATGGAGGAGAAGGCTAGTGAGCAGTACCTGCTCTATCTAGATGGACTCAAAGGCATGATCGAAGCGACCCCAACGAACCCACACCTCAAGAACCTATATGGACGATTCTGTCTGGACCGCAACGTGGCGTTGGACTCGGCCGAAGCGATGTTGCGGTCCGCCTTGGCCGAGTTCCCCGACCACCCGTCTTTCCTGCTCACGCTGGGACGCATTCAGCTCGCCCGGGGCGAGCATGCCGAGGCGGTCCAGACTCTCGAGAAGAGCAGCCAGCAGGGGACGCCTGGTTATGAAACCTACTATCACCTCGGGCTTGCCCACCTGCAGTTGGGCCACACAGAGGAGGCTCGTAGAGCCTTCGAGCTTGCCATCGCGGCCGACCCGACGGGCGAGGGCGCGCGGCAGAAGCTCGAAGAGCTGGGGGCGAGTGTGGGCTCGTCGAATTAGGGAGTCCCTGCCGGCGTCAATACGCGGCATCTCACGAATCAGGTGCGCCAGACGCCAGTCAGGCGCCGATCTTCTCGGAAATGGACTTCGCCTGTAGAAACAGCAAGAGGTAGTCTCTGCCCCCGGCCTTGGAGTCGGTCCCGGACATGTTGAACCCACCAAAGGGATGCACGCCAACCAGCGCGCCCGTGCATTTTCGGTTGAGGTAGAGATTGCCCACGTGGAATCGCTGGGCTGCGATCTGAAGCTTCTCGCGGCTGCTGGTGTAGAGCGCACCGGTGAGCCCGTACTCGGTGTCGTTCACGAGCTCCAATGCCTCGTCGAAGCTCTTGGCGCGGTGAGCCGCCAGCACCGGGCCGAAGATCTCTTCCTGCGCAATCGTCGCCTTCGGCTCCACATCGGCAATGATGGTCGGACGGATGAAATAACCCTCTGCATCGGGTACGGCGCCCCCACCCGTCAATAGGCGTCCTCCCTCCGCGATCCCTTTCTTGATGTACCCGAGAATGGAGTCCATGGCCGACTTGTTGATGACCGGGCCAACGGTATAGCGCGGATCATCGGTCGGTCCAACCTGCAGCTTTTCGGTGCGCTCCTTCAGCTTCCCGAGAAAGGTGTCGTAGATCTTTTCGTGGATGATGACGCGGGAGCAGGCCGAGCACTTTTGCCCCGTGTATCCGAACGCCGATGCGGCGACGCCCTCCACGGCTGCATCGATATCGGCGTCCGCGTCTACGATGATCCCATCCTTGCCGCCCATCTCGGCAATGACCCGCCGGATCCAGATCTGACCCGGTACCGTGCGCGCCGCCTTCTCGTTGATTCCGAGGCCGACCTCCTTGGAACCCGTAAAAGCGATCATGCGGGTCTTGGGATGCGTGACCAGCGTGTCGCCCACCGCCGCGCCGGAGCCGGTCACGAAGTTCAAGACTCCCTTCGGCAAGCCAACCTCGTCCATGATCTCGAAGAACTTGAAGCCGATGGTCGGAGAGTCGGAGGATGGTTTCAAGACCACCGTGTTTCCCGTGACGATCGCCGCACTCGCCATTCCCACCAAGATCGCGAACGGAAAGTTCCAGGGTGGGACTACAACGATGGCGCCGAGTGGTATGTAGCGCAGCTCGCTCTTCTCCGACGGGATCTGGACCAGCGGTTGGGGCCCGGCGAGGCGAAGGTTCTCCCGGGCGTAGAACTCGACGAAATCGATGGCCTCGGCCACGTCCGCGTCGGCTTCCACCCAGCTCTTGCCCACTTCGTAGACCATCCATGCGGAGAGCTCGAATTTCCGCCTTCGCATCACCCGGCCGGCATCCAAGAGGTAGCGTGAGCGTTCCGCAGCCGGCGTGAACTGCCAAGTCTGGAACGTCTGGTGTGCCACCTCGACCGCCTTCGACGCCATCTCCGTAGTGGCCCGCCGGAAAACGCCAACGACTTCGTTGGGTCTCGCCGGGTTCACCGACTTCAGCCTATCGTCGGTCTTCAGGCGCTCTCCTCCGATCACGAGATCGTGCTCGGCTCCTATGCGTTCCTTGACGTAGGCCAACGCCTCGAGCATGGCCTTCTTGTTTTCCTCCCGGCCGAAGTCGGTGAGAGGTTCATTGACGAAAGGCTGAATCATGACACTACCCTCATCTCGGTGAGATTCCCCGTTCAGAAATTACCACAACTTCCGAGAAGGAGCGATGCCAGCGCCTTCGGGCGTGGCATGGATTCGGAAGAGTCTTCGAGGAGCCTCGACGCAAAAACCCTCCGTTCGACCTCGTCTTGCGGGGCCGACCGGAGGGTTCGGACACCGCCGCCGGGAGAGCCCCCCTGCGACAAAACGGCTGTCGGAGGGCCCCTTTCGGCCGAGAGCCCTCCCGCGATCTAACGCTCGATCACGAAAGGACCCGGCTACTTTTTCGGCGGAAAGACGGCGTCCTTGCAAACCTTGGAAACGCGAAACTTCACCACGGTCTTGGCCGGGATCTGAATCTCCTCGCCCGTCTGCGGATTGCGCCCCTTGCGGGCCTTGCGGTGAGATTTCACCAGCTTGCCGATCCCGGGTATGACGAACTGCCCCGACCGCTTGGTCTCCTTGACCGCCAGATCCGCTAGCTCCTCTAGAATGGCGGCCGACTCCTTCTTGCTGATGTTGGCCTTTTCCGCCATGTAGCTGACGACCTGAGTCTTGGTCATTGCCTTGTTCGCCATTCCCTATCTCCTTTCAAGAGACGTGCAGCATCACCTCTAACCAACAGGGCTTCCTTAGAGCCGCCGCCCCAGCGGGACGACTACCAGGCCAACCCTGCTCGCCCTCTGACACCCGATTGTAATCAGTTGGACGGAGGTTAAACGGCGCTATTCTAAACGGGCGGGGGCTTTCCTGCAAGGGGAGAAATGAAAAAAACCCGCTCCAGATGCCCCCTTCGGGCACTTCCGGTCCGGCGGCACCCCTCGGATGTCTCCCTCACTCCGACGTCTCATCGACCCTAACCTCTCCGGTTTCGGGCAGATGGGACGCCGCGACCCCGACCCGGCTATAATCCTAGTCCGATGAAGAGGAGCCCCCGACCCGGTCTCGAGCACGACCTCGAGCGTGTCGTGACGCGCGAGCTCAGCGTGCAGGGTCTTCGGGGCGTCCCGCCGGTTCTCGCTACCGCGGAAATGATCCGTCTCATGGAGATCGCCTCGCATCTCCTTCTCGAACCGTTCTATGACGAGGGAGAATCGTCGGTGGGTACGATGGTCGACGTGCGCCACACGGCAGCCACACCGCTGGGCATGCGAGTCCGCGCGCACGCGAAGCTCGTCGCGGTGGACGGGAACCGCTACCACTTCGAGGTCGCTTCGTTCGACGAGAAGGGTGAGATCGGACGGGGCACACACGAGCGCGCGGTGATCGACGTCGCGCGCTTTCGTGCCGGGATGGAGAAGAAACTGCAATAGTCGTTCAGGGCCGTGTTACCTCCAAGAGATGGTCGATCTTCAGGAACCTTCCCCGTGAGACGACTCCGTCGACCCTCCGGAGGTTGCGAATGTCCGTCACCGGGTCGCCGTCCAGGATGACCAGATCCGCGAGGCGTCCGGGACGGATGCTTCCTAGCTCGTTCGAGGCGCCCAGGGCCTCCGCGGCGACCTCGGTCGCCGAATGGATTGCCTGCAGCGGGCCTAGGCCCGCCTCCGACATCTGCTCGATTTCGAGGACCAGACCGAGCCCGTAGGGAACGATGGGTGCATCCGTGCCGGCCACGATCCGCCCGCCGGCGGCGGCCATGGCGCGTAGCGTCTCGAAGATCGGCGACATGATCGCCTCGCGGCCGGCCACGTCCCCGGCGGGAACGCGGCGCGCCGCCTCGAGCGCCCATGGAGGCAGGAGCGCGGTTAGTCGGGCATCGTCGAGTAGATCCGGCTCACGAGCGCGGGCGAGTTGGAATCCACCTTCGATCAGGATCGTCGGTGTGAAGTAAACTCCGGAGCGCGAGACGAGATCGATTACGTCGCGATAGCTCTTACGCAGATCGGTAATCTTGGGAGAAAAACCCCGCCGGCTCGTTCCACGAAGATGCTCGATGCCATCCACGCCTTCAGCGACCGCGGGATAAATCTCATGAGACGTGACGAAGATGCCCAGTCGATGAGCCTCCTCGATCGCTTTGCGCTGTAGCTTGTCAGAAAGCCTCACGTAAGTCTTGACGAGATCGTAGTCGAGCCTGAACGCCCGGCGAAGCTCTCGCAGGAGCTCTTCTTCGGTGTCGATCGCCAGATACTCGGGATAGTAGATACGCCCGCCATCGAGAACGAAGCCGGTCGCGAAGATTCGAGGCCCGATACGTCGTCCGGCATCGATACTTTCCCGCTCTTCCAAGATCCGGTAGATGTCCCCGCCGGTGCTGCGAATCGAGGTAACACCGTACGCCAGCCAGAGTCGGCCTTGACGGCTCCCGAAGTCGGGAAGCGTGAGGTGGGCATGCATGTCGATGAGACCCGGAATCACGGTCTTGCCAGTCGCGTCGATGGTCGGGCTGTCCTCCGTGGACTCGCCTCCCGTCGGCGAGACGGCTCGGATGCGGCCCGCCTCGATGAGGATGTCCATGCCGTCACGAGGAGGTGCGCCAGTCCCATCGATGACACGGGCGTTCCGAATCACGATCCTTCCCGCTGGGACTTGGACGCGGTAGCTCAGGCCCAAAGGGATCTCTCTCGTGCGAGCGCCGTCGACGTCGGCGCGCATCAGTTTGTCTGCGGCGAGAAAGACGATGCTACGGGAATCCGGAGACCAGTGTGGGAAGTGGATCGGCGAATCGAAAATGCGCCGCGGCGCGTCGGTGGGCTCCCCGTTCGGGGTGACCGGGAGGATGTAGAGCCCTCCTTCCGTCGCGAAGGCAAGCGCTTGGCCATCCGGGCTCCAGCTCGGTCCATCCCCCGAGCGGGAGCCGACGCCCTTGCCCGAGAGCTCTCCGGTGAGCTCGATGGTTCGTTCCTCCCCAGAATTCTTGGAGACCACGACGAGACGATTGATTCCTTCCCGAAAGCGCCTCGAGTGCGTCTCGAGAGCAGCTAGCGCCAAGTGCACGCTGTCGCTCGACCAACTCGGCGAGCCTGCCCAGCGACGACTGGTCCGGACCAATCGAGGGCGGCCTCCCTCGGCCGGGATCACGTAGAGGTGATCCTCTTCGTCGGTGAACGCGATCCACTGACCATCGGGAGACCATGCCGGGCCGACTTCCGCTCCCGGGAGATCGGTCAACCGTGTCGCTTGCCCGCCGGGCGCCGCGTCGGCCTTCTTTCGCCAAAGATCCATGCTGCCAGCGCGGTCGGAAGAGAAGACGATGTCCCGACCGTCCGGCGACCAGTCGGGATCGGAGTCCAAGTGCTCGTCGCGAGTCAAGAGCAAGGGCTCGAGCCCGTCGGCTCGCGCTATCCAGATATCTCCGAGCGCGCCAAAGGCGAGCTGGTTGCCGTCGGGGGAGAGAACGGGTCCGACGATACCGCGCGCCGGAAGCCTTCCCTCCGAAGACAAACTCGCGCCACGCCTCGAGTAGGCAGGGCGATTCAACGCCACGTTGACCGAGAACGGGATGGTATGGGGGACTGCTTCCCCCTCCGCGAGCCGGCGGATAAGACCGTCGGACGTGTAAAGGAGGCCGCCTCCGGGCATCCACTGCGCACGAAACGGGAAGACGTCCTCTCGAGATGTTCTTCTGACCGACTCCCCTCCGCGAGCCGGCACGACGATGAGGTCGCTCGCGATGCCTTCCGAAAACCGCCAGTCGGAGAGGTCGTAGGCACGTTCCGCGAGGAGCTGCATAACGATGTGCCGACCATCGCGACTCCAGGAGGGACTTGCCGCCTTTCCTTCGAAGGACGCAATCTTCGATTCCAAGGATTCTTGGCCGCCTAGCGCCCCAATTCTCCAGAGCTCGGTCGTCCCTTGGACCCCTCGGCCGGATAGGAACGCGATTTCGCTCCCATCCGGCGACCAGGTTGGCATGTAGTCGTCTTCCTCGACGGTGGTCACTTGCGCGACCTCGCCGCTCGCGACGTTCAGGATCCAGATGTCATAGTTGCCGGAACGGTCCGAGGAAAACGCGATGCTGGTACCGTCTGGAGACCAAACTGGCTCGCGATCATCGAACGGACCCGCGGTAAGAGGCTCGAGCCCGTTCCCATCGCTACCGATCGCCCAGATGTCCCAACTGCCCGCGCGATAGGACTGAAAGACGACACGGCTTCCATCGGGTGAGTAGTCGGGAAGGCGGTCATCACCGAGACCATCGGTAAGAGCCCGGCCCTCTCCTCCTTCAACGGGGAGAGACCAGAGCGTGCCTTGTAGATCGAGCGCCAGATTCGAACCATCCGGAGACAAGGCGACGGCGAAGTTCGTTCCCTCCTCGAAGGTCACCTGGACGAGAGGCGAGTCTTCCTGGATCCCGAGCGCCAGGCAGACCACTCCCCCCAGGCCGACCGAAAGTGCGGCCTTCGTTCGGCGACGCAAGCCGGCTAGGCTCGGTAGAAACCGCACCCCGTGCAGCTTCATTCCGCGTGCTCTCCCGTTCTCGCTTCGTGTCATCAGGATCAAGGGAAGGCTCAAGCTACATCAGCCGCGCCACGCACTCAACTCGGCATCCGAACCCTGGGTTGAGGGGGTCCACCCACTTCCACGCGAGGAGAGGCGTGTGTTAGGCTGGTGACTCACATCGGCTCTCCCCCAAACAGATTGGTATGGAGCACGGAGATTCCCGGCTTCGCCGGAAACGATCGGACGCTCGAACCCAGATGACGGGCGTCCCCGCAGGTGGCGATCAAGTCCAGGTGACTTGTCACATGCAGCAGCAATGTCTGCCGGACCGATTCCTGGTTCGACGTGGACGAGATCCAGGTAACCTCAGCCCCTTGTGAGTGTCCGCGGGCAAAGCCCCCCGCCGGAATCGATAGCGAACCGGCATCGAATTTGGATCACGTGATCCAAATGGATCACGTGATCCAAGGCGAGAAGGCATGATCCCGCCATAGGGTACTCGCGGCTCCCTAGAGACGATTCCCATGGTCACGGGGGAGCTGGCCGATAAACTTGGGGGCCCATTCCCGGGCCGCGTCTCGAGGGGTAGGGGCTTTTCGATCACGCCGAACGGTCCCTCCCAAGTGAGCTCGTCGGGCGCCCGGCCTTTTACTTTGAGACGGCCCTCGGTAATGGCCGCATGACAGACCGCGCAAACAGTATGTAAGTTCCAATCTTCGTCGGGTCCGCATCGGGCTCGACGAATGACGTGATTGGCGGTTAGAGCCGATCGGTTGCTGCAACCCGGCCGGGTGCACCTCCAGCCGTCCCGTTCGGCCACTTGTCTTACGAAGCCTCCTTCGGTTTCTTCGCCGTCCATTCCAAATGCCGGTGTCGTGGCGTACGAGCACAGTGCCTCGGCACACATCAGATCGAAGACTTCGATATCGCTGAGAGACTTCCCGGCCAGGCGCTCGAGCGCTTCCCGCGCTTCCTCCCACGCCTCGACGCGATCGCCTTCCAGAACGAAGAATAGAGTCTGCTTCTTGGTTGGCGGCTGCTTGCGCTTGACCTCCCCCTCGAGCTGACGATTGCTCAGGCTCTGGCACTTTTCGAGCCACTGGGCCTCGGTCTCTGGTGTGGCGACCTTGACGACTTCCCTCGCTTTGGTCCAGGGAATGTCTCCCCGACGGAAAGCCTCTTCCAACTGCGGCAGCTCTTCGAAGCGCCCGGCCATCGTCACCAGAGAGCGGGTCTTGCGATCCTCGAAGCCCAGTCTTTCTCTCGCGTAGTCCACGGTCGAGGCGAAGCCGTACTTCAGGTAGAGGCCGCGGTTTTCTACTTCCTGGAGATAAAAACAAAGGACAGACTCTACGCGGCGATGCACGCGCGCGAGCGCAACGAGGCGTCGATCGACCTCACTCGGCGGCAGGCCTGGTTTCATTTCGAACCGGTCTTTAACTTGTTATTAAATAACAACTTATGATAGACCACGCGTCGGGACGCTCGTACCGGGGAGATCCAACATCCGGATCCCCCACGACCAACCCCACCAAACGCTCGCGGCGGCGGCCCCTCCCCCACCCCCCCCGGCTCGCCCCCGACGCATTTGACCTCGAAGGCCCAAAAGGGCATCCTAGGAGTCCCCCAACGGATGACTGGCTAGGTCGCTTAGGAAGAGCACGTCGTCTTATTGACGCCGAAACAGGCCTCTGGCCAAGTCGCATAAATAACCCCCAGCCAAAGCGCCGCCCGCGAAGGGTTTCGTCCCCGCAGCGGTCAAGGATTCCTTCTCATGATCGATACCGGCAGCGAGGGCTATACCGAGAAGAGACGACTAGCTCGACAAGCGCCTCCCAATACGCTGGTGCTCACCCTCCACGATCACCGGCAACTACCTTCCTACGGCGTCGTCAACGACATCACCGAATGGGGAGCCAGCATCGCCAACGACTACCCCCTGGAGACCGGACGCAGTGTCCGCGTGAGGATCGGATTCGACGAGCCAAGCGGTGCCTTTGAGACCGAGGCCCACGTGGTGTGGAGTCGACCTGGCTTCGAGGTACCGGGAGCGGTCGTGCTGGGCCCCGTCCACGGGCTGGAGTTCACCAGTCTCTCCGAGAGACAGCGTGAAGAGCTCGGAGAGTTGTTGAAAGAAACCGGCCATGCGGGAACCGAAGGCTCGCGTCACGGTTGGCAGAGCGTCGCGCTCCTCGCCGTTTCATGCCTCTTGCTGGTTGCGATCGGCGCGGCGTCGATGGCCTTCCACCACATCCGGACCATCAATGAGCGCGTAGAAACCGCCTTGACGAATGTCGAGCACAGGACCCGGCAACTCGATTCCGGACTCCGATTCGATTCGCAACGTCAGACGCTCGTCCTTGCGATCCGCGACGAGATCATGCAAGCCAACTACCGGATCGGGCTGAGCGAAGCCTACGAGTACGCGCGGTTCATTCTCCTGGCCTCCGAGAAATACCCGTCCGTCGATCCCCTCTTGTTCCTCGCGATCGGGATCGTGGAAAGCGGCTACGACGCGCGAGCTACCAGCCACGCCAGCGCCGCGGGTCTCTACCAGATCCAACCCAGCACCGGACGCATGTTGGCGAGAACCCTCGACTGGGAATATTCCGACGAAATGCTCTACGACCCGGAGAAGAACACGGAGCTCGCGGCTCTCTACCTGGACATTCTGTTGTCGACGCACGACGAGGTGGAATGGGTGCTGGCGGAGTACAACGGCGGACCTCGCAACGCCCACTACTTCCGGGCGGGGAGCAACCGACTTGCGGACGAAACGCGCAACTACGTGCCCAAGGTCATGGCGATCTATGAACGGCTTCGTAACCGATTAGAGGCCGAAGCCCGGCGCGCCGAGCTGGCCGACCTACCGGAGGGCGTGGACTACGGGGCCGGTCGTCACGGCAATCTGACCACGTCGAGTATGGAGACGGGCGGGTCGAGGGATTGATCCTTTGCGGTGTGCTGGTGGATCGCTCTCACCACGTCCATACCCCGAGTCACTTTCCCGAACGCGGCAAAGCCCTGACCGTCGGGATTGCGGCGGCCACCGAAATCGAGCTCCGGTTGATCTCCGACGCAGATGAAGAACTCGGAGCTCGCCGTGCCGGGCTCGAGCCGAGCCATCGAGATGACCCCGTCCGTGTGGAGGATACCCGTTTCGCGCGTGGTCTCGTGCCGGATAGGTGGGAGCCGGCTCTCGCGATCGTCCTGGCCCAAGCCTCCTTGCACAACGTCGATCTTGACGTCGTTGTCCGGCTGGTTGCCGAGACGCACGACACGATAGAACGTCGCTCCCCGGAATCGCCGCGCATCGACGTAGTTCAAGAAATTCGCGACGGTGATGGGCGCTCGCTCTAGGTAGAGCTCGACCTCGATGTCACCGAGCTCCGTCTTTAGGATCACCCGTGGAGTCTCCTGAGTTACAACCGACGGGCTCAAGAAGCCAAGAACCCCCAGGCAAGCCGCCCCGATAACGAACCGCGTCATGACCACCCTTCTCTTTCCCGATAGATCTACCCTCACGCCGCCGCCGCACGTCAAGTTTGACTCCCGAGTACGATCTGCATTGTAATCTCCCCCTGGACTGGCGCGTCATGGATTTTTCTGGAATTTTCATGGAGCCAACCACATGAATATCAACGAGCGAAACACGCTTTTCCGCAATGCACTCGCCACTTATCGAAAAGGCGACACCCGCGCGGCTGCGAAGGTCTTCCGACAGCTCATCGAAGACGGCAGTAACGACCCCCAACACCTCTCCTACCACGGCCTGTCGGTAGCCTTCACCGAAGGCAAGCTCGAAGAGGGAACCAGGCTGTGCGCGCGGGCGCTTCACATCGCGCCGTACGATGCGGAGATGTATCTCAATCTGGCGCGCGTCCACTTCAGGGCACGTCAGAGGGTCTTGGCCATCGAGGTCCTGCGCAAGGGGCTGCGCATCGACGAAGACAATCGGGCATTGCAGCGCGAGCTCCAACGCATCAACCCGCGCTCGACGCCCGCACTGGACTTCCTGTCTCGTAGCCATCCGGTCAACCGATACATTGGGCTGACCAGGACTCGGCTCCACAGGCTTTTCGGTCGGGAGAAGGTCTCGTACCTGATGTGCTGATGCCGTTCCAACTTGGTCCGCCTGGAATTGACTAGCCCCCAAGTCAGAACCGGTGCCGGTCAGAAAGCGCCGTCGTCCCCAGGGTAATTAGTTGGAACGGCACTGACGGCCGCCCCGGCTGTGAACACCTCAGGAAAGCCTTTGGCAGATGACCAGCGTGCGGTCGTCGCTCGGCTCACCGGGGGCGAAGCGATCGAGCTCGGCGGCCGCTCC
>Ga0214472_10001216_pt1 | contig 29456 bp, 24 predicted proteins | sample RVTome_6_FD_207662 | JGI IMG/M metagenome (GOLD analysis project Ga0214472, IMG submission 207662) | Soil microbial communities from uranium-contaminated site in the Upper Colorado River Basin, Wyoming, United States - RVT140D175 | ecosystem: Environmental > Terrestrial > Soil > Contaminated >...
CACCGACGAACATCAAGGCGATCAGGATGATCAGCGACGACTCGAGGAGCAGGCCGGTCTCGAGGGTGTTGAAGCCCGCGGTGCGAGCGGTCGCCGACGTGAACAGCGCGTTCACGACGCGATGGCCTGGCTCGAGGCCGCCCAGCGTGGCCGGGTTCGACCACTCGAGCAGGGCGATCATCGCCGCTCCGCCAACGAGCAGGACGACGCTGGTCAGGACGACCACCTTCGTCTCGAGCGCCCACCGCTTCCAGCGACGCTTGGCAATGACATCGCCGACGATGGCGTAGCCGAGACCGCCGAGAACGAACAGGACGGCGATGACGATCGGCACCGGCGGTTCGTCGGCGAACTCGGTCAGGCTCCGGAAGTCGCCCATCAGGTCGAAGCCGGCGTTGTTGAATGCCGAGACGGCGTGGAATAGCCCGGACCAGACAGCGCCGGGGAGATCGCTCCCGCGGGCGAAAAACGCGATCGCCAGCGCCGCGGTCCCGATCCCCTCTGCGAGGACGGTAAAGAGCGCCACGCGACGGACGACGGCGGTCACGCTGCCGAGGTCAGGCGTGCCCGTCGACGCCTGGACGAGGACGCGGTCGCGCAGGCCGGTTCGACGGCCGACGAGCAGGAACAGGAGCAGGGTGGACCCGGTCATGAACCCGAATCCGCCGATCTGGATCAGCACGACGATCGCGAGATGGCCGAAGGCACTCCAATAGGTGCCCGTGTCGACGACGACGAGGCCCGTCACGCAGACGGCCGACGTCGCCGTGAACAGGGCCACGAGCGGCTCCGTCCAGCGGCCGTCCGCGCTGGCGACCGGCAGCATGAGAACGACCGCGCCGATCGCGATGAGCACCGCGAAGCCGGCGATCAGGACGACGGCCGGCGACGGCGGTCGCCGGATCCGGCGCGGCGCGCGAACCTCGTACGCCTGCGGCTTGACGAGCTCGACGCGGACGCGTCGGTCGCCCGGCCGGCGACCGCGCAGCGTCACCGCCGGATAACGCAGTTAACGATCATCCGGCCAAGTCTACGCACCGTCCATTGTGCCCGACGCATGTGGGACCGCCCGACGTCCGTGGTGCCGGGTCGTGAGGGGCGGGACGCCCAGCCCATGCCTGGTGCCCGACGCTGCCGGTGCCCGACGCTGCCGATGCCCGCCGTTCGTGCTCGCCTCGTGCCACGTCTCGCGTTGTGCTCGCCTCGTGCCACGTCTCGCGTTGTGCTCGCCTCGCTCTTCCCGCCCCGTGCCTGCTCCGGGGCTGCCGGCGCCCCAACCGACGAAGGAACGACGATGCACGGTCTTCGTCACGACCGTCCGGTGCTCGATGGGGCTCCCGGCGGCCCGAACGGCGGCGGGCGGCGGTCGAGGCGGTCGGCGTTGACGGTTCGGGCGTCCGTTGGGGCTCCCGGCGCTCCGTCCCAGTAGCTTGCACGCTCCGGTCCCATCACCCGGCTCGGGTCACACCACGTGTGTGACAAGGGGCGAACGAGGGTCCCCGGGCCGGCCGGAATTGCCGGTTCCTTCGCCGAATGGTGCTCCGGAGGTTACAAACGGCGAAGGAACGCGGCGCAGGGGCCGTTGGAGGACCTTCATCCGCCCGCTGTAACAAGTGATGTTCCAAACGCCGGCAACGGGCGGCAGGAACGCGGACCCACCGGCGGCGTGCGGCGGCCTTCACGGTACCGACACGCACCGGCCGGCCGCGACGCCGGCAGACCGAGTGCGATGCTCCGGGCGGTTGTGGCGACCGGAGCGCGGAGGCTCAGACCTCCTTGAACTCGCCCTCGACGGTCTCCTCGCCGGCCGGCGCGCCGTCGCTTTCGGCGCCGTCGGTCGACCCACCGCCGTCGGCCCCGTTGGCCGAGTCGGCGGAGGCGGACGCGGCCGCCTGGTAGGCAGCCGTCGAGATCCGCTGGAGCGTTTCGGCCAGGGCGGTCATGCCGGTCCGGACGGCGTCGATGTCGGAGCCCTTGAGCGCCTCGCGCAGCGAGGTCACCTGGTTCTCGACCTCGAGCTTGTCCTCCGACGCCACCTTGTCGCCGAGATCGCTGATCGTGCGCTCCGCCTGGAAGGTGAGCGCCTCCGCCTGGTTGCGGATCTCGACCTCTTCGCGGCGCTTGCGGTCCTCCTCGGCATGCTCCTGGGCATCGCGGACCATCTGATCCACGGCGCTCTTGTCGAGCATCGAGCTCGCGGTGATCCGGACCTGCTGCTCCTTGCCGGTCGCCCGGTCCTTCGCCTTCACGTCGAGGATGCCGTTCGCGTCGATGTCGAACGTGACCTCGATCTGCGGGATGCCGCGCGGCGACGGCGGGATGCCGTCGAGGATGAACCGGCCGAGGGTCTTGTTGTCCGCCGCGAATTCGCGCTCGCCCTGGAGAACATGGATCTCGACCTGGCTCTGGTTGTCCGATGCGGTCGAGAAGACCTGTGACTTCGAGGTCGGGATCGTCGTATTCCGCTCGATGAGCCGGGTCATCACGCCGCCCAGCGTCTCGATCCCGAGCGACAGCGGGGTGACGTCGAGGAGCAGGACGTCCTTCACGTCGCCGGCCAGCACGCCGGCCTGGATCGCCGCGCCGATGGCGACGACCTCGTCGGGGTTGACGCCCTTGTGCGGCTCCTTGCCGCCGAACATCGCCTTGACCGCCTCGACGACGGCCGGCATGCGCGTCTGGCCGCCGACGAGGATGACCTCGTCGATCTCGGCCGGCTTGAGCCCGGCGTCCTTGAGCGCCGCCTTGACCGGTCCGGCCGTCTTCTCGACGAGGTCCGCAACGAGGTCCTCGAGCTTGGCCCGGGACAGGGTCATGACGAGGTGCCGGGGCCCGGAGGCATCGGCCGTGACGTACGGCAGGTTGATCTCCGTCGACGACGTCGACGACAGCTCGATCTTCGCCTTCTCGGCGGCCTCCTTGAGGCGCTGGAGGGCCTGCTGATCCTTCGACAGGTCGATCCCCTGGTCCTTCTTGAACTCCGCAAGGAGCCAGTCGATGACCCGCTGGTCGAAGTCGTCGCCGCCAAGGTGGGTGTCGCCGTTGGTGGCTTTGACCTCGAAGACGCCCTCGCCGAGCTCGAGGATCGAGATATCGAACGTACCGCCGCCGAGGTCGTATACGGCGATCTTCTCGTCGTGCTTCTTGTCGAGGCCGTACGCGAGGGCCGACGCCGTGGGCTCGTTGATGATCCGCTTGACGTCGAGCCCGGCGATCCGTCCGGCGTCCTTGGTCGCCTGGCGCTGGGTGTCGTCGAAGTACGCGGGCACGGTGATGACCGCCTCGGTGATCTTCTCGCCGAGGTAGGCCTCCGCGTCCGTCTTGAGCTTCTGGAGGATCATCGCGCTGATCTCCGGCGGCGTGTACGACTTGCCGTCGGCGAGCTTCACCGCGACGCCGTCGCTCTTGGCGTCCTTCTCGATGGTGTACGGGACGAGGTCCTTCGAGCGCTTGACCTCCGGGTCATCCCAGCGGCGGCCCATGAAGCGCTTGATCGAGTAGACCGTGTTGGTCGGGTTCGTGACCGCCTGGCGCTTGGCCAGCTGCCCGACGAGCCGCTCGCCGGTCTTCGTGAAGGCGACGACCGAAGGAACGGTGCGCCCCCCCTCGGCCGATGCGATGACGGTCGGCTCGCCGCCCTCCATGACGGCGACGACGGAGTTCGTCGTGCCGAGGTCGATGCCGATGATCTTGCCCATGTCTGTCGTCCGACTCCTGGTTGTGGCTAGTTGCTGAGGGTGGATGGGTTGGTCGCCTGGTCGGTGGTGCCGGCTACGGCCACGAGCGCGGGCCGGATGACCCGGTCGCGCAGCCGATAGCCGCGCCGGATCTCCTCGACGATCTCGCCGTCGGCGCGCCCGGTGCCGGGAACGTTCGCGATCGCGTCGTGCTCACGTGGGTCGAACGGCCGACCGGGGCCGGCCTCGATCTGGCTCACGCCCTCACTCTCGAGGAGCGCCCTTAGTTTGCGGTCGATCGCGACGATGCCCTCGATCCAGCCGTTGTCCGCCAGGTCGGCCGGCCGAGCGTCGATGGCGAGGTCGAAGTCGTCGGCGAGTGCGAGCACCTTCCGGATCAGGTCCTCGCCGGCGAGGCCGAGCTCGCGCTCGCGTTCCTCAGCTGTCCGTCGACGGAAGTTCTGGAACTCCGCCCGCTCGCGCTGGAGTGCGGCGAGGTAGTCGTCGGCCTGTTGCCGCGCGGCATCGCGCTCCGCGGTCAGGGCCTCGATATCGGCCAGCAGCTTTGTCGGCGAAAGGTCGATCTCGTCGATTCGCTGCTGGGCCCGGGTTCGGTGGGGCATTCGGGATCGGTCTCCGGTCATGCTTCGCTCTGTTCGCGGATCACGCGTAGAGGTGCTCGATCAGCTCGTTCATCAGCCCCGACACGAACCGGACCGTCCCGATCGCGTGGGGATACGACATCCGGGTCGGCCCAAGCACGCCGACGACCCCGATCGCCCGACCGGGACGCCCGTACGGGGCGAGCACGAGCGAGACGTCGCGCATCTCGAGCGGCTCGTTCTCGCGACCGATGAACACGAGGACCCGCCCGGCGCCGGCCACGGTCCCGACGAGCTCTCCGAGGTAAGAGCGGTTCTCGAGCGCGGAGAAGACCCGCCGGAGCTTGTCGCTCTGGGCGAACTCCGGCGCCGCCATGACGTTGAGCAGGCCGTCGCTGAACAGTTCCTCGATCGCGTCGGCGTCGTACTCGCGAAGGGTGCGCACGACACGCTCACCCACCCGGGCCGACAGCCGGCCCACGGGGTCGTCCGCGGCGAGCGTCCGGAGGGCGGCGGCAGCAGTGTCCGCCGTCCGACCTGCGACCCGATCGTTGACCTGCACCACCACGGCGGCAAGCTCATCCTCCGTGGCCGGCTGGTCCAGGCTGAGGAGCTGTTGCTTGATCGCACCTTCACGCAGGACGAGGATGAGACTGGTCAGTCGCTCGTTGATCGAGACGAGGTCCACCCGCCGGACGTGCGCGGCACGCGGCTTGGCCGGCGTGGCGAGCCCCGCGGCGTGGGTGACCGTGGCCAGGGTTCGGGCGGCGAGGCGGAACCAGTGCTCGCTGGCGAACTCGACCTGGCCGAACTGATGCCGGATCATGAGCTGTTCGACGGCCGGCACCGGGATGCTGTCCACGATCGACTCGACATAGAAGCGGTACCCCGCGTCGGTCGGGACGCGCCCGGCGGACGTGTGCGGATGACTGAGCAGGCCGGCCAGTTCGAGCTCGGCCAAAATGCTCCGGACGGTCGCGCTCGACACGCCGAGGCCATAGCGCTCGACGAGCGCCTGGGAGCCGACCGGCGTCGCGGTCCCGACGTATTCCTCGATGACGGCCCGAAGGATCGCCTGTGCGCGGAGGTCCAGCGGGCCGGTGGTGCGGCGTACGCGTCGCGCCAAGGGCCTGACTCCTCGTCTGCCGAGTCGTTAGCACTCTCGCTGGTAGAGTGCTAACCGAACTGTCCGCATCGTAGCAGTCGGCGCTGCCGAGTGTCAACGCGTGTCAACGCGAGGGCGTACCCCGACGTTGGAGCGGACGCGCGAGCGGGCGGGCGCCGGATTCAGGCGAGGAGGCGCGCGAACAGCTCGTTCGACAGGAGGCGCCCCGTCGTGGTCAGCGCGATCCGGCCGTCGTCGGTCTGCTCGAGCAGGCCCGACTCGGTCGCCCACGCGAAGACGGGCGAGAGCGGTGGCCGATGGGCGGCGGCGGCCGGCAGACCGGTGTCGAGGCGCAGCGCGAGGATGGCCGCCTCGGCATCAGCGGTCGCGCGGTCGATCGTCTCCGCACCACCCGGTGGCAGGCGACCGTCCGCGAGGGCGGCCACGTATGCGTCGAGGCGCGCCGCGTTCCAGCGCCGCGTCGACCCGTCAAACGCGTGGGCACCGGGACCCGCCGCCTCGTACGGACGCCGCTCCCAGTAGGCGAGGTTGTGGCGGCTCTCGTGGCCCGGCCGGGCCCAGTTGCTGATCTCATAGCCGCGCCACCCGTCGCGCGCCAGCCTTGCAACGGCGTGCCGGTACTGCCGGGCGGCTCGATCCTCGTCCTGCTCCGCCGCCGCGCCGGCGCGCCAGCGTCGGGCGCCACGGGTCGTCGGCAGGTGGTCGCCGGTCGGACCGGTCAGGCCTTCGGCCTCCGGGTCGTCGAGGGTGAGCGCGTAGAGACTCAGGTGGTCCGGGCCCAGGTCGAGCGCGGCGTCAAGCGTGGCCGACCACGACGCGTCGGTCTGCCCAGGCACGTCGTAGAGGAGGTCGAGGCTGACCGACTCGAACCCGGCCGCGCGGGCCTCGCGGACCGCCGTCGCCACGTCCGCCGGGCGATGGCGGCGGCCGAGCCGGCGCAACTCGGTCGGATCGAGGCTCTGAGCGCCGAACGACAGTCGGGTGATGCCCGCGCGACGCCAGGCGTCGGCCTCGCCCCGCTCGTCCGGCCCGGGATTGGCCTCGAGCGTCACCTCCGCGCCGTCCGCGATCCCGAGCCGGTCGGACACCTGGCGGAGCAGCGCGTCGACCGCGTCGGCCGGCAGGAGCGACGGTGTCCCGCCGCCGAGGTAGACGCTTCGCAGTGGCCGAATCGGCACCGCCGTGGCGACGATCGCGTCCGCCCGGAGGTCGATCTCCGCGTGGAGCGCCGCGATGAACGCTGCGACGCGGTTACGCGGCCCGCGGGCAGACCCGCCGGCGTAGACGACAAAGTCGCAGTACGGGCACAGCGAGACGCAGAACGGGACGTGGAGGTAGAGCGCGTCGGGCGGTCGCCGCGGGTCGGGCGCCGTCGGCTCGGCCTCCATCGGGTCTGCCGTCGTCGGCTCGGCCGTCGTCGGCTCGGCCGTCGTCACCGCGAGCCGATGACCCGCCATCCCTCCGGCGGTCGCCGCCGCCGCTCGATGTCCTCTACCTCGCGCCCGCGCAGGGCGACCTGCCCGGCGTGGCCCGTGCAGAGGAAAACCGCGAAGCGCGTCACCGCGTGCCCGAGGAACGCGGCCGCGATCCCGCCGGTCGCGATTGTCAGCCAGCCGCCGCCCAGACCGATGAGCAGGGCGAGCACGAGCATGAACCGGTCACGCCCGGGGGCTCCGAGTCGCGTCGAGAGTGCATAGAGCATCGCCTGGGTCAGGTTCGCCACGGATGGGTCGATCCCCACCACGAGCATCAGTCCGAGGATCGCGCCGCGGAACGCGCCCTCGTCGACGAACGCCGTGGCGACGGCGTTGAGCAGCGCGCCGGGATAGGACGCCGGATCCGGCAGCCGGAGGTGCTGGTAGCGCAGCCACGCGAACGCGATCGCCTGCCCGGTCCCGATCGCCCCGTAGAGGAACCCCCCGAGGAGCGCCGCGCCGCGGTCGCCGGGGCCCAGGAACAGGTCCCCCTCGGGCCGCGGATGGAGCGCGGCGATGGCGAGGATCCCGGCAGCGCCGAGGCCGTACCAGGCGAGCCGGCGCCAGAGCGGAGGGGCATGCCCGGAGGTCGCCTCGTCGTACTCCGCGGCGCCGAACCGCTCGGCATCGAAGCGGAGCATGACGAGCAGGGCGGCAAGGCCGACCGCGACGAGGGCTCCGAGCGGCTCCGGCAGATCCATCGGACGTCAGTCCTCCAGGGTGGGCGGCGCGATCATCCCTCGCCCATTCGGAGCATGGCGAGGAACGCTTCCTGCGGGATCTCGACGGAGCCGACCCGCTTCATCCGCTGCTTGCCCTCCTTCTGCTTCTCGAGGAGCTTGCGCTTGCGCGTGATGTCCCCACCGTAGCACTTGGCGAGGACGTTCTTGCGCATCGCCCGGACGCTCTCGCGGGCGACGACGTTGGATCCGATCGCGGCCTGGATCGGGACCTCGAACATCTGGCGCGGGATGAGCTCCTTGAGCTTCTCGGTCAGCCGGCGGCCCATTGCCTGGGCCTTGTCGCGGTGGGCGATGAGCGACAGGGCGTCGACCGGCTCGCCGTTGACGAGCACGTCGAGCTTGACCAGGTTGGCCGGCCGATACCCGGCTTCCTCGTAATCCATCGAGGCATAGCCCTGGGTCCGGCTCTTGAGCTGATCGTAGAAGTCGATGATCAGTTCGGCCAGCGGCATCTCGAACCGGAGCAGGACCCGCTGCGGATCGAGGTACTCCATGGCCAGGAAGGAGCCGCGCCGGTTCGTCGACAGCTCCATGAGCGGGCCGATGTAGGTCGTCGGCGTGACGACGCCGACGGCCACCCACGGCTCGCGGATCTCCTCGATGTCGGCGACCGCGGGCAGGAGGGCCGGATTGTCGACGGCGACGGTGCCGCGGCCGTGGGTGAGGACGACCTGGTACTCGACCGACGGGGCCGAGGCGATGAGGTCGAGGTCGAACTCGCGCTCGAGGCGCTCCTGGACGATCTCCATGTGGAGCAGTCCAAGGAAGCCGCAGCGAAACCCGAAGCCCAGGGCGATCGAGCTCTCCGGCTCGTACGTGAATGACGCGTCGTTGAGATGGAGCTTCTCGAGCGCCTCGCGCAGGAGCGGATAGTCCTCCCCGGACAGCGGGTAGAGGCCGGCGAAGACGAGGCTCTTCGCCGCCTGGTAGCCGGGGAGGGGCCGAGCCGCCGGGCGGGCGACGGTCGTCACCGTGTCGCCGACCTGCGCATCGCGGACGCTCTTGAGCCCGGTCGCGACGTAGCCGACCTCGCCCGCCTGGAGCTGTGGGACGGGGACGAGCTGCGGGCGAAATACGCCGAGCTCGAGGAGCTCTGCCTCGGCGCCCGAGGCCATGAGCCGGATCGTGTCGTGATCGCGCAGCGTGCCCTGGTCGAGCCGAACGTAGGCGACGACGCCCTTGTACGGATCGTAGTGCGAGTCGAAGATCAGGCCCTGGAGGGGAGCGGTCGGGTCGCCCTGCGGGGCCGGAACGCGGGCGACGATCGCCTCGAGGATGTCCGGGACGCCGGTGCCCTCCTTGGCCGAGGCGAGGATGACCTCTTCGCGCGGGATGGCGAGCACGGTCTCGAGCTCCTCCATGACGAGCTCCGGCTCCGCGGATGGCAGGTCGATCTTGTTGAGGACCGGGATGATCGTGAGGCCCTCGCGCAGGGCGAGATGGACATTGGCCAGCGTCTGGGCCTCGATGCCCTGGGCCGCGTCGACGACAAGGATGGCGCCCTCGCAGGCCTGGAGGCTCCGGCTCACCTCGTACGCGAAATCGACGTGTCCGGGCGTGTCGATGAGGTTCAGCGCGTAGATCAGGCCGTCTCTGGCGGTGTACTCAAGGCGGACCGCACGGGCCTTGATCGTGATCCCCTTTTCGCGCTCGAGATCCATCGAGTCGAGGACCTGGCTCGTCATCTGCCGCGCATCGATCGTGTGGGTCAGCTCGAGCAGGCGGTCCGCCAGCGTCGACTTGCCGTGGTCGATGTGGGCAATGATCGAGAAGTTCCGGACGCGGTCCTGGGGGATGGTCACGAGGCGGGAGTGTAGCCGGTCGGCTGCCGAGCTCTCGTGCCCGCCCGTCGTACCGGTCATCCCGGGCCCGCCGCTGGCGCGGTCGCACCTGGCAGCTCGGCCGCCATGGTCAGATACCAGTGGACGTGGTACGGGTCAGCTACCTGTCACGCGGCGCACACGACGTCGTGCACGGGCATCCGTGCCAACGACGTCCCGGCGTTGGCACCTACCAGCGTGGTTGGTACGTGGCGGGAACGAGGCGGCGCGTACCACGGTCCGTCGTAGGTGACACGGATTTCGGGCCGCCGCGGCGACGGTACCAACCGGGTTGGTAGGTGGCATGGACGCAGGCGGCACGAGGGTCAAGGACGTGGGCCGGAAGCGCCGGCGACGCGGACCGCCGGGGCCGGCAAAGCGGCCCGATCATCGCGCTAGGCCATGGCCAGTCGGGACCGTCGCGCCAGCTCCGACGCCGGCTTCGTCCGGGTCAGGGCAATCCCGAGCGCGACGAGCCAGGCAGGGACGGTCATGAAGCTGACGTTCATGAGCGCCGGTGCGAGCAGGTTGGCTGACAGCACGACGCCGACCGGAATGCCGATCCAGGAGATCGCGGCGGGCACCAAACCGGTTCGCCGTGCGAACTCGGAGAAACCGACGATCCACAGACCGCCGAGCGCATGAGCGCCCAGTCGGAGGCCATCGACGACCTGCGTCAGCAGGGCAAGTGAGGTCGCCGCCGTGGGGCTTCCCGACATGTGATCCACGGCAAGGATTGGAACGACGTGGAGCGTGACGGCGTTGGCGATCACGTCCACGGCCATCCAGGCGATGCCCGCCACGGTCGCCGTGGTCAGGAGGATTGAGTCCTTCCCAAGAGTCATCCAGAGGCCGAGGAGCGCGGCGCCGCCGAGGAGGTGGGTGGCAACTTCGAGGAAACCGGGTCCCTCGATCAGCAGCGGTGTCGCAGCGATGACCGGCAAGATGACCTCCGGGCGCCCGGCATCGGCGGGCGTCACGCCTGCGGCCGGGTACGCGACGAGAAAGATCGGGATGAGCGCGCCTATCCCGAGACCGAGGGCCGCCACCCCCGCCCCTAGCGCCCGAATCGATGCCATGTCCGTACCTCCGAAGTCTCTGCGCCGTGACGTCGACGGCGAGGACCGTAGATCGACCAGGACTTCGCGTCCACGATATAGTTGCGGCGATATCACTATCTCCTGAGCATTGATTGGAACCTCGATGGAACTGCGGCAACTTCGGTACCTGGCAGCCGTGGCGCGAGAGGGAACGTTCACCGCGGCGGCAGCAGCGCTGTCGGTCGCGCAGCCGGCCCTGTGGCGGCAGGTCCGCGACCTCGAGCGCGAACTCGGCATCCCGGTCTTCGAGCGGGTCGGCCGACGGGTACGGCTGACCGTCAACGGCACCGAGGTCCTCGGCAAGGTGGCGACAGCCCTCGAGCACCTCGAGCGGCTCGAGGAAACGGCGACCCTGCTCCGTACGGCACAGGCCGGCGTGGTGGCGATCGCCTGCGCGTCGCCCCACCTCCCGCGTTTTCTGGCGCCCGTCATCGGGCAGTTTCGTCGAGCGCACCCGGCTGTCACGTTCCGGATCCGCGAGTACGGTGGTGGGTCAGCGCCGGGGCGTGGGATCCCCCAGGATCTCTTTGGTGGCATCGTCGACCTTGCCACCGGCGTCGTGCCGGCCGATGACGTCCGGGTCGACGGCTTTCCGATCTACGCGGTGCGGCTCGTGCTGGCCGTGCCGGACGACCATCCGTGGCGCGACCGCACGACGGTCGACGTCGCCCTGCTCCGCGACCAGGCGGTCGTGGCGTCGCAGCCGGGCTCCTACTCGCGCGGGGCACTGAAGGAAGCCTGCCGCCGCGCGGGCTTCGAGCCGCTCGTCGCGCTCGATTCCGCGAGCCCGATGGGCGTGCTCGCCCTCGGCGCTGCCGGCCTGGGCATCCCGGTCACGATCGACGATGCGGTCCCGAATCCGCCAGGGCGCCCGTGGCCGGTCCTCGTCCTGGAGGGGTCCCCGATCAGTGATCGGGTCGGGCTCGCATGGCGGGCAGGAGCGCAGTTGTCGCCGGCTGTGTCCGAGTTCGTCGAGCTCGCCCGGCAGGCGGCCGATCAGGACCAATTGGCGACCAGCGCCTGAAGCCTGCGCGTCGCGTCGTCCGCGGGACGACCGTGACTACTCGACGCGCCAACCGGCTCAACAGCGAGCAGCGACTGGATTGACCGACGCGCCGCCGTGCGGTCGATCGTGAACGGCCACGGCGACTCGCGAAAACGGCTGCCGGTCACGAGCGCATCGCCGGCCAAGAGCCAGCCACGCCACTCGAGAACGAGATGGCCCGGCGTATGGCCCGGCGTGAAGTGGATCCCCACCCCGTCGAGCGGAACGCCCTCGGTGATCCAGCGATCGACCGGCGGCGGCCCGGCGCTGCGGAAGAACGCCCGCATGAGCATCCGTCGCAGTGTTGGCAGTGACGGCCAGGCCGTCCGGTCGATCAAGGCACGCTCGGGTGCGCCGGCGCACACCTCCGCCCCGGTCACCGCCCTGAGGTGCTCGGAGCCGCCGACGTGATCGGGGTCGCCATGGGTGAGGATGATGCGTTCGATCCGGATGCCGGCCGCCCGCAACTCGCGCTCGATCGCGGGTCCCCGACCCGGCGACCCCGCGTCGATGAGGGTCGGAACGTCGCCCATGACGAGATGCGGTGCGGCGAAGCCGCCATGCTCGAGGCGAAACAGGTCGGGTCCGACCTGCTTCACTGCCAGACCTGCTTGGCCGCCGGGCACGCTTCACGGGCCGATCGCGGCCATCGATCCAAGCCGACTCGGTCACGGCGCACGAATGATCGACCTCCTCGCGACCGCACGTGTAGGTTCAGCGCGGGCCCGAATCCGCAGCCATCCGGCGATCACCCTCGCTGACGTCGGACTGCGTCGGCCAGGCGCTCCGTCTCGGCCGCCAGTTTGCGTGCGTTGGCGCGGCGCATGAAGAGCCCGTACGCGGCGGCCAGCGGCCCGACCATCGAGACGGTGTGGCGAACGCGGCAGCCTTCAGCCGTCGGTTCGATCTCGTACTGGAACGACATCGAGGCTCCAGGGAGGATCAACGTGGTCGATAGCCGCCGCTCCGGCTCGACGGCGGCGACGCGAACCCGCTGAACGGGTCCGCGGGTGGGCGTGACCCTCACTGTTGCCCCGATCACGAGGGGCCCGTCGAGCGCCGCCGCGACGGTGCTGTGCGCCCAGTCAGGCCAGGTACCGGGGTCGGCGTAGCGGCGCCAGACGTCCGATCGCGACGCCTCGACATCCGCGGTGCCCTGGACGGACCAGCTGCCCACCCGGCGATGGTACGACCATGCGGATGCACGCCGCCATTGCTCCGCTAGTCACGTATCCGGGATCGGGTCACGCGTCCGGGATCGAACGACAGTCTGTGCTACCATCCCCGTTCGCGCCCGGCCCCGAATCCGCCGTTCGCGCCGAGACTGACTCCACCGTATCGACGAGGTTCGCCACGTGGCCAAGACGCCCCGCTCCTGGACGGGTGCTCGATCGCCGTCGGGACTGAAGCGCGTCCGCCAGACCGAGCGTCGGCACGCCGTGCTCCAGCCACGCCGCAGCGCCGCCAAGACCTACGTCGCCAAGGCGATGGCCGCGGCGACGCACCCGACGGACACGTCGCCGGATCCCGCGACGGCGCTCGCCGAGGCGCTCAGCGCGCTCGATCGCGCCGCCAAGGCCGGGGCGATTCACCCGAACGCGGCGGCCCGCCGGAAGTCGCGCCTTACTCGCAAAGTCAACGCGGCGGTCGGGGGCGTGGCGGTCGCGAAGACGGCTCACGTGACCAAGACGACCGGCAAGGCGGCCGCGGCGAAGGCCGCCAAGGCCCGCATCGCCGCGTCAAAGGCGGACAAGGCGAAGGGCGCCCAGACGGCCGCCGGCAAGGCCCGGGCGGCACTCACGCGCTCGACCCGTGCCGAGGCGGCCGCGGCGGCGGCTCCTGCCGCGGCGACGGAGGAGGCCGCCGCGAAGCCCGCGGGCAAGGCGCGCAGCGCGACGAAGAGCACAAGGGCAGCGGCAACGAAGCCTGCCGCGAAGAAGCCTGCGGCGGCCGCGAAGAAGCCGACATCGAAGAAGGCCGCCGCGGGCTGATCGGACGGACTCGGCGGATCGGGCAGACTCGCCTGATCGGCCGATCAGGCCGGCGAACCCTCCGCCCCGTCCGTCCCCGGGCGCACCGGTTTCGGCCGCACCGCCCCGTAGATGAGCGCGCCGCCAAGCGACCCGCCGAGCGCATAGCCGATCATCACCGCCGCGGTCGATGCCTGCTGGCCCCAGTAGAACGCGGTGAACGACGCGGCGTCGGTCACGCCGGCTTCGACGAGCGCGGCGCCCCGGCCATCGGCCAGGTAACGCTCGTAGACGCATTCCGGTCCGCTCGAGCAATCGAGCCGGGCGCCCAGCCCCGGATCGCGATACCCGTTGTCGGCATAGAAGAAGAGCGCTTTGACGACGAGCAGCAGCGCGGCGAAGGCGATCCCCGTGACGAGCCCTGCGAACAGGCCGTTCGCGACGATTCGGCGCCATGGCCCGGCGGATCGCTCCGATCGGGCATTCGCGTAGTAGCCGATCATGAGCCCGGACGGGATGGTGAGGTACCAGAAGACCGGCTCGATCGGGATCACGAGCACGAAGCTCACCCCGATCGTGACCGCCATGCCCACCCCGACCCAGGCGGCGACCACCGCCCCGCGATCGACGAACCGGGTCACGACCCCGCGCCGGCCCCGGACAGCGCGCCTCGACCAGCGTAGCGAGCGGCGTCACCGAGCTCGTCGGCGATACGCAGCAGGCGGTTGTACTTGGCCACCCGCTCCGAGCGCGACGGGGCGCCGGTCTTGATCTGTCCGGTCCCCATCGCCACGACGAGGTCCGCGATCGTCGTGTCCTCCGTCTCGCCGGAGCGATGGCTGACCATGGCCGTCCAGCCGGCGCCCCGCGCGAGCGCGATCGCGTCGATCGTCTCGGACAGGGTCCCGATCTGGTTGAGCTTGATGAGCACGGAGTTCATCGCCCGCTCCGCGATCCCGCGCTCGATGAACGCCGGGTTGGTGACGAGGATGTCGTCGCCGACGAGCTGGACCCGCCCGCCGATGCGAGCCGTCAGCTCGCGCCAGCCGGGCCAGTCATCCTCCCCAAGGCCGTCCTCGAGCGAGACGATCGGATAGCGGCCGGTCCAGCGCTCCCAGAGGTCGATCAGCTCGCCGCTGTCGAGCGTCCTGCCCTCCCGCTCGAGGCGGTACTGGCCGACGACGCCGTCGGCCCCCGTGCCCTCGACGAGGATCGAGCTGACGGCCGGGTCCAGGGCGATCGCGACCTCGTCGCCGGGCCGATAGCCGGCGCGCTCGATCGCCCGGAGCACGATTTCGACGGCCGCCTCGTTCGACGGGAGCGACGGCGCAAACCCGCCCTCGTCACCCTGGCCGGTGGCGTGACCCTCGTCGTGCAGGATCGCCCGCAGTGCGTGGAACACCTCCGCCCCCGCGCGGAGTGCCTCGCCGAACGACGCCGCCCCGACCGGCGCGACCATGAACTCCTGGAAGTCGGTCGAGTTCGAGGCGTGCTTGCCGCCGTTGAGGATGTTGAAGAACGGCACGGGCAGCGTCCGCGCGCCGACGCCTCCGAGGTAGCGGTAGAGCGGCAGGTCGAACGAGGCGGCCGAGGCGTGCGCGCAGGCGAGCGACACGCCGAGGATCGCGTTCGCTCCGAGGGCCCCCTTGTTCGGCGTCCCGTCGAGCTCGATGAGCGCACCGTCGATGCCGGCCTGGTCGGCTGCGTCCATCCCGATCAGCGCCGGTCCGATCGCATCGGTCACGTTCGTAACGGCCTTCGTCACGCCCTTGCCGCCGTAGCGGGCGGGGTCACCGTCGCGCAGCTCGACCGCCTCGTGGGCGCCGGTCGACGCACCGGACGGCACCGCCGCGCGACCCACGGACCCGTCGGCGAGGACGACGTCGACCTCGACCGTGGGGTTGCCGCGGGAATCGAGGATCTCGCGCGCGTCGACCAGCTCGATGACCGTGCTCATGACGCGGAACGCTTGCGCGCCGCGGCGCCCGCGCGTGCGGCGGCGCCTGCGCCTGCCGATGCCGTCTGGCGGGCCGGACGATCCTGGAGCACGGCGATGCCGGGCAGTTCGCGCCCCTCGAGGAATTCCAGCGAAGCGCCGCCGCCCGTCGAGATGTGCGTCATCTTCGAGGCCAGGCCCTGCTGCTGGACGGCCGCCACGGAGTCGCCGCCCCCGACGACGACGGTCGCTCCCGCCTCCGCCTTGGCCGCCAGGAGGCGCGCCAGCTCGTTTGTGCCCCGCGCGAACGAGGGGATCTCGAACACGCCGAGCGGCCCGTTCCAGACGACGGTCCGAACGCCCTCGAGCGCCTCCTCGATGAGCTCCTGGGTCGCCTTGCCGACGTCGACGATGTGCCACGAGGCCGGGATCTTCTCGGCCGGCAGGGTCTTGTATTCCGTGCCGCGCGTGACCTCCTTGGCGACGATCACGTCGACTGGCAGGATGACTCGCACGCCGCGCTTGTCGGCCGCGGCCAGGATCGCCCGCGCGTCGTCGATCCGGTCATGCTCGGCAAGGCTCTTGCCCACGCTCTTGCCCTGCGCGAGCAGAAACGTGTTGGCCATGCCGCCGCCGAGGACGAGCAGGTCCACCCGCTTGAGCAGGTTGTCGAGGACGCCGATCTTGCCGGACACCTTGGCCCCGCCGACGATCGCCGCGAACGGACGCTCCGGATCCTCGAGCAGCCCGGACAGCGCGGCGATCTCGCGCTCCATGAGCAGGCCGGCGTAGGCCGGCAGGATCCGGGCCACGCCCACGGTCGAGGCATGGGCGCGATGGGCGGTCCCGAAGGCATCGTTCACGTACACGTCGGCGTACGCGGCGAGCGCCTGGGCAAAGCCCGGCTCGTTCTTCTCTTCCTCGGCATGGAACCGCAGGTTCTCGAGCAGGAGTGCCTCGCCCGGCCGAAGGCGCCGCAGCGCGTCCTCCGTGCCGATCCCGAGGGCGTCCCCGGTGACCGGCACGTTCCGCCCAAGGATCTGCGACAGACGCTCGGCGACGGGCCGCAGGCGCAGACCGTCCTGGACCTTGCCGTCAGGCCGGCCGAGGTGGCTGGCGAGGATGACCCGCGCGCCGCTGTTGAGGAGATGGGTGATCGTCGGCAGCGACGCGCGGATCCGCGAGTCGTCGGTCACCTTGCCGTCGGCGAGCGGGACGTTGAAGTCGACGCGGACGAAGACGCGCTTGCCCTCGACGTCGACGTCCCTGATGGTGAGCTTGTCCATCGCGCGATCAGGCCCGCGCGGCGGCCGGCAGGCGGGCGGCAACGAAGCCGATCAGGTCTGCCACACGGCAGCTGTACCCCCATTCGTTGTCGTACCAGGCGATGACCTTGACCATGGTCCCGCCGATGACCATGGTCGAATCGGCGTCGATGATCGACGACCGGGAATCGCCCCGGAAGTCGGTCGACACGAGCGGATCGTCGGACACGCCGAGGATTCCGTCGAGCGGCCCGGCGGCGGCGGTCCGGAACGCGGCGTTGAGCTCGTCGACCGTCGTCGCCCGCGAGACCTCGGCGGTGAAGTCGACGACGCTCACCGTGGGGGTCGGGACGCGCAGGCTGAAGCCGTCGAACTTGCCCTTCAGGTCCGGGATGACGAGGGCCAGCGCCTTCGCCGCACCGGTCGTCGTCGGGATGATGTTGAGCCCCGCCGAACGGGCGCGGCGCGGGTCCTTGTGCGCGACGTCGAGGATGCGCTGGTCGTTGGTGTACGAGTGAATCGTGTTCATGAGCCCGCGCTCGATGGTCAGCAGGTCGTGGACGACCTTGGCGGCGGGAGCGAGGCAGTTCGTCGTGCAACTCGCATTGCTGATGATGTGGTGGGCGGCCGGATCGTAGCGCTCCTCGTTGACGCCGAGGACGATCGTGATGTCCTCGCCCTTCGCCGGCGCGCTGATGATGACCTTGCGGGCGCCGGCGTCGAGGTGGGCCCTGGCCTTGTCCGCGCTCGTGAAGAGGCCGGTCGACTCGAGGACGATGTCCACGCCGAGATCGCCCCACGGCAGGGCGGCCGGATCCTTCTCCTTGAGGACCTTGATCTCCCGGCCGTCGATGATGATCGCGTCGTCGGTCGATTCGACCGTCCCGTCGTACTGGCCGTACGTCGAGTCGTGCTTGAACAGCAAGGCATTCATCGACGTCTCGACGAGGTCGTTGACGGCCACGACCTCGACGTCCGGCGTGCGCTCGATGAGCGCCTTGAGCGACTGGCGGCCGATCCGGCCGAAGCCGTTGATCCCGACGCGGACTGCCATGGCACAACCTCCTGGTGAGTACGCGGCGCCGGGCGCGCGCCACGATTGGGATCCTGTTCGGGGAGCGCCGGAACGCACGCGGTCGGCACCCGGCGGCCATTCTAGCAAAGGGGGCCTTGGGCCCCGCGGATCGTGTGGCCTGAAGATCGGGGGTCGGAAGTCGTGCCGCGCGGGCTTCGGCGCGGCTCACGTGGGCCGGTTGCGCGTGGGGCGAGCAGCGGCGACGGGCTGGCGGCCGGGCGTGGCCCCGAACACAGTACGACCCCCGCCGTTTCCGGCGGGGGTCGAGTACGGCTCGTGGGGATTACGTGCGTCTAGCCGCCGATCCTGAAGACCTTCCCGCCGCACTTCGGACACGTGCCCGAAAGCGCCGGCTTGCCGTTCTTCATCGTGATTCGCTGCGGATTCTGGACTTCGACCTTCATCTTGTCCTTGACGCAGTAGGCCTCCGCCATCGGGCTCCTCCTGTTCAGCGGTGCGTCACGGGATCGTTCGTCCCGTGTCCGCGGTTCAGCTCTGGTTCCACAACGACGGCCGCCAGCGGTCCGTCGCAGCCTGGTGCTTCTGGCGATCCATCTGGGCGAGGATCAGCAGGCTTTCGAGCCCCGTCTCCACGCAGGCCGCCTCGGCAGCGTCCTTCTGGGCGCCGACGACGAAGTCGCCGGTGTTCCGGTTGGCGTAAACCGCGCAGACCACGCCCGCCCGACATCGGGCGAGCCCCGCCAGGACGAGCAGGGCCGATGCCTCCATCTCGAAGTTCATGACGCGCTGGCGCGCCATGTCCTCCGCCAGGTCAGGGTAGCGGATGGGCAGCTGCGGCATCGGGCGTCCCTGCGCACCGAAGAATCCGGAAGCCGTCGCCGTTATCCCAACGTGGTACCGGTGCCCGAGCCTCGTGGCCGCCTCCACCAGCGCGACGACCGCCTCGTAGTCGGCAACCGCCGGATACCCCTCGTGGACGAAGAAGCTCGACGTCGCCTCGAGGCGCACCGCCCCGGTGGTGATGACGAGATCTCCCAGGTCCATCTCGGGCTGGAGCGCCCCGCAGGACCCGACCCGGATGAAGGTCGGCCGTTCCGTGATCGCCAGGATTTCCGCCACCACGATCTCGATGTTGTCCGTGCCGATCCCGGTCGACACAACGGACACCCGTTCGCCGCGATACATCCCGGTGACCGACGAGAACTCGCGGTGGCGATGCTCGCGCTCGATCGAGTCGAACCGGGTCGCGATCCGGGTCGTCCGGTCGGGATCGCCGGGGAGGAGGATGTACTCGGCCAGTTCTCCCGGGCCGAGTCCGATGTGGTATTGCCGTTCCCCCTTGGGGATCGCGATGCGGTGATCCGCAGGTGGTGCGACGCGGTTGACCGCGTTCGGCAAGCCCAGTCCCTCGCTCTGGTGGTGGTTCCGCTGGCGCGAAACTCGGCCGAGGATAGTCCCGCCTTTAGAGGAGCGTCAAGCAGCGCGAATCACGCTTGGCGGGCGACCGGCCCACGCTCACGGCCCGATCACGGTTCGGACGTCGCCGACGGGCCGCCCGGCGACCCGGCGAGTGACGCCAGGCGGACGGCGATGCGGGCCGCGAAACGGCGTCGCGATCGGGCGCGGCGGACGTATCCGACCGCGAATGACGCGAGGGTTGCGAGGAGGAGCGAGAGCAGACCCGTCGCTCCGAGCGCCTCGCCGCCGATCAGGGCGTCGAGGCCCGTCAAGCGAGCCCCGTCCGTCACGGAGGCCGGGTCGGTCGGTGGTGCGGACGGGCCGACCGGGACCACTTCGCCGAGATCGCCCACGCGCAGCAGTCCGGCCGCGGAACGGACGGTCACGACCGAGTCACCCTCCCGCACCTCGACGGTACCGATCGCGTTGAGCGCGTCGCCGGGCCGAAGGTGCGGCAGGTGCGCGGCTGCCTCGTCGAGGAGGGCCACGCGGCCGATCGCGGTACCGTCGTCGATCGTGAATCCGTCGTCCGTCAACGTGACGACGAGTCCGCCGACGCGGACGAGGCGACCGACGTGCTCGCCGAGCAGGCCGAGGTCCACGTCCACGTAGGGCGCCGGGGTGGCGCGCTGATCGCCCTCGGTGCCCGTGGGGCCGGAGCCGGACCCTGCCGAGCTCGTCCCGGCGCTCGCCGATGGGGTGCCGGGCGTGCCCGAGGGTCCGACCGCGACGTCGCCGGGATCGCGCGGCGTGATGGCGAAGCGACGGTCCGCAGCGCTCGGATACGGCCGGCGGACGATGCCCGCGACCGTCGCAGCCCGACCTTCGATGATCGAGGTAGCGGCGATGCTGGCGCCGGGCAGTCCGACGATCGGCACGCGCGTGCCGCCGACCTCGATCTCGGCGAGCCAGCGATCCCCGAGACGGCGGACGTCGACGATCGTCCCGGCGACCCGAACGAGTCGCCACTCCTCGGCGCCGCCCGGAGAACGCCGGAGGACGGCGGGCTGCGGGTCTGCCGCCGCACCCATGATGGTCGCCGCCGTCGCCTTGAGCCGTGGGGCTCCGTACGCCTGGCCGACGGTCCCGGTGATGCGGACGCGTGTCGCCCGACCGGGCACGACGGCGTCCGTCGGGGTGAGCACCTCGATCGCGCCGGTCTCGTCCTCGACCACGATCCGCCGGCCGGACGTGTCGAGGAGCGTGGGGCCGACGGTCACGATGCCCTCGATCGTCACGGTCGCGCCGACATCCGCGAGCGCGGCGGCAATCGTCACGACCGACGCGCCTCCCGTTCCGCTGCCCGCTCCCTCGTCAGGATCGGTGGCGAGCAGGCGAAGGTCGCCGGCGTCGCGGATCCAGATCCGGTAGCCATCCAGCGCACCCTTGCGCGACGCCCGCTGACCGGCCACGCCGGTCACCTCGTACGACGCGCCGAGGTTGAAGCTCGCGACGGTCAACCCGCTCGACGCATCGGCCAGAAGGCGGATCGGCCTATCGTCGCCGACGAGGTCGATCGTCAGATCGCCGCTCGTGGCCTTGCGCGGCTTCGCGTCGATCCGGCCACTGATCGTGACGAGCCGTCCCTCGACGCCTTCCCCGAGCTCCGGCGCCCCGATCGCGACGACCGGAGGCGGCTCCGCACGCCCGATGAGCCGCACGCCGGCGACCGCGGGCCGAAGCTCGAGTTGGCCGTACGGATCAGCGAGTGGACCCGTCACCTCGACGAACTCACCGCGGGACGCGATCCGGGCGCCGTCCGGGAGCTTCACGATGATGCCGGCGCCGTCGTCCTGGATCGCGATGAGGGGCGGCGTGCCTAGACGCCCGGGCTCCGCGGTCACGACTCCGCGCACGGTGACCGAGGTGCCGATCGCGAGGGTCCGCGCCACGGCGATCGGCACGGCAGCCGGATCGGGCGGCGGTGGGACGAGGGTCGGCGCGGGGGTGGGGGTCGGCGCGGGAGTCGGAGCGGGCGACGGCGTGGGGGTCGGGGTCGGGGTGGGGTTCGGGGTCGGCGATGGGCTCGGCGGTGCCGGCGGAACGATCGTGAAGTCGCCGGGCAGCACGGCATGGAGCCGGTAGCCCGCCGTGCCGGTTCCGCTGCTGTCGCGCTGCCCGAGCGGTCCCACGGCCCGAACGACCGACCCGGCCGGGACTGCGCTGCCGTTCAGCGCGTCGGCCGACACGATGACCCGGAGCTGGCCGGTTCCGTCGTCGACGAAGAGGCCGGTTCCGTCGGCGAGCGTCGACGCGCTGCCGACCGTCGTCCCGGCGACGACGACGCGGCGACCCTCGACCGCCTCACCGGCGGCACCGGTGGAGAGCGTCATCGGTGCGGGGAGGGTCGCGGCGCCCTCGAGGGCGAGGTCCGTTTCCGCGATGCGGAGCGTGCGCTGTCCGAACCGCTCGTCGACGGTGCCGCTCGCGACGACGGCGGAGCCGGCCGACCAGTCTCCGGCCACGGCGGCGTCGAGGTAGAGGCCGATTCCCGCTCCATCGTCCTCGATGAACCCGGCCCGCCCGGACTCGAGCGAGCCGAGGGGGACGGTGAGCACGCCGCGAACCGTGACCGGCGAGCCGAGCGGAAGCATCCGGGCATCGGCGATCGCGGTCGCCGGGACGGGCGATGGGGACGGGGTCACCGGGGGCGAGGGACTCGACGAGGGCGTCGGTTCCGGTGATGGCGTCGGGGTCGCGGTGGGCCTCGGCGTCGGAGTGGGCGTGGGTGTCGGTGTCGGAGTGGGTTCGGGCGTCGGCTCCGGCGTGGCGGACGGTTCGGCCGTCGGCTCCGCCGTCGGCGGCGGCGTCGGCTCCGGCGTCGGCTCCGGCGTCGGCTCCGGCGTCTGCGGCGGCGTCGGCTCTGGCGTCGGCGGCGGCGTCGGCGTCGGCTCTGGCGTCGGCGTCGGCGTCGGCGATGGGGCGGGAGCCGGAACCGGTGGCGCGGCGAGGCCCTGTGGTCCGGGCAGTGCCTGGATGAACCAGTCCGCGGCGTTGTCGTTCGTGTCGAGCGCGTTGCCATCGATGCCACCGGGACGGCGCTCGATGCTCGAGCCCGCGGGCGGCGCGGCGACCGGCGTCCCTTCCACGAACCCGTTCGTCGCATCGCCCCAACCGACCGCGTCGATCGGCGCGCCGCCGATCGGGCGCACGACGAGTGCGCCTCCGGTGGCCGCGAAGCCGCCGCTGTACGTCGCGTCGGCGATGGCGGCGTGGGTGCCGAGCGAGTTGGCGAGCAGGACCCGCCGGCCCGCCCCGAGCAGCGTCGGCCCGGTCCACGAGCCCTTCCGCGTCACCGTGCCGCCGGACGATGTCACGTACACGATCTCGAGGCCGTCGAGGTCGACCGCGGTGGCCCCCTGGTTCGCGATCTCGACGAACTCGTCCGACGCGGACGCGCCCCCGGTCATCACCTCGGAGACGACGAGGGTGGCGGTGGGCCATGCGACGGCGGCCGCCGGCAGGGCGACCGAGCCGGTCGACGCAGCCGCCGCGAGCACCGCAGAGGCGAGCAGGACGGGAAGGACGAGCGCAGCGACCGCCGCGCGCCGAGCGCGCTCCATGGACGACCTCCCGGCGGGAAACGGGCGGGCACGCGGCGGACGGCACCGTTGTAGCAGACGACCCTCACCGGTCGATTACCTGCCGCTCATCGGTGGCTCAACGCAAGCTCACCTGGGACTCACCGGGCCCGTACCCCACCCGTTGCGCCGCAGGTGGGGCCGGTTCGTCTACGATGTCGGCTCACCTGCAACACCGCCCGAGGAGGCATCGTGGCCCGCGCCAAGAGCACCCACCGCGCTGAGGCGCGCCGACGCTATCGCGCCCAGCTCGCCGACTCCGAGGGCGCGCTCACCGACGAGGCCGGGGACGACATCGCACCGACGACGAGTGCGCGACCGGCCGCGCCGAGCACACCACCCCCGCCGGCGCGGCCGTCCCTGATCTACGCGTTCCGCACGTCGTTCCAGCAGGCGAACGTGCGAGAGGACATCGCCTACCTGCCGACGCTCGTGGTGGGCACGAAGGCGGTCTGGCTGCCGGTCCTCCTGTCGATCGCGTCGGCCGTGTCGCTCGTGGCGATCGGGTTGAACACGTTCACGATCCTGTTCTTCCAGTACTTCGCCTACATCCTGCCCGTCGGGGCGCTCTTCCTGGCCGGCTTCCTCGCCCCGCGCGCGAGTTATCTCGCCGGGCTGCTGGTCGGAGCGGCGGCGACCGTCGTGCTTGGCGTCACCCTTGCCACGGGGGTGCTCGGGACGGAGCTCGACTCGGCCGAACTCGGTCCCAACATCCTCATCAACGGCTTCGTGACGTCGACGATCGGCGGCGCGCTCGTGTCGTCGGCCGCGGCCTGGTACAAGCGGTTCCTGCGCCTCGCCAACCCGAACCGCGGCGCTCGTCGCCCGCCCGCCCGCGGCAAGCCCGCTCCCCGGCGCCGCTGACCCGAACGCCGACGCTGCGGCAGCTGATTCAGCCGAGGCGGCGCATCCCGGCCTGACCGAGCTGGCGAACCCCGTCCGGCCGATCCGGACCGCCGACCGGGCGAGCGACCTCCGGCAACGCCCGCACGTCGTGGGCGACGACGTTGACGACCGACGCCTCGCGCTGGAGCTCACCGTCGACGAGGAGGAGTGCGTGGCGGCGAACGATGCCGCGCAGCCGCTGCCACGTGTCCGGCCAGAGCGTGACGTTGACCATGCCGGTCTCGTCCTCGAGGGCGAGGAAGACGGTGCCGCGCGCGGTCATCGGGTGCTGGCGGGTGACGACGAGGCCACCGATCCGGACCGGTCCCGGCGGCCGCTCGGCGAGCGCGGCATTCGTCACCGCCCCGAGTCGCTCGAGCGCCGGGCGGAACAGTCCGACGACCTGCCGCCGGGCGTCGAGGCCGACCACCGCGTATGCGTCGCCGAGCCGCTCGACCTCGGTCAGCGCCGGCAGGACCGGCGCATCGGTCGCCGGCAGGCGAAGGTCCATCGGCCTCCCGGCCACCGGCCCCGGGGCGGCCCCTCGGACCGAGCCCGCCACTTCGCGGAGCTGCCACAGCAGCTCTCGCCTCGGCCGCCCGAGCGAATCGAGCGCGCCCGCGCGAATCAGTTGCTCGACGACCACCTCGGGCAGACCCGTCCGCTCGACGACATCGGCCAGGCTCGCGTACGGGCCGCGCTCCCGCTCGGCGTCGAGCAGCGCCTCGTGCTGCTCGCCGATCCCCTTCACCAGATGGAGCCCGAGGCGGACGCCCCAGCCCGTCGCGCTGTCGGCCGCCCAGCGTTCGCGTGCCGCCAACCCCGGCACGAAGCAGGCCGGTGATCGGACGGGCTCCCGCCCGCCGCCCGGGCCCACCCACTCGGTCGTCGTCCGATACGAGCTCGCGTTGACATCGACCGGCAGGACGCCCACCCCGTGACGCTTCGCGTCGTTGACGAGCACCTCGACCGGGTAAAACCCCATCGGCTGAGCGTTGATGAGCCCGACCAGGAACTGGGCCGGGTAGAACAGCTTGAGGAAGGCCGATTCGTAGGCCGTCCGGGCGAACGCAGCGGCGTGCGACTTGGCGAAGCCGAAGCTCGCGAACGCGGCGACCTTCCCGAACAGCTCCTCCGCCGTCTCCCCGCTCATCCCGGGCTGGCGGAGGCAACCCTCGACGAACGCCCGGTGAAGCTTCTCCATCTCACGCGTCGAGCGCCACGTGCCCATCGCCCGGCGGAACCCGTCGGAGTCCGCGGGCGTGAAGCCCGCGACGTCGATCGCGATCTTCATGACCTGCTCCTGGTAGAGGATCACGCCGAGCGTCTCGCGCAGGATCGGCTCGAGCGAGGGGTGCGCGTAGGTCACGGGCTCCAGGCCCTGCTTGCGCCGGAGGTACGGGTGGACGGCGTTGCCCTGGATCGGGCCCGGGCGGATGATCGCGACCTCCACGACGAGGTCGTCGAGACTCTCCGGTCGGGACTTCGGGAGCGTCTGCATCTGGGCCCGGCTCTCGACCTGGAAGACGCCGACGGTGTCGGCCGCCTGGAGCATCGCGAAGACCTCGGGGATCTCCTCGGGGAGGCGGTCGAGATCGAGACAGACGGCGCAGTCGTGCTCGATGAGCTGCACGGTCTCGTCGATCGCGGCAAGCATGCCGAGTCCGAGCAGGTCGAGCTTGATGAGCTTGAGCGTCTCGACGTCGCGCTTGTCGTACTGGGCAACGACGCGGTCCGGCATCGTGGCGCGCTCGAGCGGCGCGATGTCGATGAGCGGCGCGGCGGTGACGAGCATGCCGCCCGAATGGATGCTCAGGTGGCGGGGGAACCCGTCGATCCGGGCGCAGAACTCGAGCCAGCGCTCCCAGTCGGAGAGGTGTGTCGTGGAGCCGCCGCGGGGCTGGGATGGCGGCGCCGACTCGGGCTCGATGCGCGCGACCGAGGAATGGACGGAGGGGCGACCCAGACGGTCGGTGGTACGGGGCGGCGATTCGAGCTCGCCGGTTTCAGGATGGATGCGGCGACCGTCGACCGTCGGCGGGGCGTGGCCCGGCCCGTATCCGGTTCCCCGGCCAGCCCGCAACCAGGCCACGCTCGCCGGCGTGTCGCCCGGGCCGCCTTCGTCGTCACCGCGCCCGCCCGGGCGGATCGCCGGGGCAGAGCCCGCGGCCGTCGGCCACGTCCCGTTGCCGGGCTCGACGGGTTTCCCCGGCCCAGGCAACGGGCCCGTATCGGGCGCCGGCCCCGGCTCGCCCAACGCCGTGGCCGGCTCTACCCCGGCCGGTATCGCCCCCATTGATACCGCACGCGGAATCGAAACGCGGAACGCCCGGTCCCCGACCCCGGGCGCGCTTCTGCCGCCTCCCGTATCGCTCCCATTCGTGGGACCAGGGGCCGCGGTCGACAAGGCGGCACCAGCACCGCCCGGATCGGCAGCTTCCCGCGTTCGTTCGTGCTCGGGCCATTGATGGGGGCGGTGCGCCCCGCCTGAACGCCCGGCGGCGGCGCCCCGGCCCCCGGCATGCCGGAGCTGCCCCATCGGGTCGGTCAGCCCGCGCGCCTCGGCGACAACCGCCGCGCCCGCCGCCGCGGCCGCGTCCTCGGGCCGCTCCCCCTCTCCCTCCCCCGGTCGGCGGAAAAACTCGCCGAACCCCCCGTCGGCCTCGAGGTCGCGCCGGACCATCACGCTGTCGTACGTCTCGAGTGCCTTCGCCACCCGGTCGACGAGCGGCCGCGGAAACCCCAGCGCAGAGCCCACCTCGCGCACCGCCGATCGGGCCCGGTACGTGACCAGGTTGCAGACCATCCCCGTGTGCTCCGGCCCGTAGCGCGAGTAGACGTACTGAATCACTTCCTCGCGCCGTTCGGACGAGAAGTCGATGTCGACGTCCGGGTACGCGGTCCGGCCCTCGTTGATGAACCGCTCGAAGAGCAGGTTGTGGCGGATCGGGTCGACCCGGGTGATGCCGAGGACGTAGGCGACGATGGAATCGGCCGCGCTTCCCCTGCCCTGCGCAGGAATGCCCCGGGACCGGGCGAACTGCATGAGGTCCCAGCAGATGAGGAAGAACTCGGCGAGCCCGGTCTTCTCGATCACCCCGAGCTCGTGGGCGAGTTGGTGGACGACGGCCGGGGTGAACGGGTGATAGCGCCGCCGGGCGCCGTCCCAGCAGAGCTGCGAGAGATACGAGAACGCCGTCTCGCCGTCCGGCACCGGGAACCCCGGGAAGCGGTACTGCTCGAAGCGGAGGTCGGTCGTGCACGCCGCCGCCAGCTCGGCCGCCCGCTCGATCCCGCCAGCCCAGGTGGCCGCGACAGCACTGCCCAGCGAGCCGTCGCCGGGCGGCAGGGCCAGCAGTTCGTCGGCCGATTTGAGGTACGCCTCACCGTCCGGGCGTCGAAGGTGACCGAGCGTGTCGAGCGTCCGACCGTGGCGGATCGCGGTCAGCACGTCGTGCAGCTCGCGATCCTCCGGCCGCGCGTAGTGAACGCCGTTCGTCACGACGACCGGCAGATCGAGCTCGCGGGCAAGCCAAACACTCTCGCCGACGAGCCAGTCGTCATCCGGCCGAAGGTGGTGGGACAGCTCGACGAAGAAGCTGCCGGGGCCGAACAGCCGCGCATACCGTTCCGCGACCGCTCGCCCCCCCTCGCGATCGCCGACCAGCAGCCGCCGGCCGATCTCGCCGCTTCGCCCGCCGGACAGCGCGACGAGCGATTCGGTGTGCGCGGCGAGGAGTGCCTGGCCGAACCGTGGGACGCCTTTCGTGCCGGCGAGGTTGGCACGCGAGATGAGCCGGCACAGCGTCCGGTACCCGACGGTGTCGCGGGCGAGGAGCACGAGCCGCGGGCCGCGCTGCCGGTCGCCGATGCCACGCAGGTCCTCCTTGACCGGCTCGCGGTGACCCGGCAGTCGGGGACGATCCGCCGTCGGCCGATCCGGGAGCCCGTCCGCGGCGGCCGATCCCGGCGGCTCGGCCGGTGGGGTCGCGCGCGTCCGACGACGCCGGCGGGCCGGGACGACGACCCCGTCGGGGTCGGGGGCGGCGGGATCGCCCAACTCGATCTCCGTCCCGACGACGGGGTGAAGTCCGGCGGCTTCGGCGGCCGACACGAACCGGACGGCGCCGTACAACCCCCGGTGGTCGGTCACCGCGAGGCCGGTCAGGCCGAGCTCGACCGCCCGCTCGACCAGCTCGTCCGGGGCGGAGGCCCCGTCGAGGAACGAGAAGTTCGTGTGGCAGTGCAGCTCGGCGTAGGCAGGCGACACGTCGGTGAGTCTAGAACATCCGTTCTGTTTCTGATACCCTGATCGTCCGGGCGGCGGCCATCCGAAATTCCCGTCCGACCGCGAAACACGGAGGCGCTCCCGGACGTCTTTGTCGCATGCAGATCCGGCCACTCGCCCGCACCGCCGCCCTTCGCGCAGCGCTCGTCGCGGTGGTCGCCCTGCTCATCCTGGTCCTCCTCCCGGCCGTGCTCGCCGTCGAGGCCAGTACGGTCTGACATCACCAAACGTCTCGCGCCTGGGGGCTCGGGACGATCGGCGACGACCGGTCGCGATGACCGGCGTCGACCTCGCCGGCGGCGCCTGGTGAGCGGGCGCCATTGGCCGCAGGACCCCGTCGCACTGGGGCGGCGGGGTCCTGCCCACTCCGGCGCGACCGGTCGAACCGGGGTAGGATGCCGGCCGGGCCGCTGCGCCGATCGGAGGTGACCATGTCGCGCTCCCGCCGCCCTCCGCTCGTCATCGCCGGGCTCATCCTTCCCCTCGCCCTCGTCGCCTGCGGAGAGGCGACCCCGGTCGTCAGCGCATCGCCGTCCCCACCGGGGACCGCGGCCCTGGAAACCGCGACGCCGGCGATCGTTTCCCAGACCGACACGGACTGGGGACGAATCTGGGACGCCCTGCCGGCCGGCTTCCCGCGCTACCCCGGCTCCGTCCCGACTGAGACCGGCGAATTCGAGGCGGTCAGCGCAGAATTCGCCGTGCCCGAGGATCCCGCGGTCGTGACCGCCTGGCTCCAGGCGGGCCTCGAGGGCGCCGGGTACAGTACGGAGGCACTGTCCGGACCGCTCGAGGACGGCAGCCGGGTCATCGACTCGGTTGCCGACGGCGGCTGCCGGATCGAGACGGTCATCCGCTCGCTCGGCGGCGTGACCCACGTGGCGGTGCGCTTCGGGGCGGCCTGCCCGTACGAGTAGCACGGAGGATCCGGCGGGCGATGGAGCCGAAACTGCGCGACGCGGTCGGCGCGAGCCTCCTGGCGCTAGTCCTGCTCGGGCTCGTGGCGCTCATCTTCTTCGCCACGTGGCAGGCGGCCTGACCCGAATCGCCGTCGTCCGTGAAACGATTCGGACGCCTCACGCGTCTCTGGATTCGCAGCTACACTACCGGCGGATCGGCAGGGATCCGGTCCGCGAAGCTTGGGGGAAGGGCCCGTGCAGACGGCTCAGCCACGCGACCTCGGGGCGCTCGCGCTCGTCATCGGTCTGTTTCTGATCCTCCTCGTCGTGACGCTCCTCGTGGGCGGCCCGGCCACGATCGCCTGACCCGGCGGCGCCGCAGCGGCGCCCCCTTCCTCAGTCGTACAGCCGCTCTAGGTGCCACGTCCCCGCGACCAGGTCGAGATAGACGAGCGCCAGCCACCGGCTCCCCACGATCTTGAAGTAGTCGCGGACGATCGGGCCGCGCCACCAGGCCTCCTCGACCCGCCAGCGGTTGCACACTTCGACC
>Ga0214472_10001217_pt1 | contig 29455 bp, 29 predicted proteins | sample RVTome_6_FD_207662 | JGI IMG/M metagenome (GOLD analysis project Ga0214472, IMG submission 207662) | Soil microbial communities from uranium-contaminated site in the Upper Colorado River Basin, Wyoming, United States - RVT140D175 | ecosystem: Environmental > Terrestrial > Soil > Contaminated >...
GGCGATCTGGGCGCATTTTGTTGTCGGTAGCCCTTGCAATATCGACATATTGCTGCGGGCTATCCTCCTAAAACTGCATCCCACATCGCCTCCGTCGCACACGTGCCTATTATTGAGATAGGCTCTAGCCGCGGAGCGCCTTCATGACGCTCTGGTCTTCGAGCGCCTGCTCCGGCTTGCCGTGGAAGATGATCTCGCCGCGGTCGATCGCATAGAGCCGGTCGGCGATGCGCGCCGCATTGACGAGGTTCGACTCCGCGATGAGTAGCGAGATGCCGAAATCCTCGATCTTGAGCACCGCCTCGCGGAAGCGCTTGACCACGATCGGCGCGAGCCCCTCGAACGCCTCGTCCAGCAGGAGCAGCGTCGGGGCGAGCGCGATGCCGCGGGCGATGGCGACCATCTTGCGCTGGCCGCCGCTCAGGTTCATGCCCTGGCGGGCCATCAGATCGCGCACCTCCGGAAACACCGAGAGCACGCGCTCCTCGATGTCTCCGCTGGCGACCGCCTCCAGCCGGCGGTGCGCCTTCGCCGACATCCAGCGGCTGATCAGCAGGTTTTCCGCCACTGTGAGCTCGGGGAAGATCTCGCACCCTTCGGGCGCGTATCCCATTCCGCGCAGCGCCCGGCGGTGCACCGGCAGGGAAGACACTTCCTCGCCATGAAACAGGATTCTCCCCGAGTCGAGCGGCAGAAAGCCCATGATGCTCTCCAGGGTCGTCGTCTTGCCCGCGCCGTTGCGGCCGACCAGGCAGACGACCTCGCGCTCGCCCACGCTCAACGAGACTCCGTGCAGCACGTGCGCCGGGCCGCGGGACACGTGGATGCTTTTCACTTCGAGCATGGCGGCATCACCTGGCGGCGCGTTCAAGTGGAAACGTCGGTCCCGAGGAGATAGGTCGCCACCTCGCGGCTGCGCCGGATCTCATCCGGCGGGCCGTCGGCGAGGAACCGGCCTTCGTGCATGACGACGACGCGGTCGGAATACTTGAACACCACGTCCATGTCGTGCTCGATCACGACCGCCGTGATCTTGCCGCCGCGCACGACCGACGACACGGTGTCCATGATCTGGGCCTTGTCGCGTGTGCTGACCCCGCTCGTTGGCTCGTCGAGGAAGAGCAGCTTGGGGCGCAGCGCGTAGGCGACCGCCACATCGAGGAGCTTGCGCTCGCCCTGCGCGAGTCCGCCCGCGAGCGCCTGCGCCTTGCCGTCCAGATTGAACTGCCCGAGCAGGTCCAGCGCTTCCGCCGTCACCTCGGTGTCCCGCTCCGCGAGCGTGAATATTCGCTTGGTCTTGCGCTCGCGCGCGAAGATCGCGAGCGCCACGTTGTCGAGCACCGACAGATCATCGAACAGGTTCACGAGCTGGAAGCTCCGCGCAATCCCCGCCCGGATCCGCTCGTCCACCGTGGCGTAGGTGATATCGCGCTCGCCGATGAAGATCCGGCCGCTGTCGGGAATGAGGAAGGCGCTGATCAGGTTGACGAGACTGGTCTTGCCGGCGCCGTTCGTGCCGACCAGTGAAAGGAATTCGCCCTCGTTTACGCTGAAATTCACCCCGTCCACGGCGCGCGTCTCGCCGAAGTACTTCTTGAGGCCCTCGGTTCGCAGCAGGCTCATGCCGATGCCCCGCGCGAGCGTTTCAGGCGCGCGGCGAGGCGCACCGTGGTACCCACGATCCCCGCTGGCAGGAACGTGACCAGCACGATCAGGATCACCCCGAGCGTGAGCTGCCAGTACTCGGTGAGCGCGACCGCGTAGACTTCGAGGTAATTGAAGGTCACCGCGCCGATGATCGGGCCGAAGAAGTTGCGGAACCCTCCGAGCACGGCGAAAAACACGATCTTGCCCGACTGCGGCCAGTACAGCACGTCAGGAGTGACGAGCCCGTTGAGCGGCACCCAGAGCGTGCCCGCGAGGCCCGTGAAAATCCCGGATACGAGGAAAGCAAGCCAGCGGTAGCGCCAGATCCGCACGCCGAGAAAGCGTGCCCGGGTCTCGTTATCGCGGATCGCCTGCAGCGTCTTGCCGAACGGGGAGTGCACGATCACCCACATCAACAACGCGCACGCGGCGAAAACAACGAGCACGTAGTAATAATAGGACGTGACGAAGCCGGCAAAGGCGTCGGCACCGGGGAAGCTGACTAGGCCGCCCAGCAAGGTCACGTTCGCGAACGGGACTCGTATCCCGTCGGTGCCGCCGGTGATCCAGAAGAATTTGTAGGCGAGCGTCCACAACACCTGCGAGAGCGCGAGCGTCAGGATGGCGAAGAAGATCCGGGTATGGCGCACGCAAACGACCCCGAACAGCGCGGCGATCACGGCCGAGAATGCGATCCCGCCCAGCAGGAAAAGCTCCATCGAGGAGACGCCGAGATAGCGCATCATGAACGCGACAGCGTAGGCGCCCGCGCCCAGGAAGGCGGAATGACCGAACGACAGCAGTCCCGTATAGCCGAGCAGGAGATTGAATCCGAGCGCGGCGATGGCCAGGGTGAGGCCGTAGGTGAGGAGCTGCGTCTGGTACGTGCTCGTGAGAATCGGCACGAGCAGCAGGGCGACGAAAACCGCCCCCGCGACCGCGGCCCGGCCGCCGATCGAAAATGTTTGCGGCGGGCTCAGGATTTCCTCCCGAACAGTCCGGTGGGTCGGATCAGGAGCACGATCGCCGCGATCAGATAGAGTGCCGCGAGCTCGATTTCCTCCCAGAACTGGATCGTGATCGTTCGCAGCGCGCTCACGATGAGCGCGCCGACCAGCGCGCCCTCGAGGCTGCCCAGGCCACCGATCACCACCACGACGAACGCCAGCACCAGCACTTCGACCCCCATGCCCAGCACCGCCGCCTGGCTGGGAACGACGATGGCGCCGCCCAGCCCCGCCATGAAGCAGCCGAGGCCGAACGCCAGGATGTAGATCCGTCCGACGTCGATCCCGAGTGCCGCCGCCATGCGCCGATCCTGCGCGGTGGCGCGCAGCAGCACGCCGAACCGGGTGCGGTACACGAACGCCCAAAGGCCCAGCGCGGCGGCGGCCCCGACACCGATCATCAGCAGGTTGTATACGGGGTACGGCAGCCCGCCGATCCGAACCAGCCCCAGCGAGTCCACAAGCTGCCCGGCAGTGAGCGGCGTTCCGCCCCATACCGCCCGGATGACGTCCTCGAGCACCAACAGCAGCCCGAAGGTCACGAGCAGTTGATACTCCTCGGGCCTGCGATAGAACGGCCGGATCAGCGTGGGCTCGATGACCAGCCCGACGAGCGCGACCACGGCCGCGCCCAGGGGGAGGAACAGGAACAGGACAGGTGTCGGGACTGCGGCAGCCGCGGCCACCACCGACCAGGCGGTGACGTAGGCGCCGAGCGCGTAGAAGCTCCCGTGCGCCATGTTCACGATCCCCATCACCCCGAAGATGAGGCTCAGCCCGGCGGCGATGAGGAACAGCACCGCGGCGTAGAAGAGCGAATTCAGGACCTGGAGCGCGACGATCTCCATCGCTTTGTCCTTGGCGTAGTCATCTCCCCAACACCCACCGCGCGGCATCGCGCTGAATCCGCCCCACCACGCCCCCGGTGGCGCAGTCCGCGATCAATGAGATCGCGGCCGAGGCAGCACTGTTCCGTTATGCCCGCGCGCACCGCCGGGACGGCTCGGCCGTGCAAGGCCAGGACCGCCCCGGACACGCGCCGAAGGCTAGCGCGTCAGGCCTTCGCTGTCGGCCAGGTCTTCTTGATCCAGTCCGCCGCTGCCGTCGACTCGTTATGCCCCTTGCCCGGCTTTGCCCAGTTGGGCGGCGCAGTGATGTTGCGGATCGGGATCGACACGATGCTCGCCGGGTCCCACACCGGGAAATCGTAGCCCGGCAGGTTCTTGGAGAGCCCCGTCACCGCGTCCTTATAGCCCTGGTGATTGTCCGCGCGGATGTAGAGGTAGCCCGCGGGCGAGTCGATCCCGGCGCCCTCGAGCATGGCGATGATCGCCTCGTCGTTGGGCCAGCCGCCGGTGAGCTGATTTGCCTTCTCCACCGCCTGCTTGTAGAGGTAGAGCGCGATGTACGCGCCGTCGGACTCGAAGCTCGGGTACTCCTTGAAGCGCTTGTAATAGCGCTCGACGAAGCCCTTGTTGATCGGCCAGCGCTCGGCGGACGGATGAAGGAAGTGATAGTTCGCGTGCACCCCGGCCAGCACGCCCTCGGGGTGGTCCTTGCCGATCGCGTGCGGGTAGCCGCCGAAGGCGAGCGTGGTCGCGACCTTCATCTTGTCGAACAGCCCGTAGCGCAACGCCTGCTTGTAGAAGGCGACGTAATCGCCGCCCCACACGCCGACGATCAGCAGATCGGGCTTGACCGACAGGATCTTCGTGATGTGCGACGTGAAATCCGTGGTGCCGAGCTTTGGCCAGGACTCGGATACGACCTGGATTCCCGGCAGCAGCTTGCCGAGCGCGAGCGAGAAGTGCTCGAACACGTTGCGCCCGTAGCTGTAATCGGGCTGCAGGGATGCGATGCGCCGCACCTTGGGCCAGTGCGTCGCGGCGCCAATCGCGGCGGTTACGCCGTCCGCGGACTGGATATTGGTCACCCGGAATGCGTACTTCGGATTCGGCACCGCCTTGTCGAAGAGGAAATCGGTGCAGCCGTCGTTGAAGAGCGTCAGCACCTTCAACTCCTCCGCGACCGGCCCCAGCGCCGGGGTATTGCCGCTCGAAATCACGCCCGTGAAGAGCTCGATCTTCTCCGAGAGCTTCATGCGCCGGAGCTCCTTCACGTTGGCGTCGGTCCCGGCGGCCTCGTCCGCGAAAATGGTTTCGAGCTTGCGCTTGCCGAGCAAGCCGCCCTGGGCGTTGATTTCCTCCTGGGCGAGAATATGCCCCCGCTGACCCGGGCCACCCAGAAGCTCTGCCGCGCCGGTGAGAAAGGTGATGTGACCGACCTTGACCGGCCGGCTGGGGATGTTTCCCTTGGGTTTCACCGCGGCATGCGCGGTGCCCGGCGCCCCCAGATAAGCCGCGGTTCCGCCTGCCGCGGCGCCGAAGCCTGCAGCGCCCAGCGTGGCGCCGAACTGTTTCAGAAACGAGCGGCGATCCTGCAAGAGTTCCTTGTCCATGGCCCCCTCCTATCAACCGGCGAACGACACTACCCGTTTACATCAGCGCACCTGTTCGGGCAGCGGAGGCCGTCAAACCCCGCCGTCCACGGGTCCGTAAGACACGGCGCGCCGCATCAGATCACACGGTGAGCATCGCGCAACCGTGCGCGTGCAATGCTTCAGTTTTTCCAGGGTGTGATCTTGACCGGCGCGTTGACAACATTGTGCTCTTGCGTGGCAGCGAGCACAAGCTGGCCGCCGGCGCCTGCCGCCAGCCCCGCCCCGCGCGCGAACTCCAGGCGGCACGTGCCGGCGGCGTCCGCCCGCGCCGTGCCGGCGGCCGCAACCGCGCCGTCCGCGCCGACCAGCACATAGCGGCAAACGGGTGCGGGCGACTTGGCGGCGGGCGTGCGCCGCTCGGCGACCCACTTCGCGACCGCGCCGCGCACGATCCGCACGTCGCGCCCCTCGCGCTCGAGCCATTCGATCTCGGTATGAACCTCCGCGCCGTAATCTCGGCGCTCGACCCGCATCACATGTGCCTTGAGCGGCGTCGCGTGGGCATTGAAGCTGCCCAATCCCTTCGGATAGCTCGGATCGCGGAAGGCGGCGAGCACCGCTTTCGTCCCGTCCCAGCGGGCGAGCCGGTACGGCCCGTTGGTGACGAGCCAATGGCCGTGCGCTGCGTGATATTCCCGCAGCCGGCGATAACGCTGGCGCGCCTCGGCGGCGGTAGCGTGCGCAGACAGCGTGGCCGGAATGTAGGCACGCTCCTCGAACTCGCGGGCAAGCTCCCCCAGCTGGCGCACGATCGCCGCGTTGCGAACCGGATCGAGCTCCGGCACGCCGCGGCGCACCGCGCCCGCGGCGGAGAATGCGAAGTGGCCGCGGCGGGCGCCCTCCTCCAATAGCGCGAGCAGGTGCCAGGGCAGCACCGTCCAGGGCGGCGCAACCGTCGCCGCGTCGCCCGCGGTTTCCGCGTCGAGGTAGACCTCGATCACCGGAATCCTGTAGGTGAGCTTATCTTCGCCGAACGCGAGCGTCTCGATATTCACACGCAGAAGGCGCACTCCCTTCAAGCGCTGGCGCGCGAGAGCGGTCGCCTCCGCCACGCCCGGATCCGCGGCATCGCCCGCGCCCCACGCAGCAGCAAACGTATAGGCATAGAACAGGTCCGCGACGCTCATGGGCGTGCCGTCGTGGAAAGCCGAGCTGCGCACGTCGTAGACGATGCGCGCCGTGGCCGTCCGGCCGAGGCCCGCGCGTGCAAGCCGTCCGCTGCCCGGCTCGGGCACCAGGGCGTCCCTGGGCACTGCCAGCAGCGCACCCGTCTTCGCACTCGACGCGCTCAGGCGGTTCTCGATCCAGCCTTCTCCGTGGGGCGAGGGCAGGAACGCCGGGTCGCCGAGCGCCGACCAGACCAGCCGTCCGAACGCGCCATCGAAGCCACCGGCGACGGGGTTCCACGCGCTCGATGGCGCGCCCGGCGCCGCAACGTTGAGCCAGCCGTTCCAGGGAAAGTCCCGCAGCTTGACGGTGCGAGGGAAAATCCCTGACGCCAGGCCGTCGAGTGCGTCGTAGCCGACGTTCTCCACCCCTTGCGAGTACTCGATGCTGAAGTGCTCACGGCGCACGGTGTAGCCCAGCACGATCCGCTCGCAACCGCTTTGCAGCAGCGCAACGAGCTCGCGCTCGCGCTCTATCCTTTCCCTGAGGTCGCGATGCTGACCGCCCATGAGACGGCGCACCGCCTCCTCGATCCGCGCGCGGGTGGCCGCATCGCTCACCGCAGGCCCGAGCAGGAGGTAAGCGTGAAACCAGCCTTGCCTCGACCACGGCGGACCGAGCCAGCCGTTGTAGCGCGTGCCCGCCCGGGCTGCCAGCGTTGTCGCTTCGACGATTTCGAGCCTGCCGGGCGGCTGCGCGACCTTCTGCGCCGCGGCCGGAGCCCGCGCGGCCTCGGCTCGATCGGCGTGATGCAGGTAGTCGGCATGAAAGGGCGTAACGGGATACGGATGCCAGACCTGGCCCGCTGCCAGGGCCGGCTTGAGGCTCCGCGCGGCTGCGCAGCGCGCGGCGCGGTCGGCGAAACGCGGCGCGCGCGCGTCGAGGGTCAGGACGATGTAGCCGCCGAGCGACGCAACGCTGCCCGTCTTCGCCGGATCGGGCCGACCGGCGAGCTCGCCGCCGGCATAGGCGTGCAGCGTTCCCTTGGCGATCCGCTGTGCGGCGGTCTGCGCATCGAGCGTTTCGACGGTGATCTCCTGCGGATAGAACGACGGGTAAATTGGAAACTCGTGACCGGCGTGTGCTACGCCGAGCAGCGCAAGGCCCGCTCCGAGGAGAAAGTAATTCATCGGGGAGCCGATCCTACAATTCCGCGGTGGCGCCAGCAAGAACGGTCACGCCTTTTGCCGCGCCCGGAGCCTGCCTTGTGCTTCGGATCGTCGGGACCGGCCCGGGCCGGTAGAATGACAGCCCGTCCGAACCTGGAAGTCGGCACGATGCGCTGGACAGGCGAGGTACTGCGGGGAACGACTGCGGCCGTGGCTGCGTATCCCGGCGTCTTTGCGTCGATGACGCTTGCGGTCGCGGCGCTGAACATCCTCGCGCCGGTCGCGATCCTGTCGGCGGTTCGCAAGCCGCTCGACTTCTTCACCTTCAACCCCTGGCTGAAACGCCTTCCCGAGTACCTCGCGTCGGGTGACGCGACGGTCGCGGAGAAGCTGTCGAAGCTTCCGGATCTTGCGCTCTTCTGGTTCTCGGCGGGCAGCTCGTACGGTGGCGCCGAGTGGGGCTACGCCGTGGACATCGCCGACCTCGGGCGCATACTTATCGTCTCCGCCCTGTTCGGGCTGTACTTCGCCCTCTGGCGCCACCGCCGCGATCTCGTTCTCGGTAACGTGCGAGCCGATGCGGCATTGCGCCGTGGTGGCCTCGCCGGCGCTGGCCTGACCGTGTTCGGAATTTCCACGGGCGCCTGTAGCGTCACCGGCTGCGGGGCCCCGGTGCTGCCCGTCCTCGGCCTCGCGTTTGTCGGGCTCGAGAGCGGCACGCTGCACTTTCTCGCTCAGTCCTCGCGCATCGGGACGATTACGCTCTTTGCCGTGCTTCTTTTCGCCGTCGGATTTCTCGGATGGAAGACGGGTCGCGCGCAGCACCGCTCACCCCCGGCGGTGGCAGATTGACATTCCAGTTCGATCTGCGGTCAACCCTTCACCAGATCACGCAGCCGCGTCACGGCCTCCTCGACCCGCCGCACGGCGTTGACCTCCAGCCCCGCGATGGGCTGCCGCGGCCGGTTGGCGTGGGGAATCAGCGCATGCGTGAAGCCGAGCTTGGCGGCTTCGCGCAGCCGCTCCTGGCCGCGTTGCACCGGCCGCACCTCGCCCACCAGGCCGACCTCGCCGAAAACCACGAGCTTCGCCGGCAGCGGGGTATTCTTGAGCGACGACACGATCGCCAGCAGGACTGGCAGGTCGGCGGCGGGCTCGTCGATCTTGACGCCGCCGACGGCGTTGACGAAGACGTCCTGGTCGAAGCACGCGATGCCGGCGTGCCGGTGCAGGACCGCCAGCAGCAGCGCGAGCCGGGCCTGCTCGAGCCCGACTGAGAGCCGCCGCGGGTTGGGCGCGCGTGCGTCATCCACCAGCGCCTGGATCTCGACCAGCATCGGGCGCGTGCCTTCCTGCGTCACCATCACGCACGAGCCGGCGACCTCCGAGCCGTGCTGGGACAGGAAGAGAGCGGAGGGGTTCGCGACGCCCTTGAGCCCCCGCTCCTCCATCGCGAACACGCCCAGCTCGTTCACCGCGCCATAGCGGTTCTTGAACGCGCGGATCAGCCGGTAGCGGGAATGCGTGTCGCCGTCGAAATAGAGCACGGTGTCCACCATGTGCTCGAGCACGCGCGGACCGGCGATCGCGCCTTCCTTCGTGACGTGCCCGATCAGCACCATCGTGGTGGCGGCGCTCTTGGCGACCCGCGTCAGCCGCGCCGCGCATTCGCGCACCTGCGCCACCGACCCCGGCGCCGACTGCAGCTCGTCGAAGTACAGCGTCTGGATCGAGTCGATCACGGCCACTTCCGGCTTTTCCGACCGGATGACCGATTCGATGCGCTGGAGATTGGTGTCCGCGAGGATGATCACGCCGCCCGCATCCACGCCGAGCCGTTTCGCCCGCAGCGCGATCTGCTGCGGCGACTCTTCCCCGGTCACGTAGAGCGCCCGGCGGGATTTTCCGATCGCGGCGAGGGACTGGAGCAGGAGGGTGGACTTGCCGATGCCGGGCTCGCCGCCGATCAGCACGACGCCGCCCGGGACGAGCCCCCCACCCAGTACGCGGTCGAACTCCTCCAATCCGCTCGCGATGCGGTTCTCTTCCCGCGCTTCGACTTCGGAGAGGCGCTGCGGCTTGCCGGCCTCGGCGATCCGGCCGTAACGGTTGGAGCCCTTGGGCGCCGTCTCGGCGAGGGTCTCGACCAGGGTATTCCACGCCTGACAATGGGGGCACTGGCCCTGCCATTGCAGCACCTGGCCGCCGCACTCGGTGCAGCTGTAGACGGACTTGGCCTTCGCCATGGGGAGGCTATTTTTCCACGATCCGGACACGCGGCGCGACGGCGCACAGGAGCTGATAGCCGACCGTTCCCGCCGCCGCCGCGACGCGCTCCACGGGAACGCCATCGCCCCACAAGACCACTCGCGCGCCGGCGCCCGCGTCCGGTAACGCCGTGAGATCCGCGCACAGCATGTCCATGGAAACGCGTCCGAGCGTGCGCGTCATCCGGCCCGCCACGCTGATCGGCGTGCCGGTCGGCGCATGGCGCGGGTAGCCGTCCGCGTAGCCGCAGGCGACGACGCCGACGCGCATCCTGCGCTCCGCCCGGAACGCGCCGCCATAGCCCACCTCCTCGCCGGGCTCCAGTTCCTGGACAGCGATGATGCTGCTCTCGAGCGTCATGACGGGCTTCAGCCCCGCCGCGCCACCTTCGCTTTCGGGGAACGGCGAGCAGCCGTAGAGCATGATGCCGGGCCGCACCCAGTCGCAATGCGTCTCCGGATAGCGCAGGATCGCGGCGGAGTTGGCGAGACTGCAGGGAAGCGAGCCAAAGCCCGGCAGTTGCCGCAGGCGCTCGAGCTGCCAGGCGACGCCGCGCGCGTCGTCGGCGTCCGCGAAATGCGTCGCGAGCGTGATGTCCCCCACGCCCGGATTGCGCTGCAGCCGCTCCAGCACCCGTGGCGTTTCGGACGGAGCAAACCCGAGCCGGTTCATTCCGGTGTTCACCTTCAGCAGGACGTCAAGCTTCGCGTCCCCGGGAAGCCCGCCGAGCGCCGCGACCTGCTCCATGCTGTGCACGACCGTGCCGAGCCGGTGCCGGATCAGCGTCGGCAGCTCGCCCGGATCGAAGAAGCCCTCGAGCAGCACGATACGCCGCCCGAACCCGGCCTCGCGCAGCCGCACGGCGTCCTCCAGCTCGAGCAGCGCGAAACCGTCGGCTCCCGACAGCGCCGCGGCGGCCCGCATCAGGCCGTGGCCATAGGCGTTGGCCTTGACCACCGCCAGGACGCGCGAGCGCGGGGCATGGCGGCGCACGACCCCGAGGTTGTGTTTCAGCGCCGCAGTATCGATGGTGGCGAACAGTGGGCGGGACATCTTGAACAGTGACGAGATATGGGTGACGAGATACGGGTGACGAGATACAGGTGACAGGAAAGCTGCTTTGTGTCTTACCACCCTCAATCGTCACCCTTAATCGTCACCCTTACTCGTCACCTCTCATTTTTCGATGGTGTCGAGCGAAAACGGCCTCGAGCTCGTCGATTGACTCGATAGCGGGGAGGCCCGCAAGAGCGTGCTGGGCCAGGAACTGTGAGGCTTCCACCATAAGCCGCCTGCGATCGAGCATGGGATAGGACCGCACCAGACGCCGGATCGCCATCGTAACGGTCTCTCCGTCCGGTCGCGGAATGACGACCGGTGCGCCCGCGGTGCCGGACTCCTCCCCGAAATCGTCGGCAAGAAATTCGGCAAACGCGATCAGGCGGTCCTGCTGCTCCGGCGCAAGCCGCTCGAATAGATCCAGGAGTTGTTCGTCTCCCTTCTTCATTCCTTCGTCTCTCGCCCTCCGCCCTCCGCCCTCTGCCTTCTGACTTCTGCCTTTGGGATCACCCGCCGTTGGCCAGCTGCTTCATCCGGGTGGTGGCAAACCCGACGAACGTCGTGAGCAGCTTGGAGCGGAACTTCTCCTTCGGGTGCACGAATGAGAATGTGCGGATCAGCCTCGGCTCGAGCGGCACGGCGACCAGCATCCCCAGCTTGCGCTCCTTCATCACGCGCGCGCGCGATATGATAGAGACGCCGAGGCCGGTCTCGACCACGCCCTTGATGGACTCGGGGCTGCCAAGCTCCATCACGATGTTGAGATCCTCGGGCGCGACACCGCAGCGCCGCAGGTAGTGGTCGGTGAACTCGCGGGTGCCCGAGCCGAGCTCCCGGCTCACGAACGGCTCGCCCGCGAGCTGATCCGGCTTCACGCTCGTGACCTTCGCAAACCTGTGGGCGGGCGCGCAGATCAGTACCAGCTCGTCCTCGCAGCATATGTCGGTGCTGACGCCCGGGAGGTGGGACGGCGACTCGATCAGGCCGAGGTCGAGCGCATGATCGGCGACGCGGTTCTCGATCATCTCGGAGTTGCCGACCGTCAGGTGCGCGTGCACCTGGGGATGCTCCCCCTTGAACTCGCCCAGAATGCGGGGCAGGAAGAACTCGGCGATGGTCGTGCTCGCCCCCAGCAGCAGCGGCCCGCTCATCGTGCCGGTCAGCTCGCCGACCCGCGTCTCCATTTCCTCGGACAGCGCGAGGATGCGCTCGGCGTAGTCCATCACCAGCCGCCCCGCCGGCGTGAGCGCGATCTTGCCGTGGCTGCGCTCGAAGAGGCGCGCGCTGAATTGCTCCTCGAGCTGCTTCACCTGGAACGTAACCGCGGGCTGCGTCATGAACAGCTGCTCCGCCGCCTTGGTGAAGCTCAGCTGCCTGGCGACGGTGTAGAAGACCTGGAGTCGGCGGTCAGACATTTCAAGGTGATGAGTGATGGGAAAGCCGGAAAACAGTTAGCATTCAACCACATTTTTATGATGTGTGATATAAGACGGCAGCCATCCTGTCGCAAGTGACCGCAACCACCTGACGCGGGCAACGCATGCCGTTCGGCTTCTACATCATCATGGCGGCGCAGTTCTTTTCCTCGCTCGCCGACAATGCGCTGCTGATCGCGGCGATCGCCGTTCTGATCCAGATGGCGGCGCCGGAGTGGATGACGCCGCTGCTCAAATTCTTCTTCACCGTCTCCTATGTGGCGTTCGCAGCCTTCGTCGGCGCGTTCGCGGACTCGATGCCCAAGGGCCGCGTGATGTTCTTCACCAACCTCGTCAAGATCGCCGGCTGCCTGCTGCTGTTCCTGTTCACGTGGATGGCGGAGCCGGGGGAATCGCACTACCGCCAGGTGCTCTTTGCCTATGCCGTCGTCGGGATCGGCGCCGCGGCCTACTCACCGGCCAAGTACGGCATCCTCACCGAATACCTGCCGCACCAGAAGCTGGTCGTCGCCAACGGCTGGATCGAGGGGCTGACGATCGCCTCCATCATACTCGGCACGGTGCTCGGCGGCGCGTTGATTTTCCCGGCCGTGTCCGCCCGCCTGCTCGACATCGATCTGCCGTTCATCGACACCGGCATCGACGCGCCGCCCGAGGCGGCGATCCTGGTGATCATCCTGTTCTACGTGATCGCGGCGATCTTCAACCTTTACATACCCAGCACCGGGGTGGACCACCGGGTTCCGAACAAGAATCCCTTCTTCCTGATCCACGAGTTCGCGCACTGCGTGAAACTGCTGTGGCACGACAAGCTGGGCCAGATCTCGCTTGCCACCACCACGCTGTTCTGGGGTGCCGGCGCAACGCTGCAGTTCATCGTCCTCAAATGGGCGGAGGTTGCGCTCGGCTACTCGCTGTCGCAGGCGACCCTGCTGCAGGGCATCTGCGCCGTCGGCATCGCGGCCGGCGCCGTCATCGCGGCACGGTTCATTCCGCTCCACCGCGCCGTCGACGTGGTCCCGGTGGGCATTGCAATGGGCATCATCGTGATCGCGATGGTTTTTGCGCGCAGCATCGCCCTCGCCATCCCGCTCATGATCCTGATCGGGGCGCTCGCCGGGTTCTTCGTGGTGCCGATGAACGCGCTGCTGCAGCACCGCGGCCACATCCTGATGGGCGCCGGGCACTCGATCGCGGTGCAGAACTTCAACGAGAATCTCTCGATACTCGTGATGCTCGGGGTCTACGCGGTGCTGCTCTGGCTCGATTTCTCGATCTACACGGTGATCGTGCTGTTCGGACTGCTGGTGGCGGGCGTCATGGAGCTCGTGCGGCGGCACCACCTCCACAACGTGCGCAGCGGGCCGCTCCCGACGATTCCGTCGGACGGGCATCATTGATGCGTGTTTGATCGAGGACCTGGATCCCCGCCTTCGCGAGGATGACCGGCCTCGTTCCCCGGCCGGTCACTTCTCCCTTGGATCGTGCAGGTCGTCGTCCGGCGCGTGATACTGGCCGGAGCGGATCTGCTTCACCATGTTCGCGAGCGCAGCCGCCGCGTTCGACACCTCGCTGAAGACGTCCTTGTCCTTGTCGAGATCCTCGTGGCTCGTCGCGTACGGCTGGTACCAGCCGATCCAGGTGTCCATCAGCGCGGTCGGTCCGGCCGATACCATGCCGATGTCGTGGAGCCAGTCGGTCAGCATGCGGCGCACGTTTTCCGGGCCGGCGGCATCCCCGTGCACGACGATCGAGAAGGCGCGCCCCTCGAGGTGCTTGGGATAGTCCCAGCCCGCGAGCTCCAGCGTTTTCGCCAACGCCGGGTCTTTCCCGCGCGTGGTGGTCGGATCGGGATTGCCGCCGTCGGCGCAAACCAGCCGGTCGATCATGAGTTTCAGGCTCGCGGGCACCTGGTACCAGTGCACCGGGCACACGATCATGACGCCGTGCGCCGCCACCCAGCGCGGGTAGAGCTCGCTCATCCAGTCGTTCACCTGCCCCACCGCGTGATTGGGGTAGCACGAGCACGGCCAGTGGCAAAGCGGCTGCGAAGTGGACACGCAGGCCTTGCACGGGTAGATCGTCTTGAACGGCTCGTCGGCCAGCGTCGAGATGTCGAGGAAGTCCGCCTCGAAGCCTGGCATCGCTTCGACCGCCTGCTGCGCGTGCTGCGCCAGCCGCCGCGTCTTCGAGATCTCCCCGGGGCAAGTGTGCTCGCTGCGCGTGGACCCGTTGACGATGAGGATCCTGGACGGCGCTTTCGAGTCCTTCTGGCGCTTCTCGGCGGCCTGGATCGCGGCCCGCGTCTCCAGCCATTCGACCGGGAGCTCGAACTTCGGGTCGGCGAATTCCTGGCCGGCCGGCTGCTTGCGCGGCGACTTGCGGTACACGATGTAGCCATCCCACGCCTGCTCGAAAACCTTCTCGAGCTCGGCCTTGACCCCGTCGAACGCGGGGTCGTAGAAGCGCGCGAAGAACCGCGCCCGGAACTGCTCTTTGGTGAGCGGCACGTATTGCGACTGGCGCCGCACTTCTGGCTTGGTCATGGTCATCTCCCTGATTGAATGCGTTGCCGGCCGCCGGGAATACGGTGCAGCCGGGATAGCGGATGTTATCGCGGCAGCGAGATGACGACCATGCCGTCAAAACGGAAAAGATCCGACGAGCCGCACGCCGCGCAACCCGTTGGAGCCGCGGCGATAGCCGATCAGGAGTCCTGCACGAAGCAGCGACTTGTTACGAGTTACCAGCCACTAGCCACTAGCCACCAGCCACCGTAGTTACCGCCGGAGGCGGAAGTAGATCTCCGGCAGCTTGTTCGGCAGCGAGTTGATGTGGTCGAGCACCAGGTAGTGCCCACGTCCGAAGATCTGTGGCAGGTACTGGTTCGCCATGGTGTCCACGGTGATGCAGAACGGGTGCACGCCCCGCGCGACCGCTTCCTTCACCGCCATGCGCGTATCCTCGTGGAGGTAGCGCCGGTCGCCGCCGTCATCGTAGTCCTCGGGCCGGCCGTCCGAGAGGATCAGCAGCAGGCGGCGCCGGCTCTCGATGCCCTCAAAACAGGCGGTGGCGTGGCGGATCGCCGCGCCCATGCGCGTCGCGAGCCGCCCCGACATGCCGCCGATCTGGCTGCGGACCTCCTGCGAGAGCGGCTGCTCGAAATCCTTGATCGTGTAGTAGCTCACGTTGTCGCGGTACTTGGAGCAGAAGCCGGCGATCGAATAGGCGTCGCCCACCTCCTCCATGCTCTCCGCGAAGAGCAGCACGCCCGCGCGCACGCGATCCACCAGCCGCCCCCCGCCCTCGGGCAGGTGCTGCATGATGGAGGTCGACATGTCGGCGAGCAGCGTCACCGCGATCTCGCGCTGGCGCATCTCGCGCCGCCGGTAGATCGCGGGCTTGGGTGAGCGTCCGGCCTGGCGCTCGACGACGTAGCTCACCACCGCGTTCAAGTCCATGTCCTCGCCGTCGAGCTGTCGCAGCTGCGGCGCGAGCCGCGTCGGCTTCTGCGCCTGGATCGCCTTCTTCAGGCGCTTGAGCGCCACCGAGTACTGGTTCATCAGGCGGTTGGTCTCGGTGATGTTCGACTCGGCGAGCTTGCGTTCCTGCACCCAGCTCCAGTTGCGCTTGTAGCGCGCCTCGCGGTAGTCCCATTCGGGGTAGGCCACGCCCTTGTCGGAGGAGCCCGCATCCCGCCGTTGCTCTTCCGAGCGGCCCGAGGCGCGCGTGGACGCGCCGCTGGAATCGCCGAAGCCTGCGATCTCCTGGCGCTTGCCGCCGTCGCGCTCATCGCCGGTCTCCGCGTTCTGTGGCGTCTCGTTCTGCTCCTCTCCTCCATCCTGCGGTCGCTTCTCGCCCTCGGCGCCGGAGCGGGTCTGCTGCCGCTGCTGGTCCTCGTCCTGCTGCGGATGCGCGAGCCGCGTGGTGTTGGGGCCGCGCCCAGGGAGGTACGCCGCGTGAAACGCCTCGAGGTCGGACACCGGCGGCAGCGCGTCGGCGGAGTAGATCGCGGTGGCGATGCGCCAGGCGTCCGCCACGGTGGCGGCGGGATGGAGCAGCGGCGCGAAGCGCTCGTCGCGCACGCCATCGTTGCCGTACTGGTCAATGAGCGCCGCCAGTGCCTGCTCGACGCTCGCGACCGCCAGACCGTAGTAGACACCGGTTTCGGGATGGCGCACGCCCGAGCGCGCAGTGGCGAGCAGCCGCTGCAGGTAGTTCGGCACCAGCTGCTGGACGCGGTAATCCACCCGCAGGTCCTCGCAGAGGTCGAAGATCAGCTGGAAGCGCAGCGCGTCGTCGCCATAGCGCGCATAGAGCGGCGCCCACGAGACCGGTCCCGCATCGGGGAAATCCACGCCCGCGACGCCGAACAGCTCCTTCATCGCCAGCCGGTCGAAGGTCCCGAAACGCATGTGTCCCGCCGCGTGCAGGGACGCAAGCACCGCCTCGTCGCGGTTGGGCATCACCGCCGGGAAATAGATGCCGCGGCCGTCGGTCTCCACGAACGGCCGGCCCTTCTCCGGGGACCAGTTGCCTTCCTTCAGCTCGAATCCATGCCCGTACCAGACGTCGAGCAGCATGGTGAGCAAACGGTTGCGGTCGGCGATCCGGAAGCCGGGCAGCTGGTCGAGGAGCAGCGCCAGGCTCTCCTCGGACTCGAGCCGGAAATAGGCCTCGCCGCGCGCGCGGCCCGATTGCATGATGTCGGCGCCGCGCATCGCCCAGGGCAGAATCGCCTGGGCGCCCAGGAGATTGCGCACCCGGATGCCGCCCGCGAGGTAAGTGGCGAGCAGCAGCTTCCTGGTTTCGAACAGCTCCTCCGCCGGCTGCGTGAGCTGCTCGATGCCGGTGATGCCCTGGCGGCCGGAGAGATCCACCACCGGGGTCGTGAAGTAGGCGCAGCCGCTTTCGACCTGGCGCTCGCACCACACGAACCCGATCTGGGCCCAGCGCCGCTCCCCGGCGTGGCCGAGCGAGCCGTAGGCGCGCGGCAGGTTCGTCATGAAGCCCTCGAGCGCGCGCCACGCGCCGCGCCAGCGCATGAAGTGCAACGCCTGCTCCGTCCACGCGGCGACCGTCTCCGACACCCGCTCCGCCTCGCGGCTGCCGCGGATGAAGGCCTTGCCGGCCTCGCGGTCGTAGTCGTAGAGCCTGCGGCAGGCCGTGATCCAGGCAAGCGTCGTCTGGTCGCCGTGGGGACGGATCTCCGGCAGTACCGGCTCGATCTCGCGGTAGGCGAGCGTGCTCGCGTCGCGCAGCTGCGAGAGCTGCTCGTCGATTGCCCGCTGGCTGGAGGCGCTGCTCATCTACGGATCGTGATTCGCGAATGGGCTCCCGGTGAAATTCGCATCGCTCGTTCGTTACCAGTCACCGGTAGGGGGTCACTGGTCACCGGGGTCAAGTGCCGAAATGCGCCTGCACGATCTCCATCAGCGCCTCGGCGAGCTCCTCATCGTCGGTGATGGGGTTGACCATCGCGACCTGGCAGGCGGCGACGGGGTCGAGGCCGGCGTTCATCATGTTCGCGGCGTATACCAGCGCCCGCGTGGAGGCCGACTCCTCCAGTCCGTGGTCCTTCAGCAGCCGCGCCTTGCGCCCGGCGGTGACCAGCTGGTGGACCACCTCGGGCGCGACGCCGGGCGCTTCGGTAAGGACGATCTTGCGCTCGATCTCTTCCTGCGGAAAATCGAAATTGATCGCGATGAAACGCTGCTTGGTCGAGGGCTTGAGATCCTTCAGCACCGTCTGGTAGCCGGGGTTGTACGAGATTACCAGCATGAAATCGTCGTGCGCCTCGATCTCCTGGCCTTTCTTCTCGATCGTGAGCCGGCGCCGGTGGTCGGTGAGCGAGTGGATCACCACGGTCGAGTCGGTGCGCGCCTCCACGATCTCGTCGAGGTAGCAGATCGCGCCGACCTTCACCGCGCGCGTGAGCGGGCCGTCCTGCCACACGGTTTCCGCGCCTTCCAGCAGGAAACGGCCGACGAGGTCCGAGCTGGTGAGGTCCTCGTGGCACGAGACCGTGACGAGCGGGCGCTTCAACTGAAACGCCATGTACTCGAGAAAGCGCGTCTTGCCGCAGCCGGTCGGGCCCTTCAGCATCACCGGCAGGCGCTTCCTGTAGGCGGCCTCGAACACCGCGATCTCGTTGCCTTGCGGCTCGTAGTACGGCGCGACGTCGCTCGGCTGCGGCGCCTGCACGATGTCGCGCTCGACGCCGCGCAGCCTGTTTACCGCTGTCTTCATTCAAGTCTCAACCTTAGACTAACCGCGTCCCCTCATCCCTTCCCCTTCTCCCAAGTGGAGAAGGGGAAGCTCGAGCCTCCCCTCTCAGCTAGGGAGAGGGGCGGGGGTGAGGATGGACGCCAAGAAAACCCAATAAATACCGTATTGTAGGCCACACGGACTGACAGGGAAACCCGCCTCAGTATTGAGACATCCGCGGGCGCCGCGAATTCCGGGTCCCGCGTCGGTGCGGAACGCACCGTCACTTCGATGGCGCGGGCGCGCCAAAGTCGACCTTGGGCGCCGTGCTGATCGCCTTCTCGTTCTCGACCGTGAACTGCGCCTTCTCCTTGAAGCTGAAGAGCATCGCCGTGAGATTGGTGGGGAACTGCCGCACGACGACGTTGTACTCCTGGACCGCCTTGATATAGCGGTTGCGCGCCACCGCGATGCGGTTCTCGGTGCCCTCGAGCTGCACCTGCAGGTCGCGAAAATTCTGGTCGGACTTCAACTCGGGATAGCGCTCGACCACGACCAGCAGCCGCGACAGCGCCGAGGACAGCTCGCCCTGCGCCTGCTGGAAGCGGCCGAAGGCCTGGGGATCGTTGACGAGCTCCGGCGTCGCCTGGATGGCGCCCACCTTGGCGCGCGCATTGGTGACGCCGAGCAGCACCTGCTGCTCCTGGGCGGCGAAGCCCTTGACGGTCGCGACCAGGTTGGGAATCAGGTCGGAGCGGCGCTGGTACTGGTTGACGACCTCGGCCCACGCGGCCTTGATCTGCTCGTCCGTTCGCTGCAGGGTGTTGTAGCCGCAGCCCGGCAACACCACCGCCGCTGCAATCGTCAATGCAAGAGTCAGCTTCTTCATTCCTGACCTCCGCCAAGTACGCATCATCAGTTGGGGCCGGACTTGCCGCCCTGCAAGTCCTTCATCGTGCGGACGGCAAAGAGAAGATCTGCCCACGCCTTGGCCTTGTCCGTCAGGTTGCGCAGCAGATAGGCCGGATGATAGGTGACGATCAGGGGAATGCCGCGGTAGCGATGAATTTTTCCCCTCATGCTGGCGACACTGGCGTCGCTCGCGAGCAGATTGGCCGCGGCGACCTTGCCCAGCGCGATGATCAGCTTCGGCCGTATCAGCTCGATCTGGCGGTGCAGGTAGGGCTCGCACTGCAAGGCCTCGTGCGGCTCGGGGTTGCGGTTGCCGGGAGGGCGGCACTTGATCAGGTTCGCTATGTAGGCATTCGCGCCGCGCTTGAGGCCGATCGCCGCGAGCATGTTGTCGAGCAGCTTCCCGGCCTGGCCGACGAACGGCTCGCCCTGCGCGTCCTCGTCCGCTCCCGGGCCCTCGCCCACGAACAGCCAGTCAGCCGCCTCGTCGCCGACGCCGAATACCGTCTTGTTGCGCTTCGCGTGGAGCGGACAGTCCGTGCAGCCGGCCACGCGCGCCTTGAGCGCGGGCCACTCCATGCGCATGATCGTCGCGCGCCGGTCGGAGGAATCCGTGATTTGTGATTCGTGATTTGTGATTCGAGCCTCCGCAAGCGCAGCACGCGCCTCGGGCGCTTCGCCCCCGCCCTCGGAGGGCGCCCGCTCGCGCAGGCGCCAGATCGGCGCAAGGCCCATCTCTTCCAGCATCATGTCCCGGCGGCTTTTCACTGGGGTCGGATCAGTCGAATCACGACTCACGAATCACGATTCACGCTTCCCTTCGAGCGCGAGCTCGAGGACGATGGCGTCCTCCCGGCCGGCGTGCGCGGGGTAATAGCCCCGTCGGGTCGCGACCTCGGCGAAGCCCGCCGACGCGTAGAGCGCGCGCGCCGCCTCGTTCGATGGGCGCACCTCGAGCAGGACTCTGGCAGCCCCGCGCCTGCGCGCGAGCTGCAGCGCGAAGCCCAGCACCTCGCGCCCGATCCCGCGGCGCTGCCACGGGCTGCCCACGCTCAGGTTGAGCAGGTGCGCCTCCTCCGCCGCGATCATCACCACGCAATAGCCCGCCTGCTCCCCGCCGCATTCCACGACCCAGCACTCGTAGCCCGCGGCAAGCGCATCGCTGAAGTTGCCCCGCGTCCACGGATGGGGATAGATCGCCTCCTCGATCGCTACCACGGCATCGAGGTCCACTGCCGTCATGCGCCGGTAACGCGGGATCAGATCAAGCTGTGCGCTCATCGGTCCTCAGAGCCACCCGGTCGCGGAGGTAGACGGGCACCGCCCGTTCCGCAGAGACCGTCCTGCCGGCCTCGAATTCGCGCGCCGCGAGCCGCGCGATGTCCCTCGCATGCGGATACGCCCCCGGCATGATAGCCGAGAGCCGCCCTTCGTAGCGCTGCCTGAGCGCCGCCTCGTGCACCGCGAATCCGCTCCCGCAGCCCGTCCATGTGCCCGCGGGCAGGGGCGGCGCGTCCGACGGTGCGCAGAGATTCGGCGCATGCACGGCCTCCCACCCCGCGTCCGATCGCGCATATGCCGCGTGGTAGATCTCGCCCATCCGCGCATCGAGGCAGCACACCGCGCGCCCGGAGCGTGCCGCCTCCGCCAGCGCGAGCAGCGTGCACACGCCCACCACCGGCAGGCCGGCGCCGAGGGCGAGGCCCTGCGTCACCCCGCAGCCGATACGCAGCCCCGTGAACGATCCCGGCCCCTCTCCGAAGGCGATGCCGTCCAGGCCGGTGACGGCCATGCCATGGCGCTTCAGCAGCTCGTCCACCATCGGTAGCAGCAGCTCGGAATGGCGATGCCCGGCATGCACGTCCCGGGCGTCGACCGTCCCGTCGCGCCAGAGCGCAACCGAGCAGTACTCGGTGGAGGTGTCGAGAGCGAGGAGGTTCATGCGTCACCGGAATTTTATCCCGGCCAGTGCGCCGGCGTATAATCCGCCGCGCAGCGGACCTCGTTACTCGTCACTCCCTTCGACCCGGCTCAGGACAGGCATCACTCCTCACCCATCACCCTTCACTGGTTTCAAATGCGCGTATACAGGATCGCCGCAATTCCCGGCGACGGCATCGGCATCGAGGTGATCGCCGCCGGCCTCAAGGTGCTGGACGTGCTCGCGCAGCGCGACGGTGGCTTCCGATTGATGGTCGAGCATTTCCCGTGGAGCAGCGCCTACTACCTCAAGCACGGCCACTATATCCCCGAGGGCGGCCTCGAGAAGCTGAAAGCCTGCGACGCGATCTTTTTCGGCGCGGTGGGCGCACCGGATGTGCCCGATCACGTCTCGCTCTGGGGCCTGCGGCTGCCGATCTGCCAGGGCTTCGACCAGTACGCCAACGTGCGGCCGGCGCGCCTGCTGCCCGGCGTGCGGAGCCCGCTCGCGAACGGCGAGGCGATCGACTGGGTGATCGTCCGCGAAAACTCCGAGGGCGAGTACTCCGGCAGCGGCGGGCGCGCGCATCGCGGGCTCCCCGAAGAGGTCGCTACCGAAATCTCGGTGTTTACCCGCGCGGGCGTGACGCGTATCCACCGCTTCGCTTTCGAGCTCGCGCGCGGCCGTCCGCGCAAGCACCTGACGCTGGTCACCAAGTCGAACGCCCAGCGCCACGGCATGGTGATGTGGGACGAGATCTTCTACGAAGTGGCGCGCGGCTATCCGGAGGTCACGACGCAGCGCGTGCTGGTGGACGCGATGACGACGCTGATGGTGGGCAAGCCGCAGATGCTCGACACCATCGTCGCCACCAACCTCCATGCCGACATTCTCTCCGACCTCGCCGCGGCGCTCTCCGGCAGCCTCGGCATCGCGCCGACCGCCAACCTCAACCCCGAGCGCAGGTTCCCCTCCATGTTCGAGCCGATCCACGGGTCCGCCTTCGACATCACGGGCAAGGGAGTGGCCAACCCGGTGGCCACGTTCTGGACCGCGTCCATGATGCTCGAGCACCTGGGCGAGAAGGACGCCGCGCAGCGCCTGATGCGCGCGGTCGAATCCGTGACCGCCCGGCGCATCCACACCCCCGACCTCGGCGGCGAGGCGACCACCGCGATCGTCACCGACGCGGTATGCGACAGCTTATAGCGGCCGTGAGGCGCACCCGCTGCTACAATGACGGCGTCACCTCGAACGCGGCGGCACTCCGGAGGAAGCAGGACGCGTGAAGCAATACCTCGAATGGGCTGAATCCGTCGCCGTGATCGTTCTCGTGCTGTTCGGGATCGGGGGGTTTTCCTACCACCTGTTCCGGGACAACGGCTGGATCGAGATCGCGCTCGGCAATCTCTGGGGCGTGAGCGTCCAGTACCCCCTCATCGCGCTGCCCGTGATCGTGGGCGCGATCTATCTCGGCAAGTTATGGAATCAGTCACGCATCGCTCACGGCCGCTCGACCAAGCTCCCCGATCTCGTCATCTACACCCTGATGGCTTCGGGCGCGGTTTTCATCGGCCGCTATCTCTGGCTCGGCAATTTCTAAGGGGACGCACCCCTTTTTCTCGCAAGTCACGCTGTTGTAAGAAAAAGGTGTGCGTCCCCATTTTCTACGCGGCGTGAAAGATGCGCCGGTTGACGAGCGCGGCTACCTCATCCTCGGCGTAACCCAGGCTCAGCAGCAGCTCGCGGGTATGCTCGCCCACGCGGGGCAGGTCGAGCCGCGTGCCGAAGCGCATGCCGTCCATCTCGATCGGCAGGTTCGGCACCTTGGTTTTTCTCCCATCGGGCAGCGTGATCGGCGTCAGGCCCCCTGACGCATTGAGGTGCGGGTCGTCGAACAGGTCGTCCGGCTTCGCGATCGGCGCGAACGGCAGGCCCAGCGCCTCGCAGCGGTCCATCAGCTCCTGCTTGGTCATCTTCGCGAAGATTTCGGTGACGACCGGAAGGATGCGCGGGCGCGCCTCCACGCGCTGGGGATTGGTTACAAGCGCGGGATCGGCGAGCAGCCCGGCCAGGCTGAATGCGTCGCAGAAGATCTTCCACTGGGTATCCGTCACCACGCCCACGAACACCAGCTCGCCGTCGCGGGTGCGGAAGTTGTCGTAGATCGCCCAGGCACGGATGCGGTCGGGCATCGGCGGCACGGGCTTGCCGCTCGCCAGCCCCTCCATCATGTGCTGCGCGACGAGGAAGGCGTTGTTCTCGAACAGCGCGCTCTGGACGTACTGCCCCTTGCCCGTGCCCGCCCGCTGGTGCAGAGCGGCGAGGATCGCGATCGCCCCGAACATGCCGCCCATCACGTCGTTGACCGAGGCCCCCGCGCGCAGCGGGCCGTGGCGCCCCCCCGTCATGTAGGCGAGCCCGCCCATCATCTGCACCACTTCGTCGAGGCCGGTGCGATGCTGGTAGGGGCCGGCGAGAAAGCCCTTCATCGAGCAGTAGATGAGCTCCGGCTTGAGTTTCCTGAGCGCGTCGTAGCCGAAGCCGAGCTTGTCCATCGCGCCGGGCCGGAAATTTTCTATGAGCACGTCGGCGCCGGCGACGAGCTTCAGCACCGCTTCGCGGCCTTCCGGTGACTTCAGGTCCACCGCGAAGCTCTTCTTGTTGCGGTTGTAGGTCGGAAAGAACCCGGCGCCGGAGGCAACGAGCTTGCGCGTGTGGTCGCCCTCGAGCGGCTCGACCTTGATCACCTCGGCGCCGAGGTCGGCGAGCACGAGTCCGCAGGTCGGCCCCATCACGACGTGACAGAACTCCGCGACCCGCGTGCCCGCGAGCGGTAACCCCGCCTTCGTCACTCGATTTCCCGGATGCCGCGCAGGGCCAGGTGATAGCCGTATATGCCGAAGCCGGTCAGCACGCCGCGGCAGGCGGGCGCGATCTCCGACACCCTGCCCCGCCGCGCGGGATTGGAGATATGCAGCTCGAACACCGGGAACCTCACCTGGCCAATGGCCGCGGCCAGCGCGGGATGGCCGGTCGTGTAGCCCGCCGGGTTGATGATCGCGGCGCCCACTCCGCCGTCATGCGCCGCGTAGAGCTTGTTGATGACCTCGCCCTCGATGTTCGAGTGGAAGATCTCGACCTCGATGCCCAGCTCGGACGCGTACTGGCGGATATGCTGGTCGTACTCCGGCAGCGTCATGGGGCCGAAGACGTCGAGCTGCGATTTCCCGCGCATGTTCATCCCGGCGCCGTGTATGACCAGGACCTTGGGCATGGCTCGTTTCTCCTGTATGGTTGACCGTCCAGCCACACTTTACCAAGGAGAACCCCCATGAGCATCAAGCGCCACAATCCGGGACCGGTCCTGAGCCGCGCGGTCGAGCACGGCGGGCTGGTCTACGTCGCCGGCACCACCGCCGACAACAAGAGCGCGTCCTGCAAGGCGCAGACCGAGGAGGTGCTGCGGAAGATCGACGCCGCGCTCGCCGCCGCCGGCAGCGACAAGTCGAAGCTGCTGTGGGCGCAGGTCTGGCTGCCCGATATCCGCGAGAAGGATCAGATGGACGCGGCGTGGAAGGCGTGGGTGGACCCCGACAACAAGCCGGTGCGGGCCTGCGTCGAGGCGCGGCTCGCGACCCCCGACACCCGCGTCGAGATCATGGTGACAGCGGCGAAGTAGGATTTCGCCGCTAACGGGGTGAATGAAACCGATCACGCCCCGCGCAAGGCCATTGCGATCACGCCATTCCCGCGCCGACCAGTTTCAACCCTCGCCTGGCGCGCACGCCGGGCGCAACGCAACGGCTAGGCCACCCACTGGAGCGCCCAATCAAACACCGGTTCATCCCCCCGCCCGCACTGGCTCTAAGCCATTGATCCGGTTCATCCCCGCGCGCGCGGGGAACGTTGTAGCGGTAACCGTTGGCCTCGCGCAGGTGCTCGACCGGGGCGCCGTAATTGCGGCGCTCCTCGATGACGCGCATCACCGTCGCGGGCGTGCATTCCAGCTCGCGCTCCAGAACCACGCGCGGCACCGGGAGCCGCCGCAATGACAGAATGCAATGGAGACGGTAGTAGCGGTGAAAACGCTCCATGCTCGCCCTCCACTCTGCGAGCAGGCGCTTCCATTATAGGCGCCCCCATGCTATTCGCGCGGAGGGTAACTCAAGCCTTTATTACAGGGGGGACTTTCGATTTACGCATCTGCGCGAACCGCTCGGAAAGTTCGCGCATATCCTCCTGCGCCTGGATGATTTCCTCAAGCGACAGCTTGGCCCAGCGCCGCAATTGCTCGCGCCGGGAGCCCTGCCAAGTCGTCAGGCTCCAGTCGATTACACCGGTCCCGGAGGTATTAGAGGGCATCGTCTTCCAGCCTCATGCGCAGGTGCTCAATATCAATTTTATCCTGCGCGCGGCCCGCCTCCTCCTTCATGTGGATCAGAGCGGGAATCGCGACGAAGCGCACCGCAATGGCGCCGAGCGGCTTGACCAGCGCGTGCTGGTATTCCTCATCAAAAACAAAGGGTTCTCTGACAAACACGTCAACAGGCGTTTCCCGATGCGCGTCGCTCCAGAATTGCAGTACTTGCATTCCCTTGTCCCGAACCCAGCTTTCCCGCAACGCCCCGTCCGCGAATTGCGACGCCGTGATCGGCACGAGCGGGCGATAACCAAGAGTCGTCAGCGCCGAGAAGGCGCGCTGGATGTTGTCCGGAACCAGTTGCACCACGACATCCACGTCTCTCGTGAACCGCAGATAGCCGTGCGCGTTCACGGCCAGTCCGCCCGCCACGAGGTAGCGCACGCCGGCTTTTCCCAAGGCGGCAACCAGGGCCTCGAAGCTCGCGAGTTTCATGATCCGGGGATTATATTCGTGTATATATAGCCATACGCGACCGTGCGGTTTTCCCCGTGCCGCAGCTGGATACGCCAATGACGCCAACGCCCGACACCGCATTCTCGCGCGACGACACCGATGCGATCCTCGAGACCGCCGCCCGCTGGTGTGCCGAAGGACGCCGCGTTGCTCTCGCCACGGTCGTAAGAACCTGGGGCTCGTCGCCTCGGCCCGTGGGCAGCCAGCTCGCGGCCGACGATGCGGGCACCTTCGTCGGCTCGGTATCAGGAGGCTGCGTCGAATCCGCGGTAATCGCCGAGGCCCGGGCGATCCTCAAGGGCGCGCCCGCCAAGCTGCTCGGATTCGGGGTCTCGGATGAGCAGGCGTGGGAGGTTGGCCTCGCGTGCGGCGGCAAGGTGGAGATCCTTGTCCAGTCCATCGCCGGGCAAGAGGGGCTGCTCGCGGCGCTGCAGCGCGTCCGCGCCGCCCGGAAGCCCGCGCTTGTCGCAATCGACCTGGCAGATGGCCGCAGCGCCCTCGTGGCCGAAGGTGAAGTCGCAGGCGATGCTGGGCTTCGTGCATCGCTCGCCGGCAACGCCGCGTACGCGCTGTCCCGGGAGCAAAGCGCCGTGGTCGAGCACGACGGCCGGCACTATTTCCTGCAGGTCTTCGCGCCGCCGCGGAAGCTCGCACTCGTGGGCGCCGTGCACATCGCCCAGTCTCTGATCCCGATGGCGGTCACCGCGGGCTACGACGTCACCGTCATCGACCCGCGCAGCGCCTTCGCCGCCGAGAGCCGCTTCCCGGGCGTGACGATGACGCATGAATGGCCCGCCGCGGCGCTCGCCGCCTTCGCGCCTGATCGGCGCAGCGCGGTGATCACGCTCACCCACGATCCCAAGCTCGACGACCCCGCGCTCGCGGCGGCGCTGCGATCGGAAGCGTTCTACATCGGCGCGCTGGGCAGCCGCAAAACCCACGCCGCGCGGCTGAGTCGTCTTAAGGAACAGGGCTTTGGCGACGCAGAGTTGGCCCGCATTCACGGGCCGGTGGGGCTGCCCATTGGCGCGGTGTCGCCCGCCGAGATCGCGGTGTCCATCCTCGCCGAGCTGACGCAGTCATTGCGGGGCGCGGCGCCCCTCGCGCCGGCCCGTCAGGAAACGAAAAAGTGAGATTGGGTCCGGGGGAAGAGGATCGATTCGCAAATCGAATCACGACTCACGAATCACGACTCACGCCTCTCCACGGCTAGCCGCCAGCACGCTGGCGTGACTGGACCTCGATGTTGGCCATCTTGGCGAGGTCGCGGTGCAGGCGCGCGACGCGTTCGATCTGGCCCTTTGCCGGGAAGCGCTCGTAGAATCCCTCGACGCGGAATTCGCGCGCCCGCTCCGTCCAGGGAGCGAGCCGCTTCTCCCACCGCAGCAGGCGCCCGTCGGCGGGATCGGCGTCGTTGCGCGCGAGATCGGCGCACACCCGGATCATGGCCTTCAGGGTGACCGGCTTGGTCACCATGTAATTGGGGTGCCCCCAGGCGGTGCCCCATACCTTCTGGCAGGCCTTGAGGAAATCGCGCACGATCGCGTAGTAGCGGTCGGTCTCGCGCATCGCGTGCCCGGAGCGCTGGATCTTGCGCCACTCCCCGCTCACCCAGCGGTGCAGCTCGTTGAACAGCTCCGCCTGCAGGATCCACTTCTCCTGCTGGCTGCGGCCGCCGAGGCGGTTGATGCGGTATTTGAGCGGGCTATCGCCCTCGCGATAGAGCTTGTCGACCAGCCGCGCGGCAAAGCGCCGGTCGGGGTCGGCCCACGAGATCCGCTCGTAGAGGTCCACGAGGTGGCTCTTGTTGATGCGGGTCGGCGTGGAGTTGATGATGACGAACATCTCGGCGGCGAAGTCCTCGGTGCGGGCGTCGAAGATGACGCACGGCACGTGAATGCTGTTGCCCTCCCCGGGGCGCTCGCGCAGGTAGAAAGTCAGGGCCGCCAGGCGGTGCTGGCCGTCGATGATCAGGAACTTGGAGGTGGGATCCTGCAGGTGGCCGACGGTTTGCTCCGAGCCGAGCGGCTGGAATACAAGCTTCTCGTGGGTGAACAGCAGCACGGTGCCGGGGATCGGGGGCTGGTTCACCGCCATCTCGTAGAAGTTCTTGAGCGCCCGCACCTTGGCGCGCGAGAGCATGCGTTGGAAAGCCGCATCGCTGTGCTCGATGCGTGCGATGAACTGCGCGATCTCGTCGCTCTGCGAAATGACCTGCGGCGCGATCTGCTCCCCCTCGCCGTAGAAGCGGCTGATGAAGCGCACCCGGGCGAGGATGTCCTTCGCCGGGTAGCTCACGAAGTAGAAGGTCCCGTCCTTCTGGCGGATGCGCGTGGCGAGCATGGCCGTGTTGTCCTGTTATGGGTCCCGGACGGCAAACTGAGGCCGCCCGCGAGCTAGCGGGCGGCAAACCCGCATTTTAGCGGTTTGAGGGCGCCGACGCGAGATTGCCGGCTGGCGGCGCAGATACGATGTGGACCCTTACCGCCAAGGGGGCTGCGCACCGGGCGCGCGGCATCCGATCAAGCCGCCGACGCGATGCCACCGTCATCGTGGATCCCTGCCGGCGGCTGCGCCGTCATGCGGATCGCGGTGGCCGGGCGGCCACCCGGAACGTTCAGGCGCGGATGACGTCGAGCGGCGCGAAGCGGCCCCTGAGCGTGCGGGTGGAGTCCGCGCCCCACCACCGCTCCAGCACGGTGGCATAGAGATCGCGAAAATCCACCGCGAACGGCAGGTTGCCATTGCCGTCCAGGCGGGAGAGCGCGGGTGGCGCACCGTACAGCCCGCCCTTGACCCGCCCACCCAGCAGGAACTGGACGCTGGCGGTGCCGTGGTCGGTTCCGTTCGAGAGATTTTCCCGGGCCCGGCGCCCGAACTCGGAGTAGGTCATGATCAGAGCGGAATCCCAGCGGCCGAGCTCCACGAGGGCGTTCTTGAGCGCCCCCAATCCTTCCGCAAGCGCTTTGAGCAACTGCGCGTGGCGTCCGGGCTGGCCACTGTGGGTATCGAAACCGCCCAGCGCGATCTTGACCGCCGCGACCCCTGCCTCGCCGGCGATGATCTGTGCCGCGGTGCGCACGGCATTGCCGAACGGATGGGCCGGAAATTCGGTGGTAAAGGCGCGATTGCCGCTCAGCCGCGTGGCTGCCTGGGCGATATTCTCCTCGACCCGGAGGATGTGGTGAAGCGCCGCGTTGCGAGCCTGGCCCGCCGGCGCCGCATAGCGCGCCTGGCGCAGGAACTGCTCCGGGCTGGCGAGGGCGATCGCGCGCGTGCCGCCCCGCAGCGGCCCCATTTCGGCGCCTCCCACTACCACGGCGTCCGCTGCAAACGCGGCCGG
>Ga0214472_10001218_pt1 | contig 29455 bp, 27 predicted proteins | sample RVTome_6_FD_207662 | JGI IMG/M metagenome (GOLD analysis project Ga0214472, IMG submission 207662) | Soil microbial communities from uranium-contaminated site in the Upper Colorado River Basin, Wyoming, United States - RVT140D175 | ecosystem: Environmental > Terrestrial > Soil > Contaminated >...
CGGCTGTACGGTCAAGGTCGATCAGATGGGCAACATCTTCGCGCGCCGCCCGGGCAAGGACGATCGTCTGGCGCCGGTCATGACCGGCAGTCATCTCGACACGCAGCCGACCGGCGGCAAGTTCGATGGCGTCTACGGCGTGCTGGCGGGACTTGAAGTGATTCGTACCCTCAACGACTTCGGCATCGAAACCGATGCGCCGATCGAGGCTTCGGTCTGGACCAACGAGGAAGGCTCGCGCTTTGCCCCGGCCATGGTGGCGTCCGGTGTCTTCGCCGGTGTGTTCGATCTGGACTACGGTCACAGCCGCGCCGATCTGGACGGCAAGACCATGGGCGAGGAACTGGAGCGCATCGGCTACAAGGGCAGCGAGCCCGTTGGCGGACGCGAGATCCGTGCCTTCTTTGAAGCACATATCGAACAGGGCCCCATTCTGGAAGCCGAGGAAAAGACAATCGGCGTGGTCACCGGTGCTCAGGGGCAGCGCTGGTTCGAGGTCACCATCACCGGTGCCGAATCCCATGCCGGAACCACGCCCATGGACCGGCGCCGTGATGCGCTTCTGGGGGCTTCCAGGGTCGTGACCGCGGTCAATGATATTGCCTTGAAGCGCGCCCCCAATGCGGTCAGCACCGTGGGCCTGATGACTGTCAGCCCCAACTCGCGCAACACCATTCCGGGCGAGGTTTTCTTTGCAGTCGATCTGCGCAATCCGGAAGACGAGGCGCTGTCCTCCATGGCGGCGGAGCTGCGCGAAATCTGCGAGACGGTGTGCGCCGATGCGGGCCTGAAACTCGATCTGAAGGAAATCTGGTACTCGCCGCCGATTGCCTTTGACGCCGACTGCGTCGCAGCCGTGCGCAATGCGGCTTCCAACGAGAACTTCGCCCATAGGGACATCATTTCCGGGGCCGGACACGATGCCTGCTACATCAGCCGCGTGGCACCGACCGGCATGATTTTCGTGCCCTGTGAAGACGGTATCAGCCATAACGAAGTCGAGAACGCGACGCCGGAGGATCTTGCCGCGGGCTGCAATGTGCTGCTGCAGGCGATGGTTTCCCGGGCGACCCTGTAAGGGGAGCGGCGGCCCGCTTTTCCAGGCGGGCCAAGGATTGAGGTTTGAATGCAGAATGTGGCCGTAACAGCCGTACCAGCGGAAGCCCTGGCGCGGAGCGCCGGAAGTTCCGTCGTCAGAACGAATAAGCTGTCTTTGACTTTTGAGACGTCGGACGGTCCGGTGTACGCCCTGTCGAACGTCAATCTGGCGATCGGGCAGGGCGATTTCGTATCCTTCATCGGCCCCTCCGGTTGCGGCAAAACCACCCTGATGCGGGTGATCGCGGATCTGGAACAGCCGAGCGAAGGCAGCATCACGGTCAATGGGGTGTCGCCCCGCGAAGCCCGCCTGAACCGCTCCTATGGGTATGTCTTTCAGGCGCCGGCGCTCTACCCCTGGCGGACGGTCGACCGCAATGTGACCCTGCCGCTGGAGATCATGGGGCTGTCGAAGCAGGAGAGACAGACGCGCGCGGCCCATTATCTGGCGATGGTCAATCTGACGGGCTTTGAAAATAAGTTTCCCTGGCAGCTTTCCGGCGGCATGCAGCAACGCGTGTCGATTGCCCGGGCGTTGAGTTTCGAGCCGGATCTGCTGCTGATGGACGAGCCCTTCGGCGCGCTGGACGAGATTACCCGCGATCATCTGAACGAGCAGCTTCTGCGGCTCTGGGAAAAGACCCGGAAGACCGTGGTCTTCGTGACCCATTCTATCCCCGAGGCGGTGTTCCTTTCGTCGAAGATCGTAGTGATGTCGCCACGTCCCGGCCGCATCATCGATGTGATCGACTGCAACCTGCCGCCGGACCGGACTCTCGACGTGCGCGAAACGCCGGAGTTCCTCGCGATCGCTCATCGGGTGCGCGAAGGCCTGCGGGCAGGACACAGCTATGACGACTGAGGTGGCCGGTTCAGCTGCCGTGGTTCGGGCGCCAGGGCCGTGGTCACGGATCAGAGACGGCAGGACGGGGCCAGTCGGCCTGATGCTGCTGCTGATTCTGGTGATCTGGTACGCCGGTGCGGTCTATCTCAACGCGCCGCGTCTCATCGACGGTTACGAGCGGAACGAGACTGCCTGGACCGCGCCGAAACTGGTCGATGACGCCTGGGCGATGGAACGGCCGATCCTGCCGGCGCCGCATCAGGTGCTGGTCGAGTTGAACGACACCGTCTTCGGCAAGAAGATCACCTCCAAGCGCAGTCTGGTCTATCACGCCTGGGTGACGATTTCCTCGACCCTGCTGGGTTTTTTCCTGGGCACCGCGCTCGGCATGTTGCTGGCGGTCGGCATCGTGCACGTCAGGGCTCTCGACAAGAGTCTCATGCCCTGGGTGATCGCCTCCCAGACTATCCCGATCCTGGCGATCGCCCCGATGATCATTGTGGTGCTGGGGGCGATCGGTTTAACCGGATTGCTGCCCAAATCGATTATTTCCATGTATCTCTGCTTCTTTCCGGTCACCATCGGCATGGTCAAGGGCCTGCGCTCGCCCGATCCCCTGCAGCTCGATCTGATGCGGACTTACAGCGCCTCCAGGTCCCATGTTTTCTGGAAGTTGCGCTGGCCCTCGTCGGTGCCGTTCCTCTTTGCCAGTCTGAAGGTCGCCATCGCGATCAGCCTGGTCGGCGCCATTGTCGGCGAGTTGCCGACCGGAGCTCAGGCGGGGCTCGGCGCGCGTCTGCTGGTCGGATCTTATTACGGTCAGACCATTCAGATCTGGTCGGCACTGGTGATGGCCTCGATCCTCGCCGGTCTGCTGGTTGCGCTCGTCGGTCTCGTCGAGAAGTTCGTGTTGGGTCGCATGGGTGTGGTGACGGCAGGAGGGTCGGCATGAGCTTGCGGATCAATTCACTGATTGTTTTTATCTGCTTCGCTGTTTTGGCTATCGCTGTTGATACGGTTGCAGGGAGCGCAGACTGGTTTGGCAGTCAGGCTGCTGTCCTGGCCTTGAGCGTGACCTTTCTTTCCGCCGTCTGGTGTCTCCGGAACCAGCGGGGCGGTAAGTTGGAAGCGGGCGTGGCCGTTGCAGGACTGCTTGCCGGTGCCTGGATTCCGCTGGTTGCAATTGAGGGAGCGGGCGAAGGCCGGATCGGGTTCGGGTTGGGATACGGTCTCTGGATTTATCTCTTCGGACTGGCTTTTTTTGCCTGGCGGGCGATGGTGCTGCTGTCTGATCTGCGAGGCAGGACGGAGCGGTCGAACAGGGGCTATGCTCTGATTGTCCCGGTGCTTTTCGGTTTCTGGCTGCTGTATCTCTGGGAAGTTCTGATCGAGGGTTTCGGCGTGCCGAGGGTTCTTCTGCCGTCGCCTTCCGCCATTGCCGGGGTCATGGGCGGCAGCACCAGCACCATGTGGGCGGACTTCTATCAGACCTTCATCAAGTCGGTTATTCCGGGCTATCTGATAGGCTGCGGTTCCGGGTTTCTGGTGGCGGTTCTGGTGGACCGGGTGCCGTTCCTGCAGCGCGGTCTGCTGCCGCTGGGCAATTTCGTCAGCGCCATTCCCATCGTCGGCATCGCACCGGTCATGGTGATGTGGTTCGGGTTCGACTGGCAGTCCAAAGCCGCTGTGGTCGTCATCATGACCTTTTTCCCGATGCTGGTGAACACCATTGCCGGGTTGGCCGCGTCGGGCCGGATGGAGCGGGATCTCATGCGCTCCTACGCCGCCGGTTACACGAAAACGCTTTTGCTGCTGCGCCTGCCTTCGGCCCTGCCGTTTATTTTCAATGCCCTGAAGATCAATTCAACCCTCGCATTGATCGGCGCGATCGTGGCGGAGTTCTTCGGGACGCCGATTGTCGGTATGGGCTTTCGTATTTCAACCGAGGTCGGACGTATGAATGTTGACCTGGTCTGGGCAACCATCGCGGTTGCTGCCCTGTCCGGATCGCTGTTCTATGGCATTCTGGCGACGCTGGAACGCAGTCTGACCTTCTGGCATCCTTCCTATCGGCGGTAAGGATTGTGCGAACGGGATTCGGGGGGAGAAACTTCGACGCAAAAATGGTCGGCGTCCAAAAAGTAAAAAACGACCGGGAACAGGATAAATGAAGCCATTGATGAAATTGCCATGCCCGGGGTTACGGGTGTTCAGTTTCGCAGGGATTTTAACAGGAGAGGTAAAATGAAAAAAATTGCATTGCTCACCGCAGCGGCGGTGGTCGGTCTGTCGGCCTTCGCGGCGCAGGCCGCGGACTCGGTCACGCTCCAGCTCAAGTGGGTGACCCAGGGACAGTTCGCCGGCTATTACGTCGCCCAGGACAAGGGCTTCTATGAAGACGCCGGTCTCGACGTCACCATCAAGCCGGGCGGACCCGACGTGGCGCCACCGCAGGTGATCGCCGGTGGCGGGGCCGATGTGGTCATCGACTGGATGCCTTCGGCGCTGGCATCGCGCGAAAAGGGCGTGCCGCTGGTCAACATCGCTCAGATCTTCAAGACCTCGGGCATGATGCTGACCTGCCGCAAGGACTCCGGCATCAAGTCGCCAGCCGACTTCAAGGGCCGCACCCTGGGCGTCTGGTTCTTCGGCAACGAGTACCCATTCCTGAGCTGGATGGGCAAGCTCGGCCTGCCGACTGAAGGCGGCGCGGACGGCGTCACGGTCCTCAAGCAGGGCTTCAACGTCGATCCGATCCTGCAGAAGCAGGCAGACTGCGTTTCCACCATGACCTATAACGAATACTGGCAGATCATCGATGCCGGTCTTTCGCCCGACGATCTTTTGGTCTTCAAGTACGAAGATCAGGGCGTGGCAACGCTGGAAGACGGTCTCTATGTCATGGAAGAGAACCTGAAGGACCCGGCTTTCGTCGCCAAGATGGCGAAGTTCGTTGCGGCGTCGGTCAAGGGCTGGGAATATACGGCAGCTCATCCTGACGAAGCTGCCGAGATCGTGCTCGAGAACGACGCCACCGGCGCGCAGACGGAAAAACACCAGATCCGCATGGTCGCCGAGATCAACAAACTGGTCGCTGGTTCCGCCAAGGGCATCGGCTATCTGGACCCGGCCGATTACCAGCGCACGGTCGATATTCTGCTTGGGAACAAATCCACTCCGGTCATCACCAAGGTCCCCGAAGGCGCCTGGACCCATGCAGTCTGGGAAACAGCCAACGGCATGTAACATCAGGTCGCGTCTGATCTGAACGGGAAGGGGGGGCGCCAGGCTCCCCTTTTTCTTGTTAATGGTTCCAAATCATATGATTAGATCAGATTCACCGGTACGACGGATCGCCCGCGGGCGATTCCATCCAAACCGGATCTGATCTGTTTTCAGCCTGTCTCTGTACGGCCACTTCGCTGTAGGTAACTGTGAAATATGCCGTTCTGATCGAGCTTTCCGATTGCCGTCTGCCAGACCGGCTCTCATAGTGGCGACGCGCATGCATCGTGCGACGTTTCCGCAGGTCACAGTCCACATCACTATTGGCTTCAGGCATGGACTGACTGCGACGGCAATTTTTTGACCGATGTCACTGGCTGACAATCGGTGTTCCGAACCTGGATCTGTGTCTTGAACACAGGTCTGATTGATATCAGGAGAGCATGTGTCCGCGGACATCAGCACGACCGGCCCGGATGCAGAACAGGCGGCACCTGTCCGGCGGCAGAATACGCTCGAGGGCGTTGGATGGATGCTGCTCACCGGGCTGCTGTTTGTTTGCGTCACCGGTATCGTGCGTCATCTGGGTTCCGAGCTGCCGGCCATTGAGGCGGCCTTTATCCGCTATGCCATCGGGTTGCTGCTGATCTCGCCCGTTTTGTTGAAACTCTTCCGGGCGCGACCCACCGCGGGAATCATGAGGCTTTACGCCTTTCGTGGCCTGTTCCATGGCATTGCGGTCATGTTGTGGTTCTTCGCCATGGCGCGCATTCCCATCGCCGAGGTCACAGCCATCGGTTACACCTCGCCGATTTTCGTGACCATCGGCGCCGCCATCTTTCTGGGCGAAAAACTTCAGATGCGCCGGGTCATGGCCATCCTGGCTGGACTGCTGGGCGCGATCGTCATTCTGCGGCCCGGGTTCCAGAGTGTGAACGCGGGTCAACTCGCGCAGCTAATGGCGGCGCCGCTGTTTGCCGCGTCCTTTATCATGGCGAAGAAGCTCACCGACCGTGCTGATCCGGCGGTCATTGTCGGGATGCTGTCGGTCTTCTGTACCGTGACGCTGCTGCCCGGGGCTTTGATGCAGTGGCGCGATCCAACGCTGGAAGAAGTGCTCTGGCTGGCGTTAACCGCCGTCGTGGCCACAACCGGACACTATACCCTGACCCGAGCCTTCCGCGCGGCGCCCATTACGGTCACCCAGCCGGTTGCCTTCCTGCAGTTGGTCTGGGCGGCCCTGCTGGGCATGGTGGTATTCGGCGAGGCGCTCGACCCCTTTGTCTTTCTGGGCGGCGGTATCGTGGTGGCGTCGGCGACCTATATTTCCCATCGCGAGGCGTTGGCGGCCCGGCGACGGGCTGCGGCACAGATCCCTTCGGGTGTAGGGCTGATGACACCTCCGGCACCCGCAACCAAGGTCTGAAGCCCGCCGCTTCCCATGATCCGGATCGGATCATGGGGTTCAAGCAGATATACTGGAGCGACGGATCGCTTGCGGCGATTCCTGCTGACCCGGACCCGCTCTAGGGCAGCTCGGAAATGATGCTTTGAAGTTCTTCGCTCAGCGAAACGGACGGAATATCCTGACCTGCCCGCCGATACCAGTAGGAGGCATTGGGTTGGTCGCCTTCGACGCGGTGAAGATGAGCGTGAACCCAGGCGCTCGCCTTGGTGTCCTCTGACTGTGCAAGCCGATGGGCTGTCTCCCAATCACCCTTGGCCTGATGCCAAAGTGCCCGGACTGCCACGCTGGTCTGTTTCGGCGGGCAGGGTTTGTCGAGAGAGGCATTGAAATCGTTTAAGTTCATGATTGTCTCCCGTCCCGTTGCATCGGAACTCCTTTATCCCAAGCCCTGCGGCCTGCTGAACCTGGTATCTGGGCAGAGCTTTTCATTTGCGGCAAAGCCAGTATAGAGCCGAAAGCCGAATATCGGAAGAGTGCGTATGATTTGTAGGATGACGCCCGCTGTCTGCAAGCTTTCGGTTCCTCCGGTATCTGCAAGCATTGAGGCTGCTATCGGAAAAAACGTTCTTTTGCCACAGGATGATGAAAGAGCTTCGATATGTGTCCTTCAGAAGTTGATTGAAATGTTCACTGAAAATCGGAAAAAGCAAAACCAGTCATTTCTTTTTGAAATTCCGGTTGCCACCACAATTGCGGGTGGATGTAGATTTTAGATTTCCAGAAAGCAGAAGTTGATAGCTTCTGCAAACAAATAGATGTGTTTCAAAATACACGCATTGCAAGTGAAAATTAATGTTCGTCTACCGTTAAAAGGTAGGTAAGATCATGTAAAATAACAATAAATGCAAATTAACATTGCTTTAAATGCTATACAAATACAGTAAATGCAGTTCGAGCAGGACATTCATTGGTTGTTCTATCGGATTTTGTTTACACAACTCTCCATGTAGGAAAAGGATCGAATCATGAGAACTTTGTTTAGGTATGTGACGTCCGGTGTTTTGGGGCTGACTGTTGCTGCTTCTGCTTCAGCCGCTTTCGCAACTGATTTGTCTGGAAACGCTTCTGCGCAGATCCAGCAGGCGATTTCCATTGTTGAAGATACAGCCATGGACTTTGGTACCACTGCTGTTGACGGCTCCGGTGGCACGGTTACCATTTCGACTGCCGGCGCGGTTACCGGTCCGGCCGGCTATAGCTTCAGCGGCTCGCCTGCTGCCGGTGCCTTTACGGCTTCTGGTGATGTCAGCACGGCGGTAACGATCAGCTTCACCGACGGTTCGCTGACGGGCCCGGGCGCCGCGATGACGCTGAATAACTTTCTGCATGATGCAGGCGGCTCGCCAGCGACTGACGTCGCCGGCGACCTGACGTTCAACGTCGGTGGTGATCTGGTGGTGAACGCGGCTCAGGTTTCCGGTGCATATGCTGGCACCTATACCGTGACGGTAAACTACTAAGACCAGAATATGCTTGTACATTTTGGGGGGCCGACTCTCGTTTTGAATCGGCCCCTCGGTTTTCAAACGGGGGATACGATGGGGGTTTTTCAAAAGGGACGTCTGGGGAGCGGGAATAGAACGCGGCGCCTTTCATGGGCTTCGCAGCGCAGATTCTGCACGTCCTTGTGTGGTTTCTGGTTCCTGACTGTTCTTGGAATTCCGGGTGTGGTTCCGCAGGCGGCCATGGCTGCGGGTGGACTGGTGGTGACACCGCAACTCGTGGAACTCGATAGCCGTCAGCGCAGCACTGTGCTGACCCTCGCAAATCGCGGCGAGAATACGGAAACCTACCGTATATCGGTGATCAATTACCGTATGGACGGGCAGGGCAATCTGCATCCGACCGACACGCCGTCAGAGGAGGAAGGCTTTTCAGCCGACCTGTTTCGCTATGCGCCTCGCCAGATAACCCTGGAGCCCGGAAAGCCCCAGACGGTGCGCATTCTGTATCGTCGCCCGGCAAATCTGCGGGAGGGAGAATATCGTTCCCACCTGCTGTTCCAGCAGATACCCAAAGCTGTAGCGGTTGCCTCTGGCCAGAGTGCCGGGTCCGGTCTTTCGGTCAGGATTCAAACAGTCTTCGGCATTACGGTGCCGGTCATCGTTCGCCACGGAAAACTTGAAGCCCACGGGCAGATGACGGACCTGCAGTCAACCCAGGTCAACGGAGCCCCGGGGATATCCCTGCGTCTTTCCCGCTCCGGCCGGCGTTCCCTGCGAGGTGATCTCGTCGCCTTTGCGGATGGCGAGAAAATCGGCCGTCTGAACAATGTGGCGGTTTATCTTTCCACACCTTATCGCGACGTCGTCGTGCCCCTGTTGCCGGAAGAGGCAAAAGCGGCTGCCGGTCGGGAAGTCGTTGTCGAGTATCGTCCGCGCGGGGATGCCGAGGGCCCGGCGATCGCATCCGCTTCGGTCAGGCTTCACTGACCGGTTGAAGGCCGAGAAAAATCGCGGTCCTTTAGGCGCCGAGTGACTTCCGTGCGAAGGGTAATCATCATCGGCCTGGCAGTGGCAGCCAACTTCTGGCTGCCATTTTCCGCCGCACTTGCCGCCGCTGACTCCTTGCCGGACTGGAGCGAGAGGCCCGACGAGGAGGTCTATGTTTTTGGATTACGGCTCGAACGCTACAGTCTGACGGAAGGTTTTATCGTTTTTTTTGACGGTAATGAACTTTACCTGCCGCTGGGCGGTTTCGCGCAAGCGCTCGAATTCCCGATCTCGGTCGATCCTGAAAACGGCACCGCCGAGGGTTGGTTCCTGAACGATGACCGGACCTTCTCTCTGGACATGCGCACCGGCCGCGTAACCCTTGAAGGGCGCTCACGTGATCTGGATCCACTGCGCGTGGAGCGGCACCCGGACGATATCTATGTGGCTCTTTCGGAACTCGAAGTCTGGTTCCCATTGGCTCTGGATGTTCTTTTCCACGATCTGCAGGTCGTGGTGAAACCACTTGAGCCCTTGCCGCTTCAAGAGCGTATAGCGCGCGAAGAACGGCACGCACGCCTGCGCAGGACCGGCGAAGATGAGAACCTGGAGCGAGTTGCGCCGCTTGAGAGCTGGTTCGAATGGCCGTTTGTCGATACCAGCATCGAAGTTCTGGGGCAGAGGCGGAACGAAGACCGTCGCGGCCAGGCACGGATGACGACAACGGTGGTCGGTGTTGTCGGGGGGCTGGACGGCGAAGCAACGGCCGTGGCCAACAGCGACCAGGACACGCCGAACATTCGTATGCGCCTGGGACGCCGCTCGCTGGACGGTGGGTTGCTCGGGCCGCTGGATGCACGTGAATTTGCCTTCGGCGATGTGACGACCCCGGATCTTCCGCTGATTGCCGAGAACGCGGTTGGCCGCGGGTTTGAAGTTTCCTCTTTTGATTTTAACCGCCTTGGTCAGACCAACAGAGTGACGCTGCGTGGTGAACTGCCCGTGGGCTGGGAGGTGGAGGTCTATCGGAATGGCGAGTTGATCGAATTTCAGAACGATCGGGATGTTGGCAACGGACGCTACGAGTTCCTCAATCTGCCGACACTTGCCGGCCTGAACGAATTTCGGCTGGTCTTCTTCGGACCGCAGGGGCAGAAGCGCGAACAGGTGGAGCGATATTTTGTGACGTCGGAGCTGGCCGAGCCTCAGCGCACTTCCTATCGCTTCGCGTTCAATCAGCGAAACCGGGATCTGATTTCGATGGAACCGCAGGAAAGTACGCGGGCCGGTGAAGGCGAGAATCGTATGGTCTTTCAGGCCGAACATGGCGTGAGCGAGACCTTCTCCATAACAGGTGGACTGGCGTCGCTTTCCGTAGATGAGCAGCGCCGCACCTATGCGTCTGCCGGTTTGCAGACGTCGCTGTACGGAGCGCTGGGGCATCTTGATCTGGCGGTCGACAATGAGGGGGGGACCGCTGTCGGGGCGCGTACTCAGACCCAGATCGGCTCCTGGTCCGTGTTCGGTGAGCAGAGCTGGTTCCGGAATTTCCACTCCGAGGAGACCGACGATGGCGCGACGCCTGGCCATCTGCGCAGCCGCACAGCGGTCCGGATCAATGGTCACCTGCCGGACTTTGGCCTCGGTCATCATCCCTTGTCTGCTTCGGTGTCCCATGAAGAATCCGAACAGGGGGATTGGCAAACGAATCTCTTCGGTCGCGTTTCGGCCATTGTCCGGCCGTTCAATTTTGCCATCTCATCCAACACCCGCTTAAGCGAACGTCGGGACACCCAAAGCGACGCGCGCCTGCTTGTGGGGACCTTGCTGGGTGACTTTCGCCTGCGTGGCGAGGTCGGCGTTAATCTGACGCCGAAAACCGAACTGGATCTGATCGCCCTGAGCGCGGATTGGCGCGTTTTCGACGGCTTCGGCGCCCGCGTCGGGTTGCGCCACAACGGCGGAGACAGCGAGTTGACGGCGGCGACGGCCGGCCTGAACCGGCAGTTTGAGGCCTTTGCCCTGGGACTTAGTCTGGAAGCCGACAGCCGCGGCGATTACAATGCGCGCCTTGGTCTTTCTTTCAGCTTTGGCCGCGATCCGGTCACTGATCGTATGGAGGTGCGGGCGAAGCCTTTTGCCCGGCGGGGGGCCGTCAGTGCCCAGGTATTCCTCGATCGTGACAACGATGGGGTGTTCGGTCCCGAGGACGAGGCGATTGAGAGCGCGGGCTTTTCAGGTCCGCGCATGCGGCGTGAAATCGTGACCTCAGATGACGGGACCGCCTTTGTTGTGGGGATCGAGCCTTATCACGAGGTTGAGATCGGGCTCAACGAGGCGACGCTGGAAGATCCTTTCTGGATGGCCGCGGAACGTCCCAAGCGTGTGACCGTGCGGCCGGGCACGGCGACGCAACTCCTGTTTCCGGTCATCGAGACCGGTGAAATAGATGGCATGATCCTGCTGCGCAAACCGATGGTGGCCACTGGCGACAGGATCCATGGGGATACAATCAGTGACGATACCGATCGCGCCGGCTCCGGCTCTGCTCGCGAATGGCAAGCCGGAGGAACGCCCGGTGCCGGTCTGCGTGTTCTGGTGATTGACGAGAACGGTCATCCGGTTACGGAAGCCGTCAGCGCCTATGACGGTTTTTTCTTTATCGACCGGGTACCCTATGGCCGCTATCGCTTAACCCTCGATGCCGGGCAGGTTGCGGAACTGGGATATGCCGCCGGTCCAGCACGCCCTCTGGTGATTGGCCGGGATGAGCCGTTCGCCAGCGGAGCGGATCTCTTTGCAGTCTCTTCAGAGTAACCGCTGTCATTCGTCTTTGCCGACCTCAAGGAACGTCAACGCTCCGGTTGGACCTCAGGAAAGAGCATGCGAAGGGGAGCTTTTCCGCGGCTGCCCTCAAGGCGAGAGATCTATTGGAAAAGTGCCTCGACTCCAGAGAAATTATCGCGTGGATAGAAAACTGAATGCCTACCAATGGTAACATCAGAAATTTTTGTGGAAGCTATGAAGATAGATAATACATTGAAAAACATATGAAATCATCTGACCGCAACAATTAAACATAATTTAATCATCGTAACAGATATTCGCCTTCTAAGTGAAACTTCCCTTGGAGGGGCGAGATGCAAAAAGTAAGAGATTCTATTATCGCGGGCCTGGGGGCATCTGTCCTTCTGGCCGCGTCGCTCACTACGGCGCAGGCCATGGAAATTGGTGTTGCCTGGCTGGGTAAATCGGGCATGGCGAGCAGTGTCAGGGCCGGTTTCGAAGAAGGCCTGAAGGAATTGCTTCCTGATGCCAACCTGGAAGTCCGTCCTGACCTTGCTGATGCGGATACGCTTCAGAAGGCAATCAATGACTACGAGACCTCGAAGACGGCAATGGTTATTCTGCGCTCGAATGGCGCGAAGATCCTTGGTAAGCACGGTCCGAAGATCCCGTCGTTCATCGGTGGCGCCAACCACCCGGGTCAGCTCGGCGTGATTTCCAATCTGGAAGCTCCGGAAGGCAACATCACGGGCGTGACCTACTATCTGGACTATCTGGTCCGGATGGAATCCTTCATGGCTGTCGTTCCGAATGTCACCAAAGTGCATATGCTGGTGGAAGAAGGTCACGCGGGTAGCCAGGTCGATATCGACGGCACGCTGGAAGCCTGTAAGACGCTGAACCTGACCTGCACGCACAGTGTGGTCAAGGGACGCGATCAGGCACTGGCTGATCTGGCCGGGCACAAAGACGCCTCGATGATCATTATTGGAAATCAAGCCGGTCTTTACGACAAGAACATGGACGCCTTTCTGGCTGAGATGGGCTCGGTTCCTGTGGTTTCCTATGCTGCCGGTGCCGTTAAGCTTGGCGCACTGACATCCCTTGCCGCCAACGATCATCAGCTCGGTCGTTTGCTGGCCCTCAAAGTCGTGGAAGTGGTCAGTGGCGGAAAAAGCGTCCACGACGTGCCGGTTGGCTACGACGAAGATCCGACGCTGCTGGTTAACATGGCCACCCTTTCGAGCCTGAACATGGAGCTTGAGCCGGAAATTCTCGAAGGGGCTCAGCTCATCGAGTAGTGGGCCGGGAACAGAGCTGAGCAGTGTGGTCAGTTCCGTTCTGGAGCTATCGTATCCGGTCGGATGGGGGCGATGACAATCCAATCCGGCCGGATAGCGCTCCGAAGCCCTGGTGTATTGAACGTACGAATTCGAGGTCGCTCATGTCTAAGTCGCTCTTCTCGTTAACCTTGGGAAGAAGGATCACCCTTCTTTCCATCGTCCCGGTTATGGTCGGAATTTCCGTTCTGATTTTCATTTCGGTCAATCAGCTTAAGACAGAACTGTACCAGGCTGCGGAAAAGCTGAACGCGAATAGTGCCGACGCGCTGGGCGGCAGTCTCTCGGGTGCCGTGAAGTTCAAGCAGAAAAAGACTCTTGAAACAAAAGCTGAAGAGTATTTCGAGAACTCTAATCTCAGTGCAATACGGATATGGGACGCAGGGGGTGAAGTGATATTCGAAGCTTCGTCTCCCACTCTGGCCGAACCTGTCATCGAACAGCTGACAACTGATGTGGTCACCGGTACTTCGGTCGGCGTAAATCAGTTCTATATCGAGCCAATCCTCTACGGCAAAAAAGACGAGCTGGTCGGAACGATTGCGACGGTTTGGAATAATCAGAAGGTCGAAGATTCCATCACCGGAACAATTCAAAACCTCGTCTTTATCTCTCTGGCCGTGTTAGGCGTGGTTTCGGTTACCTTGAGCCTTATCATCCGGAACTCGGTTTCGAAGCCCGTTCAGGCGACGACTCATGTCATGAGCGAACTGGCTAAAGGAAATCTGGATATCGCGATCCAGGGGCGCCGGCGTCGTGATGAAATCGGCCTGATGGTTCAGGCCGTGGAAGTTTTCAGAGAAAACGGTCTTGAGCTGCGCAGGGTTGAAGCCGAGCAGGTTGAATCCCAGAAACGGGCCGAGCTGCGCAGAAAAGATGAGCTGAATACGCTTGCCGAGCAGCTGCTGGAAAAGGTCGGGACGATTGTGACTTCGGTCCGCAGGTCTTCTTCGGAGCTGGAAACCAGCGCAACCGCCCTGAAAGAGGATGCCGAACGCTCGGCCGAGAGCGTTGAGAAGGTTTCCTCCTCGAGCGGCAACGCAAGTTCTAATGTCCAGACGGTGGCTTCCGCCGCCGAAGAACTCGCGGCTTCCTTCAACGAAATCGCAAAACAGGTCTCTGATGCCAATGCTGTGTCTGAGAGCGTTTCCGCCCTGGTGTTGCGTTCGACGGAGAAAGTCGAGCATCTTGCCGGGATGGTCAACGATATCAGCCAGATCATCCAATTGATCCGGGGTGTGGCCGAACAGACCAACCTGCTGGCTCTGAATGCGACGATTGAGGCTGCGAGAGCGGGCGATGTCGGAAAGGGATTTGCCGTCGTTGCCTCTGAGGTCAAGAACCTGGCCGATCAGACCGCAAAGGCAACGGAACAGATCAGCAATCAGATTGCCGGCGTTCAGACCGCCACCAACGAGAGCGTCCAGACGATTTCGGAAATCTCTGCGGCGGCTCAGCATTCCGCCGAGATATCTGCAGCCATTTCCGCCGCTGTTGAAGAGCAGCAGGCGGCGACGAATGAAATCGCCCGCAACGTGCAGCAGGCGGCATCCAGCACACAGGTGGTCAGCGACAATATCGTCCACATCGCGGAAACCACGGAGAAAGCAAGCAAGTCGACTTCCAGCATGCTTGATTCGACCAAGGAGCTTGGAACCCAGTCGACCAATCTCAGCAATGCGGTGGATGGCTTTATCGAGCGCATCAAAGCCAGCTGAGCAAGCCTCCGGCTTTTTGGAATATGCGCCTCTCGAGGGCAACCTCGGGGGGCGCATTTCGTTTGCATCCCGGCTTGACGCCTTTCCCGACATCAAGCAACGTTCTGTCGGTTGCCCATGGGTGAAGCGGCGGAAAGGGGGGAGATGTGTAAACAGCTCGAGGCAATTGCCGACCCTGCGGTGCGTGCCGTCTTCGAAAGCTATCCGCCTGTCGTCCAGGGGCCTTTGCTCCGGCTGCGACACATGATCCTGGAAACCGCCGCGGCAACCGAGGGCGTCGGGCCACTTCAGGAAACCCTGAAGTGGGGGCAACCGAGCTATCTGACCGCCCAGTCCAAAAGCGGCAGCACGATCCGCATCGACGGGGTCAGAGGCCGGGACGACCGCTATGCGCTGTTCTGCCACTGCGGCAGCGGTCTGATCGAGTCTTTTCGCGAACGCTATCCGGATCTCTTCGTCTTCGGGGGTAAGCGCGCGTTGGTCTTCGAGACCGGCGCGGAGCCGCCCGAAGCTGCCCTGCGGCACTGCATCGCCCTGGCGCTGACCCACCATGCGCGCAAGAAGCGCGGCGGGTGAGGCCCGCGCCTCATCCGATCCTGCTGCATCAGGCCGGTGCCGTATCCGCCGCGTATTGCTTCAGGAAGGCTTCGCTCGGCGGGATCGGCGTGATCACGTCGATCAGCACGCCATTGGGATCTCGCGTGATGAAATGCCGCTGGCCGAAATCCTCGTCACGAAGAGCCAGCAGGATCGGCAGGCCGCCGGCCTGTGCCCGTGCGAACTCGCCATCAACATCCTCGACCTCGAAGTTGATCAGCAGGCCTGAAACCCGGCCGCGGCCTTGCTCGGGGATGGTCTCGTGATCGCCCTGCAGGACCGCGATGTTCACCCTTTCGTCCTCTTCGGACTGCAGGTGCACATACCAGTCGCTGTCGAAGCTTCTGTGAAACCGGAAGTGCTCCTCGTAAAAACCCGCGGTGCCTGCGACGTCGCCGGTCATAATGACCGGATAGAACTGGGTGCATTTCATGGCTTTCGTGACTCCTGAAAATACATACAATGTGTATGTAGGAACAATAAACATACAGGCTGTATGTATGCAAGAGAGATCGCAACGCCGTTCCAACCGTGAACGCAGCGAGGCCACCCGGGCCGCTCTGATGCGGGCCGCGCGGACCCTGTTTGTCGAAAAGGGCTTCGCGGACACCGGCACGCCGGAGATCGTCGCCGCGGCGCAGGTCACCCGCGGCGCGCTCTACCATCACTTCGCCGACAAGACCGATCTCTTCCGTGCCGTGGTGATCGAGGAGGCGCGGACGGTCGCGCGCGAGATCGAACGCGAGACCGCGCGTCCGGCTTCGGCGCTCGATGCCCTGCTCACGGGTGCGCAGGCCTACTTCACCGCCATGAGCTTTTCCGGCCGCACGCGGCTGCTGCTGCGCGACGGCCCTGCGGTGCTCGGATACGGCGAGATGGAGCGGATCGACCGCGAGACCGGCGGCGAGGAGCTTCGCCAGGGCTTGGCCTTCGCCCTGACCGGCGCCATAACCTCCGCAGGTGCCGCAACCGCCGAAGGCGCCGCATCCGGGATCCCCCTCGAGGCCCTGACCGGCATCCTCTCCGCGGCCTTCGACCGCGCCGCCCTGGCGATCGCGGAAGGCCAGCCGGCGGAGGACTACCGCGCGGCCATTACCCTGATCCTGAAGGGTTTGCTGGAAGGTCGGTAGCGGCGGCCGGTTCCAATGGGTCAGGCGTACTGCGCCTCGCCATTGCCGAAGGACCAGTTCTCCTTGGCGACCTCGAGCAGGTTGATGAAGACGTCCTCCGGGCGCAGGCCGGGCGATTCCGCGAGACGCCGGGCGATGCTCTGAAACAGCGCCTTTTTCTGTTCGATCGAGCGGGTGTTGCTGACCGTGATCTGAATGATCACCAGATCGTCCGAGCGCTCGATCCCCAGATAGCCGCGGCCGAAGTCGAAGCCGGTTTCGTCATGTTCGGTCACGATCATGAAGCGGTCGTCCGGCGGCACCTCGAAGCTCTCGCGCAGGGCCTCGTAGATCTGGTCCATCAAAGCCTGGCGGTAGGCGGCCGGTTTTCCTTTCCTGAGAGATATCCGTGTGAGGGGCATGAGGATCTCCTTCCTTCTTGACCGGCTTTTAAGGCAGCTGTGGGCCGGGCCGGTGTGGGATTGCGTTGACGAAAGGAGATTAGAAAGCGCAGTATCATAATGGAAACGAATTTATGAGATCATAAAGATTATAAAAAATAATCATGGTTCTGCCGTCCCTCGATATTGAACTGCTGCGCAGTTTCCTGGCCATCGCCGAAGGCGGCAGCTTCACTTCGGCCGGTGTGAGCTTGGGAGCCAGCCAGTCGGCGATGAGCGTGCGAATCCGGAAGCTTGAGGAGCGCCTGGGGCGCCGCCTGCTGGAACGCAGCCCCCGTTCCATCAGGCTGACCGGCTTCGGCGAGAGCTTTTTGGCCGACGCCCGCCGTGTGCTCGAGGCGCACGACGAAGCGGTGCTGAAGGCGCGCGGACGAGAGCAGCGTCCGGATTTTTCGCTGGCGGTGAGCGATCATGCTGCCGGCGGCAGCCTGCCCGGGGTTGTGGCATCGCTTGTCCGACGCTGCCGGGAAGTCCGGTTCCTGATGACCGTCGGACCCTCAGTGGAGATCTACCGGGCCTTCGAGGACGGCCGTTACGACGCGGTGGTGATCCGGAACGATCCCGGCTACGCCGAGGGACGCCTGCTGTTTCGCGATCGGCTGCAGTGGGCGGCGGCGCAACACTTTGCCTGGCGGCCGGACGACCCCTTGCCTCTGATCTCCCTGGCTGCGCCCTGCGGTGTGAGAGCGACGGCGATCGCAGCGCTTGAGGCGTGCGGGATCGCCTGGCGTGAGGTCTTCGTGGGGACCGGGGTGGCCGCGGTACAGGCTGCGGTCTCGGCGGGGCTGGGCATCGCGCCGCTGGACAGCCGCAACCTGCCGGGCGATTGCCGGATGCTTGCGGACGACGATGGCCTGCCGGCTCTGCCCGTGACCGAGTTGGTTCTGCATCACCGCGCGCGGCGGCGCGACCGGCAGGCGATCGTCGCGGCGCTGGAAGCGACCTTTAGCGAGGTTGCCTCGGGCCAGTTCCGCCGGTAACGCCCTCAGGCCGCCCTTGGTATAAGCCCCGAGAGGTACGACTTGCGCTGTTCGAGGAACCGCCACAGCCGCTCATCGTAGTCCGCGGCGACGGCCGTCCTGATCGAGGGGCGGGCGGCCAGCGCCTCCCGCCAGGCGGCGACGGCCGGCTTGCCGTCGAGGATGCCGAAGTCGCCGATGCGCTCGAAGGCGTCGAAGTAGCGGAACACCGGGCCGTAGACCGTATCGACCATCGAAAAACGGGAACCATCGAAGAAGTCGCCACCGTCCGCACGCCGCTGTAAGCGTGCTTCGAGCCGGGAGAACTTCTCTGAAAGGGCCGTTGTCTTGCTCTCGAAGCCGCAGCGGTCGGGTGTGGCGTAAAAACCCCAGATATCACTGAGCAGGGCCGAGCCGAATTCGATCCAGGAGCGGTGCTCGGCGCGCTCAAGCGGATCGGCCGGATGCAGCGGCCCGGGCTGGGTTTCCTCCAGGAACTCCAGGATGACTGCGGACTCGAAGATCGCGGTTTCGCCGACTTTGAGCACCGGCGTTTTGCCGAGCGGTGAGAGCGCGACGAACCACGCCGGTTTGTCGGAGAGGTCGACGTAGACGCGTTCGAAAGCCACGTCCTTTTCGCTCAGCGCAATCACCGCGCGCTGGACGTAGGGGCAGAGGTGATGACTGACCAGGGTCAAGGGAGCGTTCATCGGGAGACTCCTTTCGAAAGGGGCGGGGATGGCGCGAGAAAGGGAACGGGCGTCGACGTCATGGCGGCACAGGTGCCGATGCCGAGCGCGAGCCGCAGCAGAAATGCCGTCTTGTCGTTAAGTTCAGCCTGGGTCATCGTGGTTTCCAATGTAAATGCAATCGCATGTTAATATATGCGTTTGCATTTAAAAGTCAATCTTGATGCTTTTGCATAAACCTCTAGACTAAGGGCATGAAGAAGGAACCGAGCGAAGCCGCCGTTCGCGCCTGGGCCCGTCTGCTGCGCGCCCAGCATGCCGCGCTGTCGCGGGTCGAGCGTGCCTTCAAGGACGCCGGCCTGCCCGCGCTTTCCTGGTACGACGTGCTGCTGGAGTTGGAGCGAGCCGGCAGGGAGGGACAGGGCAAGGAGGGACTGCGGCCCTACGAACTTGAGCGCCACCTTTTGTTACCGCAGTACGGCCTCTCCAGGCTGCTCGACCGTATCGAGGCCGCCGGTTACCTCGAGCGCCGGACCTGTGAAGAAGACGGGCGCGGCCAGCAGGTGGTGATTACGCGCGCGGGGCGGGAGCTGCGCCGTCGGATGTGGCCGGTCTATGCCGGCGCGCTGAACGAGGCCGTCACCGACCGCCTGAGCGAGCGGGACGCGGTGACCTTGGCCCGCCTGCTCGGCAAACTCATACCGGAGCCGGAATCTTGAAAGGCGCCGCGTTCCCTGCGACGGCCTCAGGTCCCGACAGGGGAAGGGGAGGCCGGTCGTGCTGATCATCCTCGGCGGTCTGCCGGGCAGCGGCAAGACGACACTCGCGCGGGCGCTGGCACGCCGGATCGGCGCGGTCCACCTGCGCATCGACAGCATCGAGCAGGCGATCCTCGGGTCTTCGCTCGCGCCGGTTTCGGTGGAAGAGGCCGGTTACCTGGTCGGCTATGCGCTCGCCGGAGACAACCTGCGCCTGGGGCATCGGGTGATTGCCGATTCGGTCAATCCTCTGCCGGTCACCCGCGAGGCCTGGCGCGGCGTTGCCCGCCGTGCAGGGGTGGTTGCGCTGGAGGTCGAGATAATCTGTTCGGATCCGACGGAACACCGGCGCAGGATCGAGTCCCGCACCGCAGATATTTCCGGACAGCGCTTGCCCACCTGGCAGGATGTGCTGAGCCGCGACTACCACCCTTGGCAGTCGACGCGCCTGGTTCTCGATACCGCGCAAGATCGTCTGGAAGCCTGCGTGGATAAGATAATCGCGGCTATGGCAGCCATATGACGGGCGGGAAACAGCGGGTCGCTTTATCGGGTTATCGAAACGAGAGAAATGCAGGCCCCGCCGAAAGAACGGGGCCTGACTCTAGACGCAACTACTTGCGCGGCGTGTGACTACTCCGCCGCCTGCGGCCGCTGGACCGGCACCGGCTGCTCGCGTTCGTGTTTGATCTTCAAGGCGTCGTAGTAGGACGCGAAAGGTGGGCGGTCGATATAGCGCCCGGCGCCGCGTTCGGTGCGCAGTTCGCCGTCCTGATAGACGATCCTGCCCTGGCTGAGCGTGGCGGTGTTGGCGCCGGTAACCGTCATGCCCTCGAAGATGTTGAAGTCGATGTTCTGATGATGGGTTTTGGCCGAGATGGTGCGGCTCTTTTTCGGATCCCACACGATCAGATCGGCATCGGCGCCGATGGTGACCGAGCCCTTGCGCGGGTAGATGTTGAAGATCTTCGCCGCGTTGGTCGAGGTTACGCCCACGAACTCGTTCATGGTCAGCCTGCCGCTGTTGACTCCATGATGCCACAGCGCCCCCATGCGGTCCTCGATGCCCGCGGTACCGTTGGGGATCCGGCTGAAGTCGTCACGGCCGGCGGCCTTCTGCGGCGCGCAAAAGCAGCAGTGATCGGTCGCCGTGGTCTGCAGGTTGCCGGACTGCAGGCCGCGCCACAGCGCCTCCTGGTGTTTCTTGGCACGGAACGGCGGGCTCATGACATGGGCTGCCGCGAAATCCCAGTCCGGGTGGCGATAGACACTGTCGTCGACCAGCAGATGTCCGGCCAGGACCTCGCCGAAGACCCGCTGGCCTTCCTGCCGCGCGCGGGTGATGGCTTCCAGGGATTCGATGCAGGAGTTGTGCACGACATAGAGCGGGACATCGAGCACCTGCGCGACCCGGATCGCACGGTTCGCGGCCTCGCCTTCGACTTCCGGCGGGCGGGAAAGCGGGTGGCCTTCCGGTCCGGTGATGCCTTTTTTCAGCATCTCTTGCTGCAGGTGAAAAACCAGTTCGCCGTTTTCCGCATGGACCGTACAGATCGCGCCCAGCTCACGGGCCCGGGTGAAGGAATTCACCAGCACCTCGTCCTCGGCCATGATCGCGCCCTTGTAGGCCATGAAATGCTTGAAGCTGTTGACGCCATGTTCGGCGACCAGCGTGCCCATGTCCTTGCGCACGCTTTCGTCCCACCAGGTGATGGCGACGTGGAAGGAGTAGTCTGTGGCGGCTTTTTCCGCCCAGCCGCGCCAGGTTTTAAAGGCTTCCATCAGGTTCTGCTGCGGCGAGGGGATCACGAAATCGATAATCATGGTGGTGCCGCCGGCGGCGCCCGCGGTGGTTCCGGAAAAGAAGTCCTCGGATGCGACCGTGCCCATGAAGGGCAGCTCCATGTGCGTGTGAGGATCGATACCGCCGGGCATGACATAGCAGCCGCCCGCGTCGATCGTTTCCACACCTGCAGGCGCGTCCAGATTTTCACCGATGGCTTTGATCGTGCCGTTTTCGCTATAGACGTCTGCGCGGTAAGAACGATCGGCGGTGACAACGGTTCCGCCACGGATCAGAACAGACATTTGCGCTCTCCTCTTGTTCAACTGGCCTTGCGTCAGGTCTCTATTGCCCTATTCGAACAGCCAAAAGAGTTTGTTTCCGACGACCTGCTCCACCTCATCATCCGGAGGTTCTTATTATTTTAATCATCAAGGAAACCTGTCCATCCGGTCAAATTATTTTTGAAGCCGGGACTATCCGGGTGTTGTCGCCGGGGGTGGCGAAGGGAGCGATGCGAAGCTTCTGCAGAAGCCTTTCCGCTTAAGGGCCTGGTGCGGGATGTCCAGATTTTGTCGTTCAGGTGCAGTTTCTGATTGTATTGGTGTTCTCTTGGGTTGTGTTGATTGATGTTAAATATACATTCAAAGTAAAATTTATTCGTCTAAATAGAAGGCTCTTTAATTGTTGGTGATTTTTTTGCTTGATGTATTCTGATAACCTATTAACCGATAGTCTTTGTTGTCACGAGGTTTGGCATATCAGGAACGTTAAGGACCAGAAAACCGGCAACGGCTCGCTTCAAAACAATGAGCGCGAGGTGTGGCTGGCTATGGATAATGCCCCTGCTCTGATGGCCTATGTTGATGCGGACCTGCGCTATCGGATGGTCAGCGACAGCTATGCAGAGATGTTTGGTTCCGATGCCAGTGCAATGATTGGAAAATCCCCGGAAGATGTTCTCGGTCCGGACTCTTTTGCCTTTACGAAACCGCTGATGGACCGGGCGCTTGCCGGAGAAATCGCAAGGTTCGAACGCCAGTCTGTTATGTTCGACGGTGAGCGGCGTCAGTTCACGATCACTTTAGTGCCGAATCTGTTTGTCGAGGATCATGAGCGGCGTGATGGAGCCGTCCAGGCAAAAGGCTTCTACATTCTCATGCGGGACATCAGTGAGCTCAAGAACGCGGCGGCGGCGCTTCAGGTCAGCGAACAGCGCTTCCGGGATATCGTCGAAGCGTCTTCGGACTGGTTCTGGGAAATGGATGAGAAGCTGCGCCTGTCCTATCTGTCCGAACATGCGGACGACCGGGGAGGGATCGCGATTTCGAAGATGATCGGCAGAGCACCCTGGGAGATTAAAGATCCGGACGGGCAGGATGCGATGTGGCTGGGGAAATTTCGCGCACTTCTGGGAACGCGTGAAATGATTCGCGATTTCCGATGCCGCTACAAGGGCGGAGGAGACAAGAAGTATCACTTTGTTTCGATCAACGCCACTCCGCTGTTCGACGAGGACGGCGTGTTTATGGGATATCGCGGCAGCGCAAGCGATATCACCAAAGAGGTCGAATCGATCGAAGCGATCAAAAGCCGTGAGCAGGCACAGAAACTCTTTGTCGACAGTCTGGATCTGCTGCCGATGTCATTTCTGCTTTTGGATCCCAACGACAAACTACTCTATTTCAACGAATATTTTCGTAAGTTTGTCGAACGCGGCGAATGGGAGATCCGGCTTGGCATGAGTTATGAAGCGTTGCTGCATGCCGGCATCCAGAGTGGATCTCTGGTGCTTCTGGACAACGTTGGGGAGGACGAGCTGGTCGAAGCCTTCCTGAAGCGGCACAGGAGCTTGAGGATCGGGGATTCGATCGGTGGAAACCGGCTGCACTGGCGCTTCGCCGACGGAACCGAATTCTGGGCTGAAGGGTTTCGGGCCCGCACCGAGGACGGCTGCACGCTTATCAGTTACCTGGACATAACCGATCTTGTTCTGAACGAGGAGAAGTTGCGCCAGGCGCAGAAAATGGAGGCCGTCGGGCAGCTTACCGGCGGCATTGCCCACGACTTCAATAATATTCTGGCTGTGGTTCTGGGAAATCTGGATCTCCTCGCCGAGCGCGCAAGCGATCGCAAAGACATTTGCGACCTGGTGGAACGGGCAATCAAGGCGGCGGAACAGGGCGCACTTTTGACCCAGCGCTTGCTGTCGTTTTCCCGAAAACAGCCGCTGATGCCCAAATCCACCGACATCAACCGGCTGATTCACGAGAACGAGGACCTGCTCCGCCGCGCCCTCGGCGAACAGAATGAACTGCAGCTTATGTATGCGCCCGAGTTATGGCGATGCGAGGTTGATCCGTCGCAGGTCGAAAACGCGATTCTGAATCTGGTGATCAACGCGCGTGATTCCATGCCCGGCGGCGGCAAGCTGAGCATTGAAACCTTCAACAGCTTTATCGATGACAAATATGCTGCCGCACGGGTTGAAGTGATGCCCGGTGAATACGTCACGTTTTCGGTCACCGATAGCGGCTGTGGCATGTCACCTGACGTCGAGGAACGGATCTTCGAGCCCTTCTTTACCACCAAGGATGTCGGTCAGGGCAGCGGTCTGGGGCTGAGTATGGTCTATGGTTTCGTCAAGCAGTCCGGCGGTCACATTGATGTCAGCAGTGACGAAGGCAAGGGGACGACTTTCAAGATCTATTTGCCCCGTGCGGCGTCTGAGGATCAGCCGGAAATTGACGCGCCCGAAAAGCACGACGACCTGGCCGGGCAGGGGCAGCGGATTCTGGTTGTCGAAGACGAAGAACTGGTTGGCCGGCAGATCCGCGATCTTCTTGTCGATCTGGGGTACGAGGTACTGTTAGCCGATAACGGTCCGTCGGCGCTTACGCTCCTGAAAGAGGCCGGACATATCGATCTTCTGCTGACGGATGTTGTATTGCCCGGCGCGATGAACGGGCGCGTTCTGGCGGAAGCGATAACGGAACAGCGACCCGGTATGGATGTCGTCTATATGTCGGGCTGCAGCGGGGACGCGATTGTCCACCATGGCCGTCTGGATGACGATGTGGTGCTCTTGCAAAAACCATTCATAAAAAAAGGTCTGGCGCAGAAAGTTCGCGAAGTCCTTTCGCGGGGATCATCTGCCGACGAAAAATTAGGGAGGCATGGTCCATGAGGCAACAGCGATTGCTTATCCTCGACGACGAGCCGGAATTCTGCGAATACGTACGGACGGTTGCCGAGGAAGAAAACTACCTCGTCGAGACGACCCAGGATCCGCGTGGATTCAAGGCATTGTTTCAGAGTTTTGATCCGACCCTGATCGTTCTGGATCTGGTCATGCCTGAAATGGACGGTTTCGAGGTTATCCGCTGGCTTGCCGAGCAGAAAAAACCGATACATGTCGTACTGGCAACCGGTTACGACCCGCGCTACGCCCAGATGGCGGACAAGCTGGCGGTCGGCCATTCGAAGTATCTGAGACTTAACCCGATTGCCAAGCCGGTCCGGGTCAAAACGCTGCGTCGTATTCTGCGGGACGAAAGTGCGAGTCAGGACCCGGTCGAGGATCATGAGGAGGACTGACGTCAGTCGTCGTTATTCGGGCGGGCGCATTACTTGACCTGCTCAACAAGCTGAAGAAATTCGACCGGCGGGCAAAGCTCCGGGTCAGGGCCGTTTCCGGAATACCCGTCAGCAAGGTGTCTCTCGGTCCCCTGAGCTTTTCCCTGGTTCCATTCCCGGTCTCTTTCCCGGCCCCTTTCCCGGACAATCGTTCCAGCAGGCGTGTCTCTGCCAGACGATACTTTCGCGAGGCGGCCCGAAGACTGTCCGGTTCCGGTCGTTCTCGATTTTTGCTATCAAGACGTGGCGCCTGGGCGCGCTGATATCCGGCGCGCCTGCGGGAGAGAGACGGGTCCGCCCGCGACAGAGAGAAGACCGATGCTGACTATTCAAGGCAAAAGCGTGGACTGTCAGGAAACCGGCTCCGGACCGGCGGTGCTGTTCATTCCGGGGTCTTTCAGCACACCTGCCGCCTGGCGGCCGATCCAGTCGTTGCTGCCGGAAAAATACCATCAGATCGGCACCAGTCTCTGCGGCTACGGGGCCACGGAGGAAACCCGGACAGCCGATGATTTCGGCATGACGCATGAGGTCGGGGTGGTTGCCGCTGTTGCCCGGCACGTCGGCAGGCCGCTTCACCTCGTCGGCCACTCCTTCGGCGGAACGGTTGCCTTTGCAGCCGCGCTTGCCGGCGTTGCAGAGGTGCTGAGCATTGCCGTGTTCGAAGCCAATCCGCTCGCCCTGGCCAGAACAGACGGCGATACTGCGGCCTATGACGAGACCAGGGAAATGAGCCTGGCCTTCGAGGCGGCATGTCATGCGGGTGAGCCGGACGCAGCCGGACGGATCATCGACTACTGGGGTGGAGCGGGATCCTTTGCTGCCATGCCCGGGCCGGTGCAGGACTACTGCCGCAGGACCGCCCGTGCGAATGTTCTTGACTGGCATACGGCCTTCGGCTTTCAGGCCGGGCCGGCTGACTATGCGGCGCTCGCGATACCGGTGCTTCTGGTGCGGGGGGCGCGTGCGAACCCTGTCATGATCAGCATTACCGGGGCGCTGGAAGCCAGCCTGTCCAATGTCCGCTCGGCGGTGGTTGACGGCGCGAATCATTTTCTCATCAGCAGCCACGCCAAAGCCTGTGCGGGATTGCTGGCGGATTTTCTGGAAGAAACAGATGCCGGTGTGTGCGCCGCGGACGCCTGATCCCGTATCGTGCTCACACCGGCCTTTGCCGATTGCAGACAGGTCATGTTGATGCACGAGGATTTTCTGTTGTTCCCGGGTGCAATAGATAACCGACAGGTGAGCTGTCTGGGTTAGTATCCGGCGGAGCTGGTGACCGTCCGAATTGGTAACTGCGATTGTGCAGCGGATGTCGGCAGGATTGTGGTCGGAGTTCTAAATCGTGCATTGCGGTGCGATCTGGCCGCAGCCGTGGTATGCCCTGATGAGAAGGTGATGGAAATATGCTGTTCACGGGAATCAATTTTATTGCCGTTTTCGTGGCTTCGGCGGCGTCCTTTGCTTTCGGGGCAGTCTATTACATGCTGCTGTCCAAGCCCTGGATGGCGGCGGTCGGCAAGACGGATGAGGAAATCAAAAACGATTCTTCCCCGCTGATTTTCGTTATTGCGGCAATTGCTCAGGTGATCATGGCAACCCTGCTCGCAGCTGTGCTTGGGCACCTGATCGTAGCGGGCGAGAACGGGTTGCCGGCGGTGTTGCCGGTCTCTCTGGAAAACGGCCTGATCGTCGGTTTCTGTATCTGGTTGGGTTTCGTGGTGACGCCCATGCTGGTCAACCACGGATTTCAGGGCGCCAGGCGATCGCTTACCGTTATCGACAGTGGTCACTGGCTTGGCGTGCTGGTGATTCAGGGGGCGGTGATCGGGCTTTTCGGCGTCTGATCCATCGATCCGGCCGCTTGCGGCAAAGCGTCGTCGTCAGCTTTGTTGACCATATGGTCAGTTTCCGTTCAAGATTGCCTTCGGATTTCAGGAGCGCCGTTGAAGCGCGCAGCCCCGGGTCTGTCGACAGCGGAGGCGCCTGAACGCAAATAAGAGCTTATTCGCGAGCTCGGAAAAAGACAAAACAGGAGACAGAAATGGCAATGGTAAAGGCGGGGTTGATACAGATCGGCTTGAAGGGCGATACCGCGGGATCGCCGGCGCGCATCCGCGAACAGATGCTCGAAGCGCATATTCCCTTCATCGATCAGGCCGGCGCAGCCGGGGTCAATGTGTTGTGCTTTCAGGAGGTCTTTACCCAGCCCTACTTCTGCCCGAGCCAGGATGCCAGGTGGTACGCCGCCGCGGAGAAAATTCCCGACGGCCCGACGGTGAAACTGATGCAGGAATATGCCAAAAGGCATTCCATGGTGATTGTAGTGCCGATCTACGAGGAGGAGATGCCCGGCGTCTACTACAACACCGCCGCGGTGATCGATGCCGACGGCAGATATCTGGGCAAGTACCGCAAGACGCACATTCCCCAGGTCGCCGGTTTCTACGAAAAGTTCTTCTTCAAGCCCGGCAGTTCCGGCTGGCCGGTGTTCGAGACCGCCTTCTGCAAGCTCGGTGTCTACATCTGCTATGACCGGCATTTTCCCGAGGGCTGGCGCGCTCTGGCCCTGAATGGCGCCGAATACATTGTCAATCCTTCCGCCACGGTCGCGGGCCTGAGCCAGTATCTCTGGAAACTGGAGCAGCCGGCGTCCGCCGTGGCGAACGGTGTCTACATTGGCGCCATCAACCGTCCGGGCACGGAAGAGCCCTGGAATATCGGCCGCTTCTACGGCAGCTCCTACGTGGTCAACCCGCGCGGTGAGTTCCTGGTCGAGGCGACCGAGGACAAGGACGAACTGGTCGTCGCCGACATGGACATGGAAATGGTCCGCGAGGTCCGCAACACCTGGCAGTTCTTCCGCGACCGCCGGCCGGAAACCTATTCCAGGCTGACCGATATCTGAGGCTCGCACACCGGGATGAAGACCGGGATGAAAGCGGGGATGAAAGTGGGGATGAAAGTGGGGATGAAGGCGGGTATGCGACCGCTTGCTGCGTTACTCCCGTTCGCCCTCCCGCTGCTTCTGCCTTTGCTTCTCGCCGGCTGCGTCAGTTCGGCGAGCTGGGAGGCGGTGCGGGTGCTCAAGGATATCGACGCCGGCAGCGGCCCGAGCGCGCTCAAGGAGATGACGCCGAGCCCGCTGCGGCGGGAGATCACCTACAGCGTCGTGCGTCCCGGCGAAGACAAAGCCGGCCCGGTGCAACTCGCCGATCTCTATCATCCGGACCGCGACGACCCTGACGAATTCGACGGCGCGACGGTGCTGGTGCCCGGCTTTACCCCGAGCGGCAAGGACGACCACCGGCTGGTCGCGCTGGCCACGACCTTCGCGCGCGCCGGCTTCCTGGTGCTGGTGCCGGATCTGCCCGGGGGCCGCGAGACCCGGATGCAACTGGATGACGCCCGGCGCATCGCCGATGCCGTCGTGCATCTCTCCGGGCGGCCCGGGCTGGAACAGTTGGACGGCGAAAGGGTCGGGCTGGTCGCCATCTCCTACGCGGTCGGCCTCGCGGTGTTGGCCGCGAGCGAGCCGGACGCCAGGGACAGGATCGCCTTCCTGGCCGGCCTGGGCGGCTATTACGATACCACCGAGCTGGTGCGCTTCACCACGACCGGGGCCTATCGTCCGCCAGACGCCCACTCGACCGCTATGCGCGGCTGGCGCCGGGCCGAGCCCCTGCGCGCCGCCAAGTGGGTGTTCCTCGCCGGCAATATCGAAACCCTGGGCGACCCGCGCGACCGCGCGCTGATGACCGCTATCTCGGAGATCCGCCGGCGCGGCGGCCGCGAAGCGCTGGTCGATGCCGAGGGCCGGGACCTTGTCGCGCAGCTCGGCCCCGAGGGGCAAAATCTCTATTCTCTCATGACCAACAAGGATCCCGGGCGGGTCGAGAGCCTGCTCGCGGCCCTGCCCGCGGCCCTGCGTCGCCGGCTCGCAGCGCTCAGCCTGCGCGGCCGCGATCTTGGGCATCTTGTTGGCCGCCTGATCCTGATCCACGGCCGCGCGGATCCTCTGGTGCCCTACAGCGAAAGCCTGGCCCTCAGCCGCGCGGTGCCGCAAAGCGAACTCTTCCTGATCGACGGCTTCTCCCACATCGATCCGCGCGCGGTGGGCCTCGCCGGCCGGCTGCAGCTGATCGACGCGATTCAGGCGATTCTGGCGCGGCGAACGCCGGGATGACGGACCGCTTTTTCCTTCTTTTTACGTAAGCCTGTCGATGGATTTGACAGTTTTCTTGCAGGCACGGCCGGCGCCTGGCCGCTTTCAAGCGGGCTGTTTGCGGCTAAGACTTTGTTCCTGAAGCTTTTGATTCTGGAAAGAGTTGCCGGCGAAGAACAAGCTCCCGCCAAGAGAGTGTCGGAATAGCTGACAGTCTTTGCCTTGCCCGGTCATGGGTCAGGACTGATTTCCTTTCAACGGCTTGATTACTCTGGCATGGCGCGGTTCTTGCGTGGATAAGTGCTGATCGGCAAATCTGCGTGAAATTCTGCGGCTCCGCGATCAGGGGGGGCGCTAAACTTGGGGAAAGAAATCCAGATATG
>Ga0214472_10001219_pt1 | contig 29414 bp, 23 predicted proteins | sample RVTome_6_FD_207662 | JGI IMG/M metagenome (GOLD analysis project Ga0214472, IMG submission 207662) | Soil microbial communities from uranium-contaminated site in the Upper Colorado River Basin, Wyoming, United States - RVT140D175 | ecosystem: Environmental > Terrestrial > Soil > Contaminated >...
CCAAACGCTTGTGGCGGGGGGGTTTGGGCCCCCCCCCTCCGGGTGTCTTCTTCGAAAGGAGAAGACACCATGCCTCGAACGGTCCCCAATACAGCTGATATCGATTTCGGGGTCTCCGACCCCAACCACCACCTCTGGCGCAACGGCCGGCTGTGGTGGGTGGCCTTCACCGTCCACCTGCCGGGCTGGCGGAAGGACCGCGTCCGGGTCTCCCTCGGCACCTCCGACGTGGTCGAGGCCCGGCGGCGGCGCGACGCGCTGCTGCGCGCCTATCCCGAGCAGAAGGCGTGCGCGCTCTCGCTCCGGATCGGCGGGCGTCCCGTGCGCGCCGGGACGGCCGATCCCATGGGCCGCCGGCAGCAAGGATGTGCGGCATGAGCCGCGCCATCGTCGTGGCCGACGCCGCCCGGGTCGCGGGGCAGGACGCGGCCGGGGCCCGGACCGCCGCCGTCCTCACCTCGGAGTCCGTGGCCGAGGGGCACCCGGACAAGGTCTGCGACTTCATCGCGGACTCGGTCCTCGACGCCTACCTGGCCCACGACCGGCGCAGCCGCGTGGCCTGCGAGGTCCTGTGCAAGTCCGGGGTCGTGGTGCTGGCGGGCGAGATCAGCTCCACCTCGTCGCTGGACCACCTCCACATCGTCCGTGACGCGGTGCGCGAGGTGGGCTACACCGACCCCTCCGCGCCGTTCAGCGCGGACGGCCTCCAGGTCGTGCAGCACATCACCGGGCAGTCCTGGGAGATCGGCCGGGGCGTGGACCCCGGCACGAACCGCGTCGGGGAGCAGGGCGCGGGGGACCAGGGCATCGTCTTCGGGTACGCCACCGACGAGACCCCGGAGCGGATGCCGCTGCCGCTCCTCCTGGCGCACCGCCTGGCCCGCGGCCTGGCCGAGGACCGCCGCGCGGGAGCGTTCTCGTGGCTGCGGCCCGACGGCAAGACCCAGGTCTCGGTGGTCTACGAGGACGGCGCCCCCGCGCGGGTCTCGGACGTGCTCGTCTCGGCGCAGCACGCGAGGGACGTGGGTCCGGAGATCGTGCGCCACTACGTGGAGGCCGTGTTGGCGCCGCGGGTGCTGGGCCGTTGGCTCGACACGGAGACGCGGTTCAACGTGAACCCCACGGGCAGCTTCGTCCACGGTGGCCCCGCGGCAGATTGCGGGGTGACGGGGCGAAAGATCATCGTCGACACCTACGGCGGCGCCGCGCGCCACGGGGGCGGCGCCTTCAGCGGGAAGGACCCCTCGAAGGTGGACCGCAGCGGCGCCTATTTCTGCCGCTGGGTGGCCCGCCAGGCCGTGGGCGCGGGGCTGGCCCGGCGCGTGGAGATCCAGGCCGCGTACGCGATCGGGGTGGCGCGGCCGGTGGCCATCCGGATGGACGCGTTCGGCACGGGGGACGAGCGCGAGCTCCTGGCGTTCGTGGAGCAGTTCGATTTCCGCCCGGCGGCCATCATCGAGCGCCTGGACCTGCTGCGGCCGATCTACCGGCGGACGACGAACTACGGCCACTTCGGCAAGCCCGGCCTGCCCTGGGAGGAGTGATCAGCCCTTCGCGCGGACCATCTGCTGGGCCCGGGGGTAGGGCACGCCCAGCAGGTCGGCGGCGTCGCGGACGCTGAGTCGGAGCCGGAGCAGGGCGTCCACCGCCTGCCGGGCGGCCACCTCCGCGCGGGCCTCCTCGCTGCGCGCGCGGCGGCGGGCGGCCCAGTGGCGGACGAGGAGGGCCCGGGCGGGGGGCGGGAGCTTCACGTCCTCCACCAGGTCCGCGCGGTGCGGCTCCTCGTCGAAGCGGCCCAGCGCGGCGCGCAGCCGCTTGCGGGCCTGGCGGAGGGTGCGGCCCCGCCCGCGGCACCGCCGCAGGCCCCGCACCCACGCCGTCCACTCCCCCGTCGCGTCGAGCTTGTATATCACCTTGTACTCGGACAACAGGCCCCCTACCAGGACAGGTCGAAAACGCAGGCGGGATCTCCCGCGCACTGGCACGCGATCTCGAACACGTGGGCGGGGCCGGGCGCGTTCATGAGCCGCAAGGCCCCCTCGTAATACCCGAGGGCGCTCGCGCAATACACCGGCGAGTACTCCTCGTAGCCTTCGTGGCGCATCCGGCCGTGGCGCTCGCCCCGCCTCTCGTACGCGCAGCGGCCGAAGTTCTGGAACCGGTCGTGCAGGCGCGCGCTCCGCTCGAAGAAGCGGTGGGGCTCCTCGGCCACGAAGCTCTTGTAGGCGCCGGCCAGGTTCAGCGTCGCGGAGTGGCCGCCCATCTCGCGGAAGGCCCGCTCGGGAGGGATGCCCGCGGCCGCGGCCAGCGCGCGGTCGATCCGGACCAGGCAGCGGAAGGGCACCCAGTCGGTATCCAGGAAGTCCCCGCAGGCCAGCCTCCGGCACTCGGCGTCGAGGCCGGAGTCGGCGGTCGCGGCCGGCCCGCCCGGCCTGGCCGCGGCCCAGGCGAGGTGGGCGTGGAGCATGGTCCCCTTCACCGCGGCGTGCTCCCCCAGCCTCTCCTGTCTGTCCTTCACGGCGTCGTGCCCGGCCGATTATAGGCGCGAGGCGGCGACGGACGTGGCTTGCGAGGCCGCGGCGCGTGGGCTAGATTCGCCGATGGGGCGAGACGGCCGCGGCCCCGCCCGGCAGTGATTCCCCGCGAGGAGAAGGATGGCCCCTCCATGATCGGCCGCTGGCGGCTCGCCGTCGTCCTGCTGGCGCTGGCGGCGGGCGCGCTGGTGTCCGGCCTCCTCCTCCTGGAGCACCACGGCGAGCGGCGGGCGGCGGCGGCGTTGGCCCAGGTCTGCGGCGAGGGCGACCAGAGCGGCTGCGCGCTCGTGTCGCAGAGCCGCTACGCGACGGTGCGCGGCGTCCCCCTGGCGGCCGTCGGCCTCCTCTTCTATTCGAGCCTGGGCCTGCTCCTGCTCCTCGCCGTCCTGGCGGGCCCCGCCGCGGTGGAGGCGGCGGCCGCGCTCACGCTGCTGGCCCTGGTGGCGGCGCTGGCCGTGGACGTCGTGCTCCTGGGGATCCAGGCCTTCGCCATCCACGCCTTCTGCAGGCTCTGCCTGCTGACCTACGTCTTGAACGCCCTGGGCGTGGCGGTCCTCATGAAGGCCCGCCGCGACGGCCGGGTGGTGGGCCAGGCGGTGGGCACGGTGGACGGGCGTCTCGTCTTCGCGGGCTGGTCTCTGGGCAGCCTCGCGCTGGCGGCGGCCATCTTCGGCTCCGACCGCGCGCTGGCCTACCGTCAGCGCGGCCGCGCGGCCTCCATCCTGGGGACGCCCGTCGCCGCCGCCCCGCTCCCGGCCGCTTCCCCCCGTCCCTCGCCGGCGTCCACCGCCGGAGCTGCGCTGCCGCCGGACGCGCAGCGCTGGCAGGAGGAAGCGCACATGGCCCAGGAGCAGGCGCGGCGGCTGCAGGAGATCCTGGACGACCCGAAGAAGCTGGACGAGTACTTCAAGGAGAAGGCCGCGCGCGAGTTCGAGCAGGGCCCGGTGCGCAACCTGGACCTGGCCGGCGTGCCCTTCAAGGGCCCCGCCGACGCGCCCGTGCGCGTGGTCGAGTTCTCTGATTTCCTGTGCCCGTTCTGCCGGTCCCTGGCGGGCGCCTTCGCCAGCTTCCTGCCGCAGTCCGGGAACCGGGTCGCGATCTACTTCAAGAACTACCCGCTCGAGCAGTCCTGCAATCCGGCCCTGAAGACGACCATCCATCCCGGGGCCTGCGTCCTGGCCCTGGGCGCGCTGTGCGCGCACGACCAGGGACGCTTCTGGCCGTATCACGACAAGCTGTACGCCTCGCCGCCCCGGGCCCCGTCGACCAAGGAAGTGGCGCGACTGGCCGGGGAGGCGGGCCTGGACGCGGCCGCGCTGGAGACCTGCCTGACCTCCGCCAAGACCCGCGAGCGGCTGGCCGCGCAGATCGCCGAGGCCCAGGGGGCGGGCGTGGAGGCCACGCCCACCGTGTTCATCAACGGGCGCCGGCTGCCCCGGATCAACGACTTCGTCCAGATGGTGGACAAGGAGTCCTCGCGGCTCGGGCTGCCTCCGCTGCGGCCGCCGGCGCCGGGCGCGCCTGCGGCGCGGAACTAGGTGCGATTCGGGGCGGGGTGTCGCCGTTTTCGGCGTCGTCACAACCGTGTCCCCCTACGCCGTCACGACCGGAGTCCTGAGGACCATGAGGCTCTCGGTGCCATGAGGTCGGCGGCCCTTCCCCGTGGCCTCTTGCGCGCCATTCGCGCGTGGTCGTGCCCCGCCGCCCTTCGGTCGTGCCCCGCCGCCCTTCGGTCGTGCCCGCCGCCCTTCGAAGGACAGGTCGAATCGGTCGTCCTCAACCAATCACCGGTCCCGCGCCAAGGTCCGGCCTCTCATGGAGCGTTACGCTCCCCGCTCGCGTCGACCTCCGAGTGGTGCTCGCCTCATCCCCGAATCGCTGACCAACTCGTTCCGGAACGAGTTCGCGACTGCCGAGTTCGCCGCGGGCAGGCCGCCGTTGATCGCGGTCTCATTCTCGGGCCGGCCATAGAGAAGATCCGCCTCATGGGCGTTGTGCGCTCGGCACCGGATCTGGATGTTGTCCGTGGTGGCCAGCCCGCCCACCGCATAGGGCCGGAGGTGATGGAACTCGAGGAAGCCGCGCTCCTTGCAGCGGTGGCCACCCTTCCCCACGAACGCGCAGCGGCCGCCGTCGCGGAGCCAGACCGCCCTCTTGACCGGAGCGGGGACATGACGACTGTCGCCTTTCTTGGTATCCGCGGCCTGCTCCTGATTCGGCCGCGGCCGCGGCGTCGCCGCGAACTTCTTCCTGGCCAGGTCCTCCAGGAGGACGGTGAGCGCCCGATCGACCACCGCCCCGATGTCCCCATCGGGAACGGCGTGGCGCAAGAGGTCCTTCGCGACGCGCAGCTTCTCGCATGTCTGTGCCGTCGCGGTGAACCGTATCTCGTACCGGTCTGCCGCCAGCGGCCGCACGCTCTGCCGCCTCGCGCGCCTTGTGTCGTCGGCGGCCGTCCCGCATGCCGGCCCGGCGCTACGGCCTCCTTCCTCCGCCCCGACGGAGGCCGGTCCTGAATCTCCGGTAACGGAACCCGCAGGAGTCATCACGCTGACCGAGGCCGGAGGCGGCGACCAGACCGCGGTGGAGGACGCCGGCACTGATCGGGGCGTCGGGACCCTCCGAACCGAAGGCGGGACGTCGGGCCGCGGAAAATACCGAACGAGGATCTCCTCGACCTCCCGCTTGCTCTTGTCCGACGTTTCGGCAAGAAGGCGCTCCTGGTTCTCGTTCGTCAGGTGTGGCGCGAGCAGGCGCGCTGTCGTGAGGTTCAGCGCTCCTTTCCCGACCAGGGCGAGGACGCGCGGGAACCGCCGGCCCAACCGCGCGACCTCGATGCGGTTGTACGCCTCGTGCTCGGACAGCCGCAAGACCTCCGTGCAATACATGAAGAGCGACGGGAAGCCGGCTCCGAGCCAGAGCCGCCGGGCGTCGAACTCCGCGAGATGGGCGACAAGCGCGGCCGTCGACTCACGCTCGGATCGCGCGAGGCGCTGCACTTCAGAGGTGAGCTCTTCATCCGATAGGGGGATCACTCTCGCCACTGCTTCCGCATCCATCGCTCACTCCTTTATTATCAATACAGGAGTGTGATGCCGATCGCTGCCGTAATGGGTCCACTCGATGCATTGCCAACAGTAAATGCTAAACGTATTGCCCCGCTCCATGCGAAACCCAGGCCGGGGACTAGCGACGTATCCGCGCCCGCTGCTGGCAGCGCAAGGGTTACGTTTCGTTACTCGTTCCGGAACGAGTTTGCGGCCGGTTGGCGGCGGACACGAGATTCGCCGACGTGATGGCGGCCTGAGCCTGACCCGCGCCGCGTCCAACAGCCTCTCCACGCTATATTCGAGAAGGAGAGGGTCGAGAAGCACGAAGGGAAACGTCCATGGACCGCTTCGCCGTCGCCAACGCGCTGCGCGAGATGGGCCGGCTGCTCGAGGCCCGGGGCGAGAGCCCGTTCCGGGTCCGGGCCTACGAGCGCGGCGCGCGGGCCGTCGAGGGCGTGGCCGACCTCGGCGCGCTGGTGGACCAGGACCGCCTGCGCGAGGTGCCGGGCATCGGCCCCGTGCTGGCCGCGGCGGTCGCGGAGCTGCACCGCACCGGGCGGTCCGAGAGGCTGGAGCGGCTGCGGGCCCAGCTCCCGCCCGGGATCCTGGACCTCGGCCTCGTGCCCGGGCTCACCCGGCGCCGCATCGCTGCCCTCCACCAGGCCCTGGGCATCCGCGGGGTCGACGACCTCAAGGCGGCCTGCCAGGCCGGCCGCGTCCGCACCGTGAAAGGGTTCGGGCCCAGGACCGAGGAGAAGCTCCTCGAAGGCATCCGGGGCCTGGCCACGCGCGAGGAGCGCGTGCTGCTCTACGAGGCCGAGCGCGAGGCGGAAGGCCTGCTGCGCCACCTGCGGGCGGGGCCGCAGGTGACCCGCGCGGACGCCGCGGGCGCGCTGCGGCGGTGCGAGGAGACCGTCACCGAGCTGCCGCTCCTGGCCGCGGCGCGGGACCCGGCCCGGGCCGTCGAGCACTTCTCGTCCTTCCCGCTCCTGGCCACGGTGCTCGAGCGCGGGCTCGACCACTGCGCGGCGCGGCTGCCCGGGGGGCTGAGGGTGGAGCTGACCGTGACGCCCGCCGCCGCCTACGCGACCGCGCTGCACCGGCTCACCGGCTCGGCGGCGCACCTCGAGAAGCTCGACGCCCTGGCCCGCGGCAAGGGGCTGGAGCTGGGCGAGGCCGGCCTGCGCCGCGCGGGCGGACGGCGGCCGGTAGCGGTCGAGGACGAGGAGGACCTCTACCGGCGGCTGGGGCTGCCCTACCTGCCGCCCGAGGTCCGCGAGGACGCGGGCGAGGTCGAGGCCGCCGCCGAAGGCGAGAGCTTCGCCGACCTCGTCACCGAGGAGGACGTCCGCGGGCTCGTGCACTGCCACACCGTGTACTCCGACGGGAAGCACACCGTGGAGCAGATGGCGCGGGCGGCGGAGGCCATGGGCATGAAGTACATCACGATCACCGACCACTCGCCCACCGCGCACTACGCCGGCGGGCTGCAGGTCGACCGCCTCAAGCGGCAGTGGGACGAGATCGCGAAGGCGCAGGAGAAGGTGAAGGTGCGCCTGCTACGCGGCACCGAGTCGGACATCCTCGCCGACGGAGCGCTCGACTACCCGGACGCGGTGCTGGAGCAGCTCGACATCGTGATCGCCAGCGTCCACAACCGCTTCCGCATGGACTCCGAGCAGATGACGCGGCGCCTGGTGCGGGCCATGCGACACCCGGTGTTCAAGGTGTGGGGCCACGCCCGCGGGCGCTACGTCCTGACCCGCCCGCCCTTCGACTGCGACATGGACGCGGTGCTGGACGCGGTGGCGTCGTCGCGGGCGGCGGTGGAGGTCAACGGCGACCCCCACCGGCTCGACATGGAGCCGCGCTGGATCCGCGAGGCGCGCAAGCGCGGGATCCGGTTCGTGATCTCCACCGACGCGCATTCCACCTCGCAGCTGCGCAACGTCCGCTACGGCGTGGCCATGGCCCGGCGGGGCTGGGTGCGCCGCGGCGAGGTCCTGAACGCCCTGCCCGAGGAGGCCTTCCGCCGCGCGGTCCGCCCCGGGGCCGCGGCGTGAGCCGCATCTTCCTCCTCTCCCCCGCCCACTGCGGAGGCGAGCGGGCGCGGCTGGTCTTCAACGACGCCGCGCGCTTCGAGCTGGCCCTCCGCCTGCGCGAGCCGGACGGCGCCCCCCTGGGCGACGTGTTCTCGTTCCTGAGCGGCCTGTATTTCCGCGGCAAGCTCGCCTACGCCCGCGCCTTCGCCCGGCCTCCCGAAGGCGTGCCCGGCGTCCTGGTCATCACCGCCAACGACGGCCTGCGCGCGCCCGAGCACGCCGTGGACCTGAAGACCCTGCGGCGATATGCCAGGGGGTCGATCGACGAGGGCAACGCCGGCTACCGGCGGCCGCTGCTGCGCGACGCGCGCCTGGTGGAGGCCGCCGCGGGGCCCGGCTGCGAGGCGGTCCTCCTCGGGAGCGTGGCCAGCGACAAGTACGTGGACGTCCTGCTGGCGGTGTTCGGCCCCCGGCTGCTCTTCCCCGCCACCTTCGTGGGCCGGGGGGACATGAGCCGGGGAGGGTTGATGTTGCGCTGCGTCGAGGCGGGCCGGGAGCTCGACTACGTCCCGGTGGCGGGGGCGGTCCGTCACGGCCCGCGGCCCCCCAGGCTCCTGCCCCGGCGCTGGACGCGGGGGCGATGAGCCCGCCCCGCCCCGCGACCCGCGATCGCCACCCGTCGCGCCGCCGGCGCGCGCGGCGGACGACGAGGGAAGGGGCCGCCGCCCGCGTCGTCCTGCCCCGCGACACCGACACCGTGGAGGTGAGGCTCGGCCCCCGCGCCGTCCGGCTGACCAACCTGCGCAAGCCCTTCTGGCCCGAGCTGGGCATCACCAAGGGCGATCTCCTGCAGTACTACGCCGACGTGGCGCCGGCGCTCCTGCCCCACCTCGACGGGCGGGCCATGGTCATGAAGCGCTACCCGCACGGGGCGGCGGGAGAGTTCTTCTTCATGAAGCGCGCGCCCTCGCCCCGCCCGGAATGGATCGAGACCTGCTCCATCGAGCACGAGTCGGGCAACGTGATCGACTTCCCGATCGTGCAGGACGTCCCCTCGCTCCTCTGGGTCGTCAACCTGGGCTGCATCGACCTCAACCAGTGGTACGCGCGCTGCGACGACGTGGACCGTCCCGACTACGTCCACTTCGACCTGGACCCGGTGAAGGGCGAGCAGCAGACCGGCTTCGACCGCGTCCGCGAGGCGGCCCTCCTCGTGCGGGACGGGCTCCAGGCCCTCGGGATGCCGTGCCACGCCAAGACGACCGGCTCCCGCGGCATACACGTCTACGTCCCGATCGTGCGCGGCCCCACGCAGAAGCAGGTCTGGGACTTCGCCAAGCGGTTCGCCCAGAGCCTGGAGGCCCTGCACCCCGGCCTCATCACCGCGGAGTACCGGATCCCGCGACGGCCCGCCGGCCGCGTGCTGGTGGACTACAACCAGAACGCCTGGGGACGGACGCTGGCCTCCGTCTACTCGGTGCGGCCGACGCCGCTGGCCACCGTGTCCACCCCGGTGACCTGGGCCGAGGTCGAGCGCGGGGTGCGCATCGAGGACTTCCACCTGCGCAACGTCCCCGCCCGGATCGCCAGGCGGGGGGACCTGTGGGCGCCCCTGGCCGCCCGGTCCGGCCGCTTCCGCCTGCAGCGCTACCTCTGACCCGCGGTCCGTAGGCGCGGGCGGCGCGTGTTAGCCTGGGATCTGGCCACGGCATGACCACATCCCAGCCGCCAGCTCACGCCGGACGCGATCCCCGCGCCGCGCGCGAGGCCCGCATCCTGGTGGCCGAGGACGACACCACCTTCCGGCGCGTCCTCGAGATGCTCCTCGGCGAGCACTGGACGGTGGAGGCCTTCGCCGACGGGCGGAAGGTCCTGGAGGCCGCCCGCAGGGGAACTCCCGACCTCGTGCTGGCGGACCTCCTCATGGCCGGCCTGGACGGCTTCGGCCTCGTGCGGGCGCTGCGGGGCGACGCCGCCACCCGCGCCGTCCCCGTCATCGTGATCACGGGCCTCACGGAGGAGGAGGCCCGCATCAAGGCGCTGGAAGCGGGGGCCAACGACTTCCTCATCAAGCCCTTCTCCAACCGCGAGCTGCTGCTGCGGGTGAGCACGCACCTGGAGATGGCCGCCCTGCGGCGCGAGGGCGCCGAGCGCGAGAAGGAGGCCCACACCCGGGCCATCCTGGAGGGGGCCCTGGAGGCGGTGGTGGCCATGGACGCCCGCGGGCGCGTCACGTTCTGGAACCCGCAGGCCGAGCGGGTGTTCGGGCGCGGCCGCGAGGAGGCCATGGGACGGGCGTTCGCGGAGCTCGTCCTGCCGCCCGCGCTCCGCGAAGAGCACACCCGCGAGGTGCGCCGCTTCCTGGACAGCGGCGAGGCGGGGGCGCTGAACCGACGCGTGGAGGTGAGCGCGCTGCGGCGCGACGGCACCGCCTTCCCCGCGGAGCTGGCGGTGACGCCCCTGCGGGTGGGCGGGGCCTACGCCTTCACCGCGTTCATCCGCGACATCTCCGACCGCAAGTGGGCGGAGCGCCGCCTGGGCGTGCAGCACGAGGTCACGCGGGCGCTGGCCGAGTCCCCCGGCCGCGACGACGCCGCGGTGACGGTGCTGCGGACCATCTGCGAGGGCCTGGACTGGCACCTCGGCATGGCCTGGGTCGTGGACCCCCGGCACGACCGCCTGCGCTGCAACGCGATGTGGCGCCCGCCTTCGGATGCCGCCCCGCCGGAGGAGACCGACGGCGCGCGGACCCTCGGGCGCGCGGAGGAGCTGGCGGGCCGCGTGTGGGCCAGCGGCAAGCCCGAGTGGCTGGCCGACCTGGCCTCGGACAAGGACATCGGCCGCAGCGCGTGGCCGGCGCAGGCCGGTTTCCGGGCCGCCCTGGCCTTCCCCGTCGTCCTGTCGGGCCAGGTGCTGGGGGTCATGGAGTTCTTCAGCCGGCACGTCCGCCAGCCCGAGGACGACGTCCTCCAGATGATGGACGCCATCGGGGCCCAGGTCGGACAGTTCTACGAGCGCAAGCGCGCGGAGGACGAGGTGCGCGCGGCCTACGAGGAGGCTCGCGCCGCCAACCGCGCCAAGGACGAGTTCCTGGCCACCCTGTCCCACGAGCTGCGCACGCCGCTGAGCGCGATCGTGGGCTGGACCCACATGCTCCGGACGGGCGGCCTCGACCCGGCCACCACCGCCCGCGCCATCGAGACCATCGACCGCAACGCGCGCGTCCAGACCCAGCTCATCTCCGACATCCTCGACGTGTCGCGGATCGTCTCGGGGAAGCTGCACCTCGACGTGCGGCCGCTGGAGCTCGCCTCCACGATCGCGGCCGCCCTCGACACCGTGCGGCCGTCGGCGGACGCCAAGGGCGTGACCCTGGAGTCGTCGCTGGAGACGACGGCCCTGCCCGTCTCCGCGGATCCCGACCGCCTTCAGCAGGTGATCTGGAACCTCCTGGCCAACGCCATCAAGTTCACGCCTCGCGGCGGCCGCGTCGAGCTGCGCCTGCGGCGGGCGGACACCCACGCGGAGATCGTGGTCCAGGACACGGGACCCGGCATCCCGCGCGCGTTCCTGCCCCACGTGTTCGAGCGATTCCGCCAGGCCGACGGATCGAGCACGCGCGCGCACGGGGGCCTGGGCCTGGGGCTGGCCATCGTGCGCCACCTGGTCGAGGCCCACGGCGGGACGGTCCGCGCCGACAACGCCCCCGAGGGGACGGGCTCCGTGTTCACGGTCCGGCTGCCCGTCATGGGCCACGAGCCTCAAACGCTGGCCGCCTCCGGGGCGGCCCCCCTCGAGACCCTTTCCCGGTCCCGGGACCTCGAGGGCCTGCGCGTGCTGGTCGTGGACGACGAGCCCGACACGCGCGAGATGGTGTCGGCGATCCTGAAGAGCCAGGGGGCCCAGGTGGAGGCGGCGGGCTCGGCGGCGGAGGCCCTGGCCGCCATCCCCAGGTCCCGGCCCCACATCCTGGTGAGCGACGTCGAGATGCCCGGCCAGGACGGCTACGAGCTCATTCGCAAGGTCCGCGGCCTCCCCGCCGAGGAGGGCGGGCGGATCCCGGCCGCGGCCCTGACCGCCTACGCGCGGCCCGAGGACCGCATGCGCGCGCTGATGGCGGGCTACCAGATCCACGTGCCCAAGCCGGTGCAGCCCGCCGAGCTGGTGGCGGTGGTGGCCAGCCTCTCGGGGCGGACGGGCCCGAGGTAGAGGACGGCGCCCGCGCCCCCCGAGGAGAGCCGCAGGCCGGCGCGGGACGCCGCGATCGACGCCTTCACGGCGGCCGCGCTGGCCGCCCTGGTCGCCGTCCACGCCGCGCGGGCCTTCGACTTCGCCGCCCAACCCGAGGAAGACGCCGCGATCCTGATGCGGTACGCCCGGAACCTGGCCGCGGGGCACGGCATCGTCTGGAACGTCGGCGAGCCGCCGGTGGACGGGGCCACCGACTTCCTGTTCATGGCGCTCCTGGCCGCGGTCCACGCCGCCGGCGCGCCGCTCGAGGCCGCCGTCCGCCTCCTCGACCTCGTGGCGCACGCGCTCACCGTGGCCGTGGTCTACGCCGGCGCCCGCCGCCTCTTCGCCGCGTCGTGGCCCGCGGCCCTCGTCTCCGCGGCCTTCGTGGCCGCGGGCCCCGCGCTGGCCTACACCGCCGCCTGCTTCGGCACGCCGGTCTTCGCCCTCACGGTCGCGGTGGCGTGGTTCGCGGCGGCGCGCGCGGCACGGGACGGCGGCCGGAGGTCCTCGGTGGCCTTCGCGGCGAGCGCCCTGGCCATGGGACTGGCCCGGCCGGAAGGGGCCCTGCTGGCCGTCTTCATGCTGGCCGCGGTGGTCTATGCCCGCGGGATCCGGGAGTCGGGGACGGCGCTCCGCGCCTTCCTGCTCGTCTTCGGCGGGCTGGGGCTGGCCTACTTCCTGTGGCGGTGGTCCTACTTCGGCCATCCCTTGCCCACCCCCTTCTACAAGAAGGGCGGCGGCGTGCTCCACTGGGACACGCTCCGCAAGTCCTTCAAGAACGTCTACGACCTGACCTTCCCGTTCCTCCTCGCCTGGCCGGTGGGCCTGGCCTTCGCGCGGACGCGGCGCCGGGCGGTCTTCTCGCTGATCCCCGTCGTCTCGTTCGCCGCGATCTGGGTGCTCCTGTCCGACGAGACGAACTACCTGAAGAGGTTCCGCTATCCCCTGGTCCCGATCGTGATGATGTCGTGGCCCCCGCTGCTCGACGGCATCCGCTCCCGCTTGAAGCCGCCCGCCCGCAAGGCGGCGGCGATCGTCGGGCTGGCCGTGGCCTGCGCGCTGCTCGTCCGCCACCACCGCGCGTTCGCCCCGCCCGTCCGCCCCCGCGCGGGGCTGCAGGACATGGCGCTGATGCTGCGCGGCTTCGGGGCGGGGAGGTACGCCATGGCGGTCACGGAGTCCGGCCTGCTGCCCTTCTATTCCGGGTGGCGGGCCGTGGACGCCTGGGGCCTCAACGACACGTGGATCGCCCGCCACGGCGGGATCACCGAGGCCTACCTGGAGCGCTACCGGCCGGAGGTCATCATGTTCCACGCGTATTACTCGCCGCTCGAGGGGCCCGGTCCGCGCGCGGAGACCTCCGGGCTCGGACCCGCGTGGTATCGCATGTGCCGGACGCTCCAGGCCTACGCGGAGCGGAACGGGTATCGCCTGGCCGCGGTCTTCGGCCGCGAGCCGTCCCACACCCACGCCTATTACGTCCGGCCCGGCTTCCCCGACGCCGACGTGATCGAGGCCGCCATCCGCGGCCTCGACTACGTCTGGTACCAGGACGGCCGGCCGAGCACGAACTTCGCGGCGTCCGAGGCCGGGGCGCCGCCGTGACCAGCGTCCTCAAGCTGCCCCACCTCTGGCGCACGCTGAAGGAAGCCGACCTGGCGGCGATCCGCCGCGACGCGGAGCGCCGCTTCGAGGTCCTGGTGGTCGCCGACGCGGCGGCGGACGCGGCGAGGCTCGCGGAGCTCGTGACGGGCGCGGGCCGCGGGCACCCCTGGCTCACCCTGTCCGGGCCCGAGGAGGCCCGGGACCGCGGCGCCGCCTCCGGCCTCGACGCGGCGGTCCTCGTGAGCGGGTCGGAGGACCTGTCCCCTGCGCTCGCGGCCAGCCGGGACGCCCTGCGCCGGGCCGGCGTCCCGGTGGTGGCCGTGGTCCACGGCGCGGCGAGCGCGACCGGCACGGTCGTCCGTGCGGGCGAGTCCGCCCGCGCGGCCGTGCCCGCGCTGGAGGCCGCCGGCCTTCCCGCGATCGGCGAGGCCCTGGTCGCCGCCTTCGACCCCACGCTGCGCCTGGCGCTGGCGCGACAGCTCCCGCCGCTGCGCGCCGCCGTCTTCCATGCGCTCATCGACGAGACCGCGAAGGCCAACGCGACCTACGCCCTCACCACGGGGCTGGCCGAGGCCGTGCCGGTCTTGAACGTGCCCTTGAACGTCGCGGACATGGTGGTGCTGACCAAGAACCAGCTCGTGATGAGCTACAAGATCGCGCTGGCCTGTGGGAAGAAAGGCCGCTCGCGCGAGCTGATCGGCGAGGTGGCGGGAGTGATCGGCGGGGGGTTCCTGTTCCGGCAGGCGGCCCGGCAGCTGGTGGGCCTCGTCCCCGTGGCCGGCGTCGTGCCCAAGGTGGCGATGGCCTACGCGGGCACCTGGGCGGTGGGGAAGGCTGTGGCGGCCTGGGCCTCCGAGGGCCGGCGCCTCACGCCGGCGGCCGTGCGGCGGTTCTACAAGGAGGCCTGGGAGCGCGGCAAGACGGTGGCGCGGGCCATGGCCGCGCAGGCGCGGCGGGCCTCGCCGAAGCGGAGCTGGTTCCGACGGAAGAAGCCGCCCGCCGAGTGAACGGTCAGCGGCTCGTTCGCCGCGCGGTGCGCGCCGCCGCCCCGGGCGTGGCCGCCACCTTGCGGCCCGCCTTCAGGTCGTCGTAGTCGGGCATGTACGTCTTCAGCCCCAGCCGCGGCGTGTTCTTCGAGTAACCGGCCACCAGCATGTCGTTGTAGCGGGCCACCGAGAAGTCGAAGGGGTCGGCCTGGTCCTGGTCGATCAGCTCCAGGTCCGTGTCCCTCATGGTCAGCTTGCCGAAGCGGAGGCTGCCGCCCTGCCAGTAGATGTGGTTGCGCCCGCCGCGGGGGCGCGCGGGCGCGCCACCGCCGAAGACCTGGACGATCGCGTTGCCCTCGATCCGCACCGCGGTCACCCGCCCCCGCAGGTGCGGAGGGGGCAGCATGGTCTGGGGGTCGATGATGAAGTCGTTGTCGTCCACGGTGAGGCCGTGCCCGGGCTCCACCTCCAGCATGTCGTCCATCTCCAGGCCCAGGATCTTCATCAGCCCCTTCACGGGCAGGCCCAGGCTCTTGATCGACTTCGAGCGCACGCGGATCTTCCCGTCGGGCGTGGCCGAGACCGCCCCCTTGACGCTGAAGGGCAGGTCGATCTTCTTGTCGAGCTTGCCCTTCTGCTTGACGAGGCCGTCCTCCACGCGGATCACGAGGTCCTTGACGGGCGGCTTTCCATGGTCGGGGCCACGGGCGAAGACGTGCCGGGTCATGAGCGCGTTGAGCGAGGCCTCGTCGATGGCGGTCTCCCCCGCGTCCACCGCGACCACATAGGACTGGCTGACGTCGAGGTTGGCCACCCCGCCCGCGCGCGTGGGCACGAACCGGCCGCGGAGCGCCCGGACGTGCAGCGTCACGTCCGCGGTCATGTGGAGGTCCACGTTCCGCATGTCGACGTGGACCCCTGGAGGGGCCACCGGCCGCGCCCCGGTTCGCGACTGCGCCCCGGGCGCGCCGGCCGAGACCGTCGAGAGGAGGACCGCGATCGCGAGCACGGCGCGTCCGGCGCGCATGGGGACTTCCGTCGCACGGATCGTGCCAGCGCCCGCCTGCCAGCACCGCGGTCGCGGTCGCCATGGCGTGTTACCGCGCGCGTAATCGGATACGAATTCCGAAAGCGCGGCCGGCGCTCGACCGGCAAACGGCCCGGCCATCGCTTCTTCCGGCCCGGGAACCGATCTTGCTGCTACCCGGCGGGGTCCGTGTGGGTATGGGGAGCTACAATCTCATGGCACGTGGGGCGATGGCTGGCAGGTTGACCCGTCGGATGTCCGTCCTGGCCCTCGGGCTCTGGGCGGCGGGGGCCGTGGCTTCGGCCCAGGACGGCGCGGCGGCGAACTCGTCGGCGCCGCGGCTGCTGGCCTTCGGCGTGGAGGGCCTGGCCTCCGTCTCGACGGACGACGACGCGTACTTCAACTACAGCAGCTACGGACAGAGCGCGACCCGGCTGCTGCGCCTGCGCGTGGACGCCTCGCTCCGCATCGGTGAGCGGGCCGCGGTGCTGGCCGAAGGGCGGATGGACAACGGCGACGGCGCGAGCCTTTCCGCGCTCTACCTCCGCGTGCGGCCCCTCGCGGACCGCCCCCTGGACATACAGGCCGGGCGCATCCCGCCGGTGTTCGGCGCGTTCGCCCGGCGCGCCTACGGAGCGGACAACCCCCTCATCGGACAGCCCCTGGCCTACCAGTACCTCACGTCGCTGCGCTCCGACTCGCTCCCCGCCTCCGCCGACGACCTGCTCCTCATGAAGGGGCAGGGGGCCGCGAGCTACTACCCCATCGGCACCCCGACCTGGGACACCGGCCTGCCGCTGGTCGCCTCGGACCGGTGGGACACCGGGATCCAGGCCCGCTGGGCGGCCGAGCGCGTGACCGTGGCCGCCGCCGTGAGCCAGGGGACGCTCTCCAACCCGCGCGTGCGCGACGACAACTCCGGCAAGCAGGTCTCGGCGCGGGTCGAGATCCGCCCCCTGTTGGGTCTCGTGCTCGGGGCCTCCGCGGCCCGGGGCGACTACGTGACGAGCGCGGCGCGCGCGGCCCTGCCCCTCGAGGCCCGCGACAGGTCCCACGCCCAGCGGGCGTTCGGCGCCGACGCCGAGTTCTCGCGCGGGTACTGGCTCCTCCGCGCCGAAGGAGTCTGGAGCCGCTGGTCGGTGCCCACGGTGCGCAAGCCCTTCCTGACGTCACCGCTCGGGGCCTGGGGGGTCTTCCTGGAGGCACGGCGCAAGATCCGGCCCGGCCTCTTCGCCGCCACCCGCGTCGACCACCTGGGGTTCAGCCGCGTCACGGCCTATGGGACGTCGCTGACCTGGGACGCCCCCGTGTCCCGGGTCGAGCTCGGCGCCGGCTTCAGCGTCCGCCGCAACCTGCTGCTGAAGGCGGCCGTGCAGCAGAACTGGCGGTCGGGCGCGGCGTACTCGGAGAAGATCGCCGCCGCCCAGGCCCTGTTCTGGTATTGATGGGGCGCGTCCTCCTCGGCCTCACGGTTTCGGCGCTCCCGGTCATGGCCCTCGCCCCCGCCGCGGCGCCGCCCGCCAAGCTCCTGGTCGCGGGCGGGGGGGCCATCCGGGGGCGCGTGGAGTTCCTCCGCGAGGAGAGGCCGTCCCCGCGGCGGCCGGCCATCGCGGACCTGGGGATGCCCGCCGCCCACGAGACGCCGGACGACCGCGTCGCCGTCGTCTACCTCGAGAGCGCGCCGCGGGGAGCCTTCGAGGAGCGGCCCGGCCCCAGCGTCGTCCTCGACCAGCGCAACGAGACCTTCGTCCCCCACGTCCTGGCCGTCACCACGGGGACGACCGTGCAGTTCCTGAACAGCGACAAGACCTACCACAACGTCTTCTCGCTCTCGAAGCCCAAGCGCTTCGACCTCGGGCGCTATCCCACGGGCCGCTCCAAGTCCGTGCGCTTCGACCGGGCGGGCATCGTGCGGGTCTTCTGCGAGATCCACTCCCACATGAGCGCGTTCATCCTGGTCTTCGCCCACCGCCACTTCGCGGTCACGGGCGCGCGGGGCGAGTACCGCATCGAAGGCCTGCCCCCCGGGACCTACACCGTGGCCGTGTGGCACCCCGTCCTGGCCGCCAAGACGCGCACGGTCCGGGTCGAGGAGGGCGGCGACCTGGAGCTGGACTTCGAGCTCACATGAAGCCCTTCTCCACCCTCACCAACAGGATCTTCGTCACCAGCGCGGCCCTGGCCGTGGTGTCCATCGGCGTCGCCATCACCATCGTCAACGTCCGGGTGACGCGCGAGGCGGAGAGCGAGCTGCAGCGGGGGCTACAGGAGGCCGGGCGCCTGGTGGACCAGCACCACGAGATGCGCGTGGAGAGCGCTTTGCGCATGGCCCGCCTGGTGGCGGACCTGCCGAAGCTCAAGGCCGCGGTGGACCTGGCCGATCCCCCCACGGTGGAGCCCCTGGCCCGGGAATCGCAAGACCAGGTGGGCTCCGCGTTGCTCATGGTCGTCCACCGGTCGGGGCGCGTCCTGGCGCGGGTGGGCACGGTCGGCACGGCGGCCGATTCGCTGGCGGGCCTGCCCGGGATCGCCGAGGCCCTGGCCGGACGCGAGACCACCGTCTTCTGGCCCGGCGCGAAGGGCATGGTCGAGGTGGTCACGGTGCCGATCTTCATCGGCCGGCCGAGCCCCGAGATCCTGGGCACGCTCAGCGTGGGCTTCGCGTTCGACCACCGTCTGGCGCGCCGGTTCAGGGACCTGACCGAGAGCGAGATCGCGTTCGCGCTGGACGGGCGCATCCAGGCCGGCACGCTTCCCTCCGCGCACTACCCGCGCCTGGAGAGCCTCCTAGGCACCGCCGGCCCCTCGCGGCTTCACCTGGGCGACGAGGAATACCTGGCCCTGGCCCGGCCCCTGGCCTCCTCGGCCACGGGCCGGAGCGCGCCCGCCGGCCCGGCCCGCGCGACCGCGCTCATCCTGCGCTCGCGCACCAGGCTGCTGAGCTTCATCGGCCCGCTGCACACGGCCCTGGCGGGCACCGCGCTCGTCGCGGTGGCCCTGGCCACGCTCTTGAGCTACGCGGTGGCCCGGACGGTGACCCGGCCGCTGCGCGCCATCACCGCCGCCATGAGGGAGATGGCGGCCACCGGCGACCTCACGCACGGGGCCCGGGTCCCCCCGCCCGGGCGGTGGCAGGACGAGGACGCGCGCCTGCTGGCCAGCAGCTTCAGCGGCATGACCGAGGCCCTGGCCCGCTTCCAGCGGGAGGCCGGCCGCCGCGAGCGGCTCACGGCCCTCGGGCGCCTGTCCACCGTCATCGCCCACGAGATACGGAACCCCCTCATGATCATCAAGACCGCCATCCGCACCCTGCGCCAGGAGGGCCTGGCCGAGGGGGAGCGGCGCGAGGCGCTGCGCGACATCGACGGCGAGGTGGGCCGGCTCAACCACCTGGTGGACGACGTCCTCGACTTCGCCCGCCCCATCCAGTTCGAGTTCGCCACCGTGGACGTGAACGAGGTCTGCCAGGCGGCGGCCAGCGGGGCCATGACCGGCATCGCGCGGTGGAAGGTCCGCCTGGTGCTGGACCCGACGCTTCCCCGGATCGTCACCGACCGCGAGCGCCTGCGGGGCGCGCTCGTGAACGTCCTGACCAACGCCCGCCACGCGCTGGAGGCGCGGGACCCGGCGCTGGCCCCCTCCTCCGGCGAGCCGGACCTGCAGGTGGCCACACAGTCCTCCGGCGAGGAGCGGATCCTCATCACCGTGAAGGACCACGGGGTGGGCATCCCGGCCGAGAACCTGACCCGCATCTGGGAGCCGTACTTCACGACCCGCCGCGGCGGGACCGGGCTGGGCCTGGCCATCGTCAAGAACGTCGTGGAGGCCCTGGGGGGGACCATCGCCATCGACAGCTGGCCCTCGTCGGGCACCGACATCCGGATCGAGCTGCCGCAGCGCCCGCCGGCCAGCAACCCGCCCGCGCGGGCCGAGGGGGCGGCATGACCAGCCGGGGCTCGATCCTCCTCGCCGACGACGAGGAGAAGATCCGCGCCGCCCTGGCCCGGGCCCTGGAGCGGGAAGGCTACGACGTGGTGGCCACGGCCAGTGGCCGTGACGCGCGGCGCCTGCTCAACGAGCGGATCTTCGACGTGCTGGTGGTGGACAACGTGATGCCCGACTGGACGGGCCTGGACCTGATCCGGGACGTGACCTCCACCGTGCCCGAGGGCGACCGGCCCCAGATCCTCATGATGACCGCCTACGCCACCGTGGAGAGCGCGATCGAGGCCATGAAGCTGGGCGCCCTGGACTACCTGCAGAAGCCGTTCGAGGTGGACGAGCTCATCGCCATCGTGGGCCACGCCGTCGAGCACCAGCGCCTGCGCACCCAGCACCGCTACCTGCTCAACGAGCGGGACGAGGACTTCAACCACTACGGGATCGTGGGCCGCAGCAGGGTGGTGCAGGAGCTGATCCGCCAGGCGGAGCGGGTGGCGGAGACCAAGAGCACCGTCTTCATCATGGGCGAGACGGGCACGGGCAAGGAGCTGCTGGCCCGTGCCATCCACAACCGCAGCGCGCAGCGCCACATGCCCCTCATCAAGGTCAACTGCGCGGCCATCCCCGACACCCTGCTGGAGTCGGAGCTGTTCGGCCACGTGCGGGGCGCCTTCACGGGCGCCACCAACAACAAGAAGGGCAAGTTCGCCCTGGCCGACGGGGGCACCATCTTCCTGGACGAGATCGGCACCATGACCCCGCCCCTGCAGTCCAAGCTCCTGCGCGTCCTCCAGGAGCGCGAGTTCGAGCCGCTGGGCGCGGAGCGGACGCAGCGGGTGGACGTGCGCGTCATCGCCGCCACCAACCGGGACGTCAAGCGGCTGGTGGAGGAGGGCAGGTTCCTGGAGGACCTCTTCTACCGCCTGAACGTCATCCCCTTCGTGCTGCCCCCGCTGCGCGACCGCCGCGAGGACATCCCCGCGCTGGCCGAGCACTTCCTGCGCAAGCACGCCCAGCGCACGGGCCGCAAGGTGGACGGCCTCGGCGAGGACGCGCTGGAGCGCCTCACCACCTACGACTGGCCCGGCAACGTCCGCGAGCTGGAGAACACGATCGAGCGGGCGGTGGTGCTGAGCCCCGGTCCCGTCATCGACGCCGCGGACATCACGATGCCGGGGGTGGCGGGGCCCGCCTCACCCGGGCTGCCCTCCCTCAAGCTCCGCTCGAACGTCGACTGGGTCGAGCGGCAGACGATCCAGCAGGCGCTGGAGCGGTCCGGCGGCGTCAAGAAGGACGCCGCGGTCCTGCTGGGCATCTCCCAGCGCGCCTTGAGCTACTACCTCGCGAAGTACCGCGTCGAGTAGCCCCCCTCTTACCGCCGCCGTAACCGTTTACGGACGCGGTAAGGCCGCGGCGCGTGGCCCGGACCGGAATCCCTGATTCTTCCGTGACTTGCGGCGGCCGAGTCGCTGGCACTGGCCTTGCCATTATCGATTTCCGTCTGGCTCGCCGACCGCCTTCCGCCGCGCACGACGGGGGTCCTTAGGGTGGTGCTCCGTGGCTGAGGTGGTGGTCGTCGGCGGCGGGCCAGGTTAGCAGCCCCTCCAATCGCGGCACACTTGCGGCGCATTCGGTTCCCGCTTCGGGGCGGTGTCCGCCCTGCTGGAGTTCGCCACGCCCGCGCCGTCAGCCCGCCTGTCGAGTGTCGGCTTCGGAGTCTCTAGGTCGGTCCGACCGTTACGTTTCGTTACTCGTTCCGGAACGAGTTCGCGCCCCCCGAGGGACCAAAGGATAATCGTCGGGGGGCGCCATCGGAATGTCCATCGGTCCGGAAAGCAAGAGCGAGACCCAGGTCTGGGTGGTGCAGGACGGCGCGTCCACCCAGCGCACCGATCAGCTCGCCACCGAGGAGCCGCTGGAGATCCGCCTGCGGGCCGGGCGCGTGGTCGACCGCAAGGGGCCCGTCCCCGTCTTCCGGCGGCAGGGCGCGGGACAGCGCACGGTGTCCATCACCATGCGCACGCCCGGCCACGACTTCGAGCTGGCGGCGGGCTTCCTCCACGGCGAGGGGATCGTGCGCGGCGCCGACGAGATCCACGCCCTCTCCCACTCCGACGACCCGCGGGTCGAAAAGGACCGCCGCCACAACATCGTCAACGTGGACCTGCGCAGCGAGACCCTCCCGGACCTCCAGTCGGTGGAGCGCCAGTTCCTGACCACCAGCGCGTGCGGGGTCTGCGGCAAGGCCAGCCTCGACGCGCTGCGCCTGCGCGGCGCGCCGTCCATCCCGCCGGGGCCGGCGGTGGATCCCGCCGTCCTGCGCGGCCTGCCGGACAAGCTCCGCGCCGGCCAGGGGATATTCGACGCCACGGGCGGCCTCCACGCGGCCGCGCTCTTCGACCTCGAGGGGAACCTCATGGCGCTACGCGAGGACGTGGGCCGCCACAACGCCCTCGACAAGGTCGTGGGCTGGGCGCTGATGCAGCGCTGCCTGCCCCTCGGCCGGCACGTCGTGATGGTCAGCGGCCGGACGAGCTTCGAGATCCTGCAGAAGTGCGTGATGGCGGGCGTGCCCATCGTCTGCGCGGTCTCCGCGCCCAGCAGCCTGGCCGTGGACCTGGCGCGCGAGTTCGGCGTCACCCTCATCGGCTTCCTGCGCGGCGACCGGTTCAACGTCTACACGGGCATCGACCGGCTCCGGGTCCCCGTCCCCGCCGAAGGCTAGGGCCTGGGCTCCAGCGCGCCGTGGTCCCATCGCGCGAGGTCGGCCGCGGTGCGCGGCTTCGATCGTCCAGCTCCCCACGGCCAGGCCGAGGGCGCGGGGGTCGTCGTTGTGGAGGACGTCATTCGCCACGGCGGCCGGCCCACGGCACAGGAGGGTGAGTGTCCTCTCCCCGGGCACGAGCGGGCCCAGACTCAGCTCGTACCGGCGCCACTCGGCCGCCACCTCCACCTCCCCGAGCCGCCGTCCATCGAGGAACCACGTCACGCGTCCGTCTCGAGGAAACGCCTTCAGCTCGACCGCCAGGACGGTCTCCTCCGACTCCCGGAGCGCCACGAGCCGCAGCATCCCCGTCTGCCCCATCCAGCGCCAAGTCGTCTCCCCTTCGTATTCGCGAGGGTAGAAGCCGAGCCACGCGCTCATGTACGCGCGGGGCCGCTCGGCCTTCACCTCCAGGACCCGGGCGTCCTCGAACTCTCGCCCGCGGGCGAGCCCGGCGGGCGAGGGGCTGGCCGCCAGCCAGCGTCCGATCGCGCTCTCGCGCCGGACGATCACGTGGGTGTACCCCTTCGCCTTCAGCTTGTCCCCCAGCCGGGGCTCGCCGCAGTCGTCGAAGGCCGGCCCGCCGAGCAACGAGACCTCGTGGCCCATCAGCGGGACGGCCAGGGAATCGGACAGCCGGGACGCGGGCGCGCAGTCCAACACGCGCAGGGAGCCTCTCTGCGCAGCGAGCCATCGGTGGGCGCGGGTCGGTAGCACGTCGCGCCACCGCCAGGGAGGGAAGGGCGCATATTCCAGGACGGCGAGGGCGATGAGGAGCGCCGCCGCGCGCCGGCCGGCGGACGCGGGCCAACGCCACAGACAGGCGGCGCCCGCTCCCGCGAGCAGCGCGACCATGAGGCCGACTACGACACCGAACCGGGCATAGGCGCGGAACATGGGCGCCACCTCGTAGAGCAGCGCGGACGGGCGCACGAAGGTGAAGGGGCCGATCCTGCGCTCGGGAGACAGCGAGCAGAGAAGGGCGGCGCAGGCGAGGCTCGCCAGCACGGGAGCGCTGCGGACCGCGAGCAGGTTCAGGTCGCCGCGCAGTCGGAGCCAGAGCGGCACCGCCCCCAGCGCGAGGAGCGACCAGCCCACGCCCACCTGCTGGTGCTCCAGCAGGCTCCCACCGACCCCGCGCCTGGCCCAGAACTCTCGGACGCTGGACCCGAGCAACGGATGGTCCGCGGGCGGAACGAGGTAGCTCCACCACTTCGCGCTCCAGGCGAACAGCTCCGAGCGCGCGAAGGCAAGGGAGCCGGGACGAAGCAGGACAACGGGCGCGAAGGAGTGGATGAGGACGAGGCCCGCCGCGCCCGCCGCCGCCAGCACGAGGCCCGTGATCGCCACGCGCCGCACGCGGCTCTCCGCCGGCCGCGCAGGCGAGACGAACGCGTAGGCGGCGAGCGCCGCCGGGCTCAGCGCCGCGGCGATGAACCCCCCATAGAAGTCCGAGAGGGCGACGGCCGCCGCCGCGGCGATCAGCAGCGCGGCGCGACGGAGGTCCGGGCGGTCGACGCACCGCCACAAGGCCAGGAGGTAGAGCGGCAGCCACTGCGTCTGCGCGACGTGAGGGTGGCCGGCGGCCTGCGTGACGTGGAACGGCAGGAATGCGTAGGCCAGCCCGGCAACCATCGCCCCGAGATGGGAGCCGACGACGTGGCGGGCCAGAAGGTAGGCGGCGGCGGCCGAGAGGGGAAACGTGGCGAGGATCAGGACGTTGTAGGCCGCGACCGGGCCCAGGAGCCGGGCCAGGGCGCGGCCCGGGAGGTCGGTGAGGGGCTGCAGGTAGGGGGCCGGCACCCGTCCGGCACGGAGCTGCTCGATGACGATCAGGGCATCGCGGTTCGGGTCGTCACGACCGAGGATGTCACCGCTGCCGAACAGGCGCTCGGATGGAGCGAGCATCACCGGAGCGGCCATGAGCAGCGTGACGCCCAGAGCGGCCGCGAACGCAAGGGCGGCGCCCCTGGGGAGGGACGGTGTCATGGCCCGAGAGCGTACCGCCAACGCGCGGGACGCACACCCCCGGGGCGGACTAGAATGCGGTCACCCGTCGATGCCCGCGGAGCCGCGTCGAGCGATGGCGTTCCTGCTGGCCGCGCTGGCCTGGAGCCTCGGGCTGTTCGCCCTCCTCCGCAACCCATGGGTGGAGAAGCGGCTCGTCCTCCCCCTCACCCAGGCGCAGAAGGAGGCTGCGGATTACTACACCGGCAGCCCTGCGGTGCCGATTGCCGTCACCCTCGAGTGCAGCGCGACCGACGTGCTCGCGCTCTGCCTCGCGGCCATCCTCGCCTGTCCGGTCTCCTGGCGCGCCCGCCTCACCGGAGCCGTCGGCGCCGTCGCCTTCATCCTCGGCCTGAACACCGTGCGCATAGCGACGCTCGGCCACGCGGCCGCCTCGCCGTCGCTCCTGCGCGCGCTCCATCTCCAGGTCTGGCCGGCGATCCTCGTCCTCGCCACCGCGGGTTTTGTCTTTGTCTGGATGCGGAGGGCCCTGGGAACGGCGGGGCGGACCGCAGCGGCACCCTCGGGAGCGGCGCACGAAGCGGGCGGTGCGCTCTCCCCGCTGGTGAGGCGGTTCGCGCCTCGGGCCGCGGTGCTCCTCGTCGCCTTCGCGCTGTGCGGCCCCTGGCTCGCGCGGAGCGAAGCGCTGCTCGAAGCCGGGGCGTCGACGGCCCGCGCCGCCGCCTTCCTCCTCACCGCCGCGGGGCTGGCCGCCGGGGCCTCCGGCAACGTGCTGGCCACGAGCCGTGGGGCTTTCGTCGTCACGCCCGACTGTCTCGCCACGGCGCTCGTCCCGCTGTACGTCGCGGGCGTCTTGACTGCTCGCCTGGCCTGGCCCGGGCGCATCCTGGCCCTCCTGGCAGCGCCGCCGCTCTTTGCCCTTCTCGCCATCGCCCGCTTGCTCCTGCTGGCGCTTCCCCCGGCCGTCGCGGCTTCGCCCTTGTTCCTCGTCCACGGCTTCCATCAGCTCGTGCTTGCCGTCACCTTGGTGGTGCTGCTGGCCCTCTGGCGTGAGCCCCCGGGTCCGCGGAGAGTGCCGCGAGCCGCCGGGCGAGCGGGCGCGGCTCTCCTCGCCGCCGCGATCCTCGCGGTGACGGGCGGGGCCGCCCTCACGGCGGCGGTGCTCGGCGCGACGCGCGCGGTCGCTTCCCTGGCCCCGCACACGCTGACGGAGCTAGTGGGACCCGGCGACGCCCAGGGGGCGCTCGCCGTCCTGCCCGCCTACCAGATGGCCCTGCTCCTCGCCCTCGGGATCGCGGCCGTCGCGGGTTGGCGAAGCCTCTTCGCCGCCGTCGGCGTGCTGCTCGCATCCCAGGTCGTGTTCCTCGTGGTGCTGGGAGAGCTGGCGGACCACGCGGGTCTGGTGGCCCACGCGCTCCTCCTGCGGGCGTGGGCGGTGGGGGTGCCGGTCGTCCTCACGCTGACGATGCTCCGCGCCGGGCCGCCCGCTTCGCGAACCCTCGCGCCCTTGCGGCCGGCGGCCGATGGCGCCGGGTAGCCTCAGCGCCGCCTACCGCCGCTTCTGGCACGAGGTCGGGGAGAGGTTCCCCGACCTCGGGGGAGCCGCCTCCACCGCCTACTACCTGGAGAACGAGAAGCGGCTGCTGTCCGCGCACGTCCCCGACCTGGGCCGGTGCGCCGTCCTCAAGACGGACCTGTGGGACGAGGTCAAGAACACGCGCATCCTGCAGTGGGTGCACGGGCAGGGAGCCGCCGCCTTCGGCGTCGATATCTCCGAGCCGACCGTCCGGCAGGCCCGGGACGCATTCTCGGACGGGACGCTGCGCGCGGCGGTGGGCGACGTGCGGCGCCTCCCTTTCCGCGACGGGAGCTTCGACGCGGTCTACTCCATGGGCACCATCGAGCACTTCCGCGACCCCGAGGCGGCCCTGGCCGAGATGCACCGTGTGCTCCGGCCGGGCGGCCGCGCCGTCGTGGGCGTGCCGAACCGGTGGGATCCCTTCCTCCGGCCGCTCATGGCGACCGTCCTCCAGGCGCTCCGCCTCTACGGCTACGGGTACGAGCGCTCCTTTTCGCGCCGGGCGCTCCGGCGGATGCTCCAGTCGGCGGGGTTCGAGGTCGTCGCCGAGACCGCGATCCTCTTCGTGCCGGGGTGGCTGCGGATGGCGGACCTCGCGCTTCACAGCTACGTCCCGCCGCTGGCGCGCGTCACCGCCGCCGCGGTCAAGCCCTTCGCCTGGCTGGACGAGCACGTGCCGGCGGTGCGCCGGCACGGCTACCTGCTGGCGTCGGTAGGAGTACGCCGGCCCGGGTAAGACGTCCCTTGGCTTCTCAGCGACGGCCGAGAACGAAGACCCCTATGGCCAGGAGGATCACGAGGAGACCCCAGGCCGCCACCTCAGGCAGCGCTGGGACCGGCGAGGGCGAGGGCCCGGGGGCGCCGCAGCTCCCGACGCGAGAGACGACGTTGCTATCCAGCGTCACCGCGCCGGTTCGCGCGAAGAGGCCTCCGTTGCTGGTGGCGCCGGTGGTCGCGGTGATGCTCGCCAGCGCGAGGATGTTTCCGGTGAAGGCCGTGGTGGTACCGAGCGTCGCGGAGCTGCCGACCTGCCAGAACACACCGCAATCTTGACCGCCATTGATGATGACGACCGACGAGCCGCTCGCGGTCGTGAGCGTGCTGCCGATCTGGAAGACCCAGACGGCGCCCGGGTTGCCGACGGCGTTGAGGGTGAGTGTGCCCGTCAACTGTGCCGACGACGAAAAACAATAGGCGCCCGGCGTGAGCGTCATTCCCCCCAGGTCCTGACCGGTCAAGTTGACGTCGCAGGCCTGGCCGGCCAGCACGTTATACGCAGTGACGATGGAATTCTGGGCCGCGAGCGCGGTCGCATCGGCAATGTGTATCGTTCCGTTGACGATCCCCGGAGGGAAGCCGGTCACGGAGGTACCCGGGCTGACGCCGAGGTCACCGTTGACGATCGTCGGGCCGGTGTTGGTCACCGCCGAGGCGCCCAGGACCGCGAAGGGGTCCGCCGCACCGAGAGGGGGCGCGACGGCCATGGCCCTCGCCAGCCCCTCGTCGCCCGCAACCATGGGCCGGGGGCCCGTAGGCGTGCGGTCCGTGGGTTTGGAGCCGCATCCCGTGTGCGCGAGGGCCAGCGCGGCCATCAGGACCGGTATCGCCGAGCGACGAGCTGCCGTCATGGTACGCCTCCAATCTCGGGCTCTTTGGAGCCCGACCGGACATCAACCATGGTTACCTGGTGCGCTCGGGTTGTTGTTCCACCGGCTGTCTGGATTGCCCTCACGCTACAGCAAGGTCCCGATCGGAATCAAGAGGAAATCGCAGGCGAAGGTGGCCGCCGCTCACAGGTCCCCGCGCGGCACGGAACGTACGCGGACCTCGGCGGCGCCGAGGGCCTCGGCCAGCCGCTCGGCCCAGGGCCACTCGGGGGACGGCCGGCAGCAATACAGGTCGAAAGCGGCGAAGCCGCGCTCGGGGAAGGTGTGGCAGGCCAGATGCGACTCCCTCAGGAGCTGCACGCCCGTGATCCCTCCCTGGCCGGGGAACACGTGCCAGACCGGCTCGCCCGCAGGGTGCAGCCCCAGCTCCTCGACGATGCGGGAGAACACCCGGCCCAGGGCCGCGCACGAGCGCAGCGACGAGGGATCGCACCCGTGCGCGTCGACGAGCCATTCCATGCCGAGGACGAGGTCGCTCACGGTGCGGCCAGTAAACCGCAGCCACCGCCTGCGGTCAAGAACCCTAGATCGACTTCAGGTACTCGACGAGGTCCTTCTTCTGCTCGGCGCTCAGCTTCAGCTTGAGCGTCGTGTCGTAGTGGTCGACCACGGCGGTCAGGCTCGCCGCCTTGCCGTCATGGAAGTACGGCGGGTGCTGCCACAAGGCCCGCAGGGGCGTGGCGCGGTACTTCTTGGTGGCGGACCTCTCGGCGTAGGCAGGGTCCATCCCCGTCTCGGCCGGCGCGTGCAGCTTCCCGTCCGTGAACGCCGTCCCGGAGTGGCAGCTCGCGCACTCGCCCGCCCCGGCGAAGACCGCCCGCCCGCGCCGGGCCGCCGCGGCGTCGAAGCTGCCCGCGGCCGCGGCGGGCTTGGCCAGGCTGTGCTGATACGCCCGCAGCGCGGGCAGCCTGGGCTTGACGAGGTCCTCGCCCTTGGCTTCGACGGCGATCCCCAGCCTCGGCTCCTTGAAGGCGCCGTGGCCTCCCATCTGGGTCACGGCGACGTAGTTGTTCCAGTACGTGATGTCGCCGTCTCCGGTGTAGGTGGCCATCCGAACGCCGGCCAGGCCGAAGGCCGGCGGGATGACCACCGGCCCGTTCTTCCCGTCCTGGTTGAACCGGGGATCGTACTTGCCCGGGCCCCAGGAGCTGTAGACCGCTTTCTTGGCCGCGTCGAGGGCGGGCGAGAGCGCGATGATGGCCCCGGGGTTGAGGCTGAGGTTGGGCCGGCCGTCCAGCCGGTGGCCGATCCCCGGCATCACGGAGTCGTCCACCGTGGAGTGACACAGCGCGCAGGTGATGCCCACGCGCGTGAGGGTGTCCTTGCCGTCCTTGGAGACGACCGTGCCCTTGACGCCCACCACCGCGTTCAGCTTCAGCAGCGCCACCGTGGTGGCGGGGCTCTTCAGGTCGGCGGTCTCCAGGATCCCGGGTGGCAACGCGTCCGCGTCCACCTTCAAGCCCACCGAGAGGGCCGTGGTGGGGTCCACCGCCGTCGCGATCACCTCGTGCAGGCGCAGGGTGTCGGTCCAGAAGGTCTCGTTGCCGAAGGTGTCGAAGCGAAAGACGTCCTTTCCGCCCGAAGGCTGGGGAGTGCCTAGGGCGTCACCCCAGAATGCGGTGATCGCGAGCATCACGCCGATGGCGATCCAGAGCCGGCGGCCGTGCCCTCCCAGATGCGCCCTCGTGGCCTTCCAGGTCATCTCGTCCTCCCGCTCAAGAAGCGGACAACGCTAGAGCTTCGTCGCGTGCGGCGGTGGCGAGCTCGCCGGTGGCCTTGGCCGACTCGAGAGGGAACAGCGGCAGGTCGATCGTGAAGACGCATCCCTTGTTCGGCAGGTTGCGGGCGCGGATCAGGCCGCCGTTGGTCTCGACGCTCTCGCGGGCGATTGCCAGCCCGAGCCCCACTCCGGTGCGATCCTTGCCGCGCTGCTCGAAGGGGCGGAACAGGTCTTCGGCGTTGCCCTGGGGAAGCCCGCCGCACTCGTCCTCGACGTCGATCAGCACCCGGCCGGTGG
>Ga0214472_10001220_pt1 | contig 29403 bp, 29 predicted proteins | sample RVTome_6_FD_207662 | JGI IMG/M metagenome (GOLD analysis project Ga0214472, IMG submission 207662) | Soil microbial communities from uranium-contaminated site in the Upper Colorado River Basin, Wyoming, United States - RVT140D175 | ecosystem: Environmental > Terrestrial > Soil > Contaminated >...
CATAGTCCTGCGGCGCGCAGCGGCGATTCAGGGCCACGAAGGCCTCATAGTGCCGTTCCTCCTCCGCCAGCATGCCCTCGAGCGCGCGCCGCAGCGCGGGCGAGCCGCACTGCAACGCACGGCGGCGCAGGGCCTTGAGGACCGGGTCCACGAAGTCGCGCTCGAGCATCATGATGTACTCGTTCACGCGCAGCGCGTAGAGCTGGTTGTAGCGTACCTTCTGCGCGCGCGTGAGCTCGCGGTAAAGCGGTGTGTAGAAAAGCTGCGTCTGCGACTCGGGGATGAACGGCAGCGACAGATCAGGCGCCGTCGGCGGCACCTGCGCGGTGCGGCGCGCCGGGTCAGCCGCGATCGCCGCGATGCGCTCGAGGCCGAGCACGTTCATGACGCGCCCTCGTGGCTCTTCAGACCGTTCTCGCCGTTGCGCCAGTAGGACCATGCGACATAACCACCGACCGGCACCGCGATGCAAACGGCGGTCGCCAGTACGAAGAAACCCCAGTACAGGCCCCAGCGTGCGGGATCGGCGAGCGCGGTCCCGGCGAGCGCAATGGCCATGCCGTAGCACAGCCCGAACAGACCGAAGATCGGCGGTGCGTAGTCCATCGCGATGGCCTCTGGCCCCCGGCGCTCGGCATAGGAGCGCGTGTAGACGCGCAGGAACCCGGCACGCAGCGCCTCGACGTCGTAGAGCCAGTTCCAGAACGCGAGCACCGAGCCCAGCACGAAGCCCGCGCGCAGCATCTCCCAGGGACTGGTCATGCCCGGGGTCAACGCCGCCAGGGCGATCAGGCTCGTGGCCGAACCGAATACGAAGCCATGGTGCGGTCGGAAGCGCCCGAGCCGCAACCGCGTGTTGAATTCCCAGATGCGCAGCACGTTGGTGCCCACGGCTGGAACAATGTAGGCGTACAACACCGGGATCGCCAACATCAGGGCAGCAAGGCGGTGCTGGCCAGCGCAGCGTTCCAGCCAAAGCCAGTACGACAACGGCAGGATGACCAGCGGCGCCGCGTACTGGTAGATATTGAAGAAACCGCTCATACGGCGACCTCCAGCGGCTGCAGCGCCTCCTCGGTGCCGAGACGGCTGCCCTGCTTGCGCCGGATCTCCCGGCGGGAAATGACGTTGGATGCCAGCAGCACGCCGAGGCGGGTCGGGCGCGCGTAGAGCGCGGGCTCGGTGCAGATGCGGCGCGCCATGCTGGAATACCTGTAGAACGACTGTCGCGCGCGCCAGCAGCCTTCGGTCAGCTGCTCCGGCGTCATCCCGCGCGGCACGAAGGTCGCATCGCCGTAGCGAAAGCGCGGGTCGAGCCACCAGCGCTCGTGCAGCAGCCGCTCCTCGTGCTGCAGGCGGTCCATCAGCGCAGTGCCCGGCGTCGGCGTCAGCGGGTTGAAGTTGGCGATGCAGAAGCCCGACTCGACGGCGAACTCCACCGAGCGCTCGAAGGCTTCCGGGCCGTCGTCGTCGTAGCCGAAAACGAAAGTGCCGTAGATCATGATGCCGTGATCGTGCAGCTTGCGGATGCCCGTCGTGTAGTCACCGCGCCTGAGATTCCACTTCTTGCCGATCTGTTTGAGGTTCGCCTCCGACAGCGATTCGAATCCCACCAGCGCCAGCATGCAGCCGCTCCTCGCCATGAGCGCGAGCAGGCGATCGTCGCGCGTCACGTCCACCGTGGTCTGGCAGGTCCAGCGGATGCCCAGCGGCGTCACGGCATCGAGCAGGCGCGTGAGCGTCGGCACGTCGCTGAACAGGTTATCGTCGACGAAGAACACCGGCCGATTGCGCGGCAACGTCTCCAGCTCCGCCACCACGTCCGCCACCGGTCGCTGCACGATGCGCCGCTTGTAGAAGGCGTGGATGGAGCAGAAATCGCAGGCCAGGCGGCAGCCGCGGCCGTACTGCACCAGGGACACCGGCGCATAGCGCTTGCCGGAGAAGATCGCGCGATCCGGCCGCAGGCCGTCGATCGGCACATCGCCGTCCTGGCGGTAGACGCGCGCGAGGCGCCCGGCCCGGGCGTCCTCGACGATGCGCTCCCATACGCCTTCGGCGTCGCCGACGACGATCGCATCGCAGTACTGCGCCGCCTCCTGCGCGAGCAGGGTCGGGTGGTAGCCGCCCATCACCACCGGCACGCCGCGCCGGCGATAGTGACTCGCGATCTGGTAGGCGCGCCGCGCGGTGTAGGTTTCCACCGTCATGGCGACGAGATCGGTCTGCACATCGAGCGGCACCGGCGCCAGGCGCTCGTCATGGAACTCGATCTCGACATCGGCCGGGGTGCGGCTGGCGAGCAGCGCGAACACCATCGGCTCCATGGCGTCGGTGGCGCGGAAGTCGCCCAGATTGGGACGGATGAACGTGATGTGCATGGTCAGCCTCTCCTCCCACCACCCAGCAGCGCCTCTTTCAGCGAAGCGTCGAGCGGCCGCTCGCCGATCCAGACCCGCATCAGGGCGTCGTTCAGCGCCTTGCCGGCGAAGTTCTCGCCGCGGCGTTGGTCATCCACGAGGATGCTGGTGCCGGCGCGCGGCACGTAGTCGATGGAAACGCGCGCGCCGCGCGCAATGGCGCCGATGGCGCGGATGGTCGCACGCACCTGCGCCAGTGGCTCGCGCAGCGCTTCGGCCTCGGCCGGGGACAGGTTGTCGGCCAGCCCCTGGTCCAGCCCCCACAGGAACTCGAACGAGGTGATGCGCCGCAGGGCGACAAGATGGATTCGGCGCGGTGCGTCGTTCGCGAGGATGGCCGACGCTTCCCTGAGGCCGTCGGGCGCATACAGGCCGCACACGTAGTAGCGCAGGAAGAAGAAGCGGAACAGGCCCCCGCCCAGCAGGCGCAGCTCCACCTCGCTGCCCTCCGGCCGTGCGCGATCGGGCAGCGCGACGCCGGACACGTCGTTCGCGGCGGCATGCCGCGCGGGCACCAGCAGCGCGGCCGTCGCGGCGAGGAAGGCGCGCCGTGCGTTCATGGCTGGCTCACACGGTGATATCGACCGGATGCGAGCGTCAGGCGCTGCGCCTCGGCCGCCCCGCACCAGCGAATCTCGACTTGCACCGGCCCGCTGCCACCGCCGATGCCGAAATGCACGCGCCGGTCGCCTTGCGCCGCAAAGCCGTTCGCCGCATGCACTTCGCGCGTCTGCTCCGGCGTCCCGCGCAGCACGACGCGTGTGCCGACGGCATCGCGGTTGCACGTCGTGCCGTTGCCTTCGAGCGCAATGCCCACCCAGCCGCGCGGCGCCGCCTCGTTGCGGTACAGGGCCGGCGGCGCGAACTGGCGCGTCACCACCGCGTCGAGCGCGCCGTCGTTGTCCAGGTCGACGAGCGCGATGCCGCGCGCGTTGCCCGGTTCATGCCAGCCGACGCGCGCCGCGACGTCGACGAACCGGCTGCCGCGATTGAGGTAGACGCGGTTGCGCTCGCTCGGGAATATGCAGCGCCCGCGCAGGTCAGCCCAGCGGTCGGCCATGCCGTGCACGTCGGGGTGCGTGAGCGCGATCTTGTCGTTCCAGTACCAGTAGTCCGGGCAGCCCGGCAGGATCGGATCGTAGGCGTTGTCCACCATGCCGTTCGCCTGCACGAGGTCGAGGCGCCCGTCGCGGTCCAGGTCGCCCGCCGCCGCGCCCCAGCCGAAGCGCCGCTCGTTCAGCGCGTTGCGGCCGACCGCCTCGTCGCGCCAGCCGGCGGCGTGCGCGCCGCCGCGGTTCATCCACAAGAGGCTGCCCTCGGCCTGCAGCTTCTGGTGCACGTTCGAGACGTAGATGTCCAGCCGGCCGTCGCCGTCGAAATCGGCGAGCGTCACGTTCATGCCCTTGTAGGTGTCCCGCCCCATGCTGCCGGCGATGCGCCCGCGCACCGCCTCGAAGCGCTCGCCGCCGCGATTGAGCAGCAGCTGGTCGGGGCCGAAGTCGTTGGCGAGGTACAGGTCGGGCCAGCCATCGCCGTCCAGGTCGCCGGCGCCCACCGCGACGGTCCAGCGCCGCGCGTCCAGGCCGAGGCTGCGTTGTCCCATCGGCTCGTAGCGCGACCCGCGACGCAGGTAGACCTGCGCGCCGCCGCCGTTGGCGGCGTCATGCCAGGTGCGATGCATGAAATCGTACATGCGCCGGTCGCCCGCATGCTCCGGCGCGGGCAGCGCGAACACGTTGAAGCGCCGCGGCGGCGCGTACGCGAGCAGCTCCGGGCTCATGGCGTTGCCGATCACGAGGTCGAGCCGCCCGTCGCGATCGGCGTCGAGCGCAGTCGCCGCCACGCTGACCGTGTATACGTCCAGCCCCTCGGCCAGCGTCACGTCTTGGAACGCCAACTGCCCGGTCTCGATGCGGAGATTCCGGAGCAGCACCGGCCGGCCCCAGCCGGTCAGCACGAGCAGGTCCTGGTCGCCGTCGTTGTCGTAGTCGAGGAACAGCGCGCCCGAAGGCAGGCCGTGCGCGCGCGGCTCGGCGTAGCGCTCGAGCGCGGGCAGCGGCACGCGCTCGAAGCGGAAATCCCCGAGGTTGCGATATAGCGCGGCGCGATCGCGCGCGTCCTTCAGCGGATGCGTCAGGAACAGGTCCTGCAGGCCGTCGCCGTCGACGTCCGCCACGGCCACCGCGTCGCCCACCGACAGGATCCACTTGGCGATGTGCCGGATGCGAGGGTCCACCTCATGCAGCACGGTGCCCGGGCGCGCCGCGATGCCGCTCGCCTCGGCATCCACCGCGACGAAGCGGAACCCGGCCTCGTGGTCGTCCTGCGCCGCGGTGATGCCCCGGTGCAGCGAGAGGCCCGCAGCCGCGAGCAAGGCGACCAGCGTCCATCGCGGGCCCGCGTACCGCAGCCGCGCCGCCGTCGCGCCCCAGCCCTCGAGCAGGCCGCGCCCGTGCAGCCAGGCAAGGCGCAGCGTGGCGCAGGCGAACGCGGCGAAGAAATGCGTCGACAGCACGAACTTGAAGTGCAGCAGGAAATCCACCGCCACGATGCAGAAAGCCATCAGTACCTGGCCGCGGCGGCTTTCGGGCGAGGTCTGCGGGTCGGTGATCATGAAGAACGTGAATAGGAAAAACGCGGGCGAGGTAAGCGCCCCCATGAACCAGGTCTCGATGGGCATGTGCCAGCGCATGATCCAGGCGCGCAGCGCAAGCGCGGCGAAGTAGAACAGCAGGAACGACACGATCAGCGCGCCGCGGCGCACCGGCAGCAAGAACAGGAACAGCCCGAGCGTGACGACGAACGCGACCGCGGCGTAGGTGCCGCCCCACTGGTACGCAGGCGAGTCGCTGATCATGCCGTCGGCAAGCAGCAGGCTCGCGGCCACCGCGAAGAGCGCCGGGTTGTAGAGGTGCCGGCCACGGAAGGTGAAGACGTACTTCGAGCCGATGGCGAGAAACACCGGCACCAGCGCGAACGCGAGGCCGTGCGCGTAGTTGACGATGATCGAGAGGCTGAGGCCCGTGATCAGCGCGCTCAGCGGAAAGAGCGGCGGCCCGCCCCGCAGGACCCGGTGCAGGGCCATGTCGAGGAGCACGGCGGCACCGACGGTCACCAGCACCTGCACCGGGCCCCGGTTGAAGCCGAGCACCGTGATGCCGAGCAGCACGTAGACGGCGAGGATGCCGGCAACGGCGTGGCGCGGGTCGCCGAGCGCAGGGAAGCGGGCCCAATGGCGCATCACAGGCAGGCGCCTTCGAGGTAGGGAACCCTGCGCGCGACGGGATCGATCGCCAGCGGCTCCTCGGGGTAATGCACCGCGAACAGCCGGCCGGCGGCGGGGATGCGGCGGAACTCGGCGAGCACCTGCGCCAGCGGATCGGCCTCGTGGAGCGCAGCGATGGCAAACGACCACGGCCCGCGGCGCAGTGTCTCGTGCGCCGCGCGCATGAGAAGCCGGAAGATACCGACGTCGTTGCCTTCCGTGGCGGCGCACGCCAGGTAGACATAAGGGATACGCGTGCCCGGCGCAGGCAGGGGCTTCAATGGCGAGAGCGCCGCGAGCGCGTTGTAGGCCGGGCGCAGCAGCGCGAGAAGCGGCGGGTAGCGCTCGACGTACGTCTGGCGCAGCGCGGACTGGTCCCACGCCGCGAGCGTGCCGACGATGCGCCCCGCGCGCAGCGCCAAGAAGAACGACTCGGGCCGCAAGCCACACAGCCGAGCATCGCCGAACTGAGCCTCGTCGAGCACCGGCGCGAACTGCTTGCCCGAGCGCTCGCGGTTCAGGAACTCGACGATCTGCGGCAGGCGCGCCGCGCTGCCGCGCTCGAGGCTGACGCCCGCCAGGCGCTCCGGGCGCACGGCGAAGTCGAGCCGGATTGCGGGCGTCAGCAGCCGCCCCCAGTCCACGTAGCGCGGCAGCCCGGCGCGCGCGCCCACGAGCGCCCGCTCCGCGGGCGCGTTGCCCTCGTAGATCACCGTGGTGTAGAGGCGCACAGGATCGGCGTCGTGCATCCTGCGCAGCATGCGGTAGCCTCTCGCGAGCAGCGTGCCGCGGCGCAGCTCGGGCGCGAGGCGCAGATCCGCCAGATAGCCGATGCGCTCGCGAAGGCCGCCGACGAAGGCAAGCGCGGTGCTGCGGCTCCCCAGGCCGACGATGCGCCCGGTCGTGCGGTCGGTGCACTTGACGACCTGCGTCGCTTCGCCCTGCACGCGGCAGCCCGCGAAATAGGATGGCTCGCGGCGAAAGCTCACGGCGATGCTGCCCTGCATCACATCGGCCGCCATGCGCGCGCGCAGTTGCGCGTCGTCCGCAGGCCGGGCGAGCGCGAAGTCAAAACGGCTCATGGGCAAGCGACGGCGGCTTGATGTCGCCGAGGCGCTGTCCGCGGCGCAGGCGCTCGCCGACCCAGGCCTCCAGCGGGCGCACGCGCCGCGCCACTTCGAGCGGCGCGAGCTGGCCGAGCCCGCGGGCGAGCGCGTACTGCGGATTGGCCGCAAGGGCGCAGTCCGCGCGTTGCGCCACGTCCATCGCGTGCTCCATGCGCACTTCCTCGGCATCGACGATGAGCGAGTAGCCGGCGCGGCCGCTGGCGCCCGGCGCGAGCAGAGCGAATTTCAGTCCGAGGGACGCCAGCGCGCAATTGACGAAGGCCTCCGTCAGCTTCTCTCCGCACAGGTCCACGACGGCGGCCCGGCCCGTGAACTCGAGGTGCGGCGCTTCGCCGGCGTAGCCGCGCACGCGCACGCGGTCGCCGATCGCGTACCGGTACAGGCCGCCCCCGGTGGTCATCAGCACTTCGTACTCCGCGCCGACCTCGAGGTCGCTCGCCTCGTGCGCGCGGCCAGCCTCGTCCAGGAACTCGAAGTACCCGGAATCCACCGCGAGCACGGGCCACGCCAGTCCCGCGAGCGGAATGCTGACCACGCCTTCAGTGGCGAGCAGGCCCTTGCCCTGGACGCGCGCGCGCGGGTAGCGGCGCCGCAGCTCCTCGGCGTAGGGCCGCGCGCTCGCCTGGTCCCAGCAGCTGATGACGGCGGGATCCAGCTCGACGTGTGCGGCCAATTCGAGCAGGAAAGTGGGACTCCAGACCGACACCAGCGCAAGATCGCGGCAGGCCGCCAGGTGCGCGCAGGTCGCAGCGCGCCAGCCCAGAAGGTCGCCGTGGCCACCGGCATCCGGCGGCACGGCGAGCGTCTCAAGCACGAGCGGCGCCAGGTCCGCGCCAAAGTAAGCCGCGTCGCTCCCCAGGCCCACCGGGATGCCGCCGCGCGTCGCGCGCGGCGTGCGCGCCGCAGGCGAGATCGCCCAGTAAGCGCTGCCTGCCGCCACGGCGGGATGGGCGTGCGCGAGATCGTCCAGCCAGGCGAGGAGCGCCCGACGAAACGCATCGAGCAGCGCCTCGTTATAGGGGATGAGCTTCGGCCCCGCGCTGCTGCCGCCCGTCTCTTCGAAGGCGAGCGGCCGTCCCGACACCAGCACGTCGGCCTCGCCTTCCGCCATACGCGCGATGTCGCGCGCAAGGTCGTCGTAGCGCGCGACCGGGACCCGCGCGCGGTAGTCCGCGGCATCGGCGATGCCGCCAAAGCCGTGGCGCAGGCCGTACTCGCAGCGCGCGTTAGCCGCGAGGATCGAGCGCAGGCGCCGCCGCTGGACCATGCGCGCCGACGGCAGCAGCCGTCGGAAGCGGTCCGCGCATCCGGCGATCGAGCGATACAGAGCGCGTGGCTTCATCGTAGCCCTCGAGAAAAGCGCGCCGCGCGTACGAGCGCAGGTTCGGCGCGGCAAGCTCGGTCAGACAGCAAAGTTCGTCGCCGTGCGCGTGGCCCGGGTTGCGCTCCAGGAAAAAGCGCACTTCGGCGCGCGCGGCGAGCGACGGCCGCGGGTCGGTCCATTGCGCGCGCAGCTGCCCCTGGGAGCGCTCGAAGCGCACGATGCCCAGATCCGGCTTCCATGCCCCGCCGAACTTCGCCCGCGCCAGGGCGTCGATTCTTTGCGCGGCGAGCGGCGGCGTGGGCCGCGCCGGATGTGGGTGGTACTCGCGTGAAAACGCGCCGAGGTAGCGGTACGTGCGATGGCCCTTGGTAATCAGGAACCAGTACAGCGGCGTGCCAGGGTCGGCCGCCTTGACCGCGCCCGCCAGACGGCAGAACGCGACCGCGAGCGCCTGCTCGCCCCAGTAGCGGTGGTCGATGATCGTGTCGCCCGAATAAATCGCCCGCAGCGTGGTGCCGCCCGCACGCAACTGCAACAGCGCCAGCGTTGAGAAGCCGCGTAGCTCGCCGTCCGCTGCCAGTTCGATGACGTAATCCTTCGCAGCGAGATCGCCCGCGAACTGCGCCGCCGAGGTCTCGACGTAGTAGGCGTCATAGAGCGCATACATGCGCTCGGCATCCGCGGCGCCGAGTTCGTCCCGCCGCCGGACGTTGGCGGTGAGTGCGCTCATTTGATCTGGATTCCAGATGCCAGCATCCAACGCCTCAGGAACATCGCCAAGTAAGCGGCCAAGCATACTACGGTGACGGCGGTCACCATAAGCACATGGGCATGGGAGGCATCGCCGGGAACGAAATACGTGGCGCCCTCGCCCCGCGTGACGAAATGTGCCTGCATGTACCAGGCAAAGTACGTCTCGGGAGCGAAAAAGGCCGCGCTCACAGCCAAGTACTGGCGTCCGGCGTGCTCGAGAGCGTTGCGCGGCCGGAATCGGGAAGCGAGTGCAATCAGCACCATGATGCACAGCATGTTGTGCGCGATGCCATACCAGGGCGACCAGTTGAGCGAAACGTAGAGCATCCAACCCTCGATCGCCGCGCGAGCGAGCATCAACGCGACCAGCACGGCGAAGGCGCGGCGCAGGTGCGGCCCGAGCCGCGCATCGCCCAGGAAGAGAAGCGGCAGCACGCCCCACAGGAGCACTGCCCCGGCAAGCCAGAGCAGCTTGACGAGGGCGATCTCGCCGCCGACCGGCCGCAGCGTGTTCTGGGCGACGTAGAAAATGGCTGCGGCCGCCGCGACCAGCCCAAGGGCGGCCCAGGTCGCGCGTCGCAGCGCGAGCTCAGATGCGAATGACCACATCGTGCTCCTCCCCCGCCGCCGGCGGCGGCCTGCCCGCGGCTAGCGCCCCGCGCCATGCCGCAATGTGGCGTCCCAGCAGGTCTGCGCGCGTGCTGCCGAAGGCGGGTCCCCCGAAACGCTCGACGTTCGCGTACTGCGCGTCGAGCATGCCGGCGTCCTGGCGAATGATGCGGCGCGAAAGCGGCTCGAACAGCAGGCGCACTAGGCCGCCCAGGAGCGGAAAGCGGAACGTGATGACGGTGTACACCTGGGTACGGCGCTCGTCGATCGCGGTGCATGACGAGGTGATGATGTAGTGCAGGCCGCCGGGGAACTCGTAGTCGACGCGGCTAGTGCGCGGTGCGATGAACCGGTCCGTGTGGCGCATGGCGCCACCGCGCGGCGCAAGAAGCCACCACACCAGACTGCGTTCGCGCGGTTCTTCGAAGAACTCCGCTTCCGCACCGTCCTGGAGCGTGCGTACTACCGCCCTCACCTCACGCGAGGTCGGGGCGCGGAACCAGTAGCGGTGCAGGAAAGTCGCGTGCGGTACGTCGAGAAAGTTCTCCAGGCAGGCCTCCACGGGCGCGCGGAACAGCGTCTTCATGGTGAAGCTGGTCCAGCCAGACTCCGCGAGATGGGGAAAAGACAGCGGTGCGATTGCCGGCCGGTCTTCGTCCACCGACACCCAGACGAAGCCGTCCTGCTCCGACACCGGGTAGCGCTTCACCGCGAGCATGGATCGGGTAGCGTCGCGCTCGGGCAGCGCAGGCACCTTCGCCACCCTGCCCTGGCCGTCAAAGCGCCAGCCGTGATATGCGCACTCGAGACAGCCGTCCGCCACCTTGCCCAATGAAAGCGGGGCGTTCCGGTGCGCGCACCTGTCCTCCAGCGCGCAGGCCACGCCGTGCGCGTCGCGAAACAGCGCCAGCGCATGGCGCTCCGCCACGACGCCGACCACCGTCCCCGCCTTCAGTTCTCGCGAGCGGCAGGCGATGAGCCATGGGTTCAGCGGTCGGCCGGCCGCGGTCATGTCGCGCCCATCTTAGATGGAAATTGCGTGTGCGCTCCACTACAGTGGCGGCCATGATCCTCGGCCTCACCCGGAAGGAATTGGAGGACGGCGCGAAGCTGGTGCACGAGGTCGTGCCGCCCACCCCGCAGTACAGCTGGCCGCTCCTGAACGAGCGCGCGGGGACCGAAGTCTGGGTGAAGCACGAGAACCACACCGCCACCGGCGCCTTCAAGGTGCGGGGCGGCCTCACGCTCATCGACCATCTCCGGCGCCGCAACCCCAAGCTCGCCGGCCTCATCAGCGCCACGCGCGGCAACCACGGCCAGTCGGTCGCCTTCGCCGGCCGGCGCCACGGGCTGCGCTCGGTGATCGTCGTGCCGCACGGCAACAGCAGGGAAAAGAACGCCGCCATGCGCGCCTGGGGCGCGGAGCTCGTCGAGCACGGCCGCGACTACGACGAGGCGCGCGAGCACGCGCACGAGCTGTCGAAGGCGCAGGGCTTGCACTACATCGGCCCGTTCGATCGCCACCTCGTCACCGGCGTCGGCAGCTACGCGATGGAGCTCTTCGGCGGGGCGCCGGCGCTCGACGAGGTGTACGTGCCGGTCGGCTGCGGCTCGGGCATCTGCGGCGTCATCGCCTGGCGCGACGCGCTCGGCCTGAAGACGCGCGTGGTGGGCGTGGTGTCGGAGAACGCCGCGTGCTACGCGCTTTCGTTCGCGGCGCGAAGGCCGGTGGAGACGAAGACCGCGGACACCTTCGCCGACGGCGTCGCCGTGCGCGTGCCGGTAGCCGAAGCGCTGCAGGCCATCCTCGCGGGCGCCGATCGCATCGTGCAGGTGAGCGACGACGAGGTGAAAGCGGCGATGCGCGATCTGTATCGCTGCACGCACAACCTCGCCGAAGGCGCCGGCGCGGCGCCGCTCGCGGCGCTGCTGAAGGACAAGGACCGCCAGGGCTCGCGCTTCGCGGTGATCCTCTCGGGCGGGAACATCGACCGCGAGAGGTACCTGGAGGCGCTGGGGGGGACTTGGTCAGAAACCTGAAATGAGGAAGTCCACCGCACCCAGAATCACTGCAGACTGCGCCTCGAGCGTCGCAGCTTTCTCACCGATGCTTTTCCGCGGCACCGCCGCCATCTCCGCGGTTGCCATCACGTAGCTTCGGTTCCCGATCCGCAAGACGGGATTGAGACGCTCGATCGGGGTGCCGAAATCCGAGGCGGCAACCAGCGGCACGACGAGGCGCGTGGCCAAGCCTTCGAGAAGGCTCGCCTGGATATCCAAAAGCAGCGGCACGCGATCCCGGGACTTGCGATTCGCATTCCTGTAGACGTCGAATCGCGCCACGGATCAGAACGTGCGCAGCCCGTCGCCGAATACGCCGTCGCGCTCGACCCGTTCGTTGTAGGCCTCGATGGCTGCGCGATTGCGCTCCAGCCAGGCGTCGCGCTCCTTCTGCCGGATCAGTTCGTCCAGCCGTTCTTCCAGGGCGCGAGACAGGTTGATCTCATGCTGGCGCGCCTTGTCCAGCAGGTCCGAGCGGATGCTAAGGTTGGCGGGTCGCTTCAGGCGAGCAGCCCGTGTACGGGGGCTCATGAAATCTCCAGCGCATCAGTCATGCGCATATCGTATGCGCACCGCACGCTGGACGCAAGAGCCGGCTTGCGTTGCGAACTGGAGCCCGCGCGGCAGGAAACCGAGCATGAGCAGGTTGTCGATCGACGGCAGATCGCAGGTCCCCTGCAGCCGCGGCATGCTCGCCAGGCTGCGCATGACGTAGTTGGGCGTAATGCCCGGCGCCGCCTCGATCTCGCGCCGGCGAACGCAGACCGTGCCGAGCCCGTGCCTGTCCATATAACCCATGATCCGCACCGCCAGGCGCGTGAGCGGCTCCATGCGCTGCGTCCACGCGGAATGCCAGGAGCCCATCGGATGGAAGTAATTCGGGATCCCGCCGAGCATGAAGCCCTTGTAGAAGTTGATCCGCTCCAGGGAGACCTTGCGCTCCCCGACGTAGAGCTCGAAGCTGAAGAAGCGCAGGTTGAGGCCGGTCGCCAGCACGCAAACGTCGCACGCGAGCCGCTTGCCGCTCTTCAGGACGACGGCGTGTTCCTCGAAGCGCTCGAGGTGCGCGGTCTCGATGCGCATGCGCCCGCTGCGGAGCGCCTCTTTCAGCCCGATGGCCACCGGAATGCGCTGCTCCCAGGGGTTGTAGCGCGGGCTGAAATGCTCCCGGTACGCCTGCTCGCCCACCGTCCCGAGCCAATGCCGCCTGAAGAACCGCTTGGCGAGGCGCGGGAAGCGCCTGAAGCCGACGAAGATCAGGTCGTCGCGCAGCTGCAGATACCGTCGCAGCCACCTCACCGGGAAGCGCAGGCCGCGCCGGTACAGGTCCTGGCAGAAGAGGATCAGCCGGCCCGCCTTGTTGTCGGTCTCGTAGACGTAGGAAGGCGATCGTTGCAGCAGCACGAGGGACTTCGACACCCGCGCGAGCTCCGGCGCGCAGCAGATCGCCGTCGCGCCGCTGCCCACCACGACGACGTCCTTGCCGTCGAAGCGGCGCGCAGCGTCGAGATGCGACGTGTGGACGATTTCCCCGCGAAAGCGATCGGCGCCCGCGAAGGACGGAACGAAAGGCTGGTCGGAAAAGTAGCCGTTGCCGTTGACGAGGAAGCGCGCATTGAAGGTGCCGCGGCTCGTGTGCACTGTCCAGCGCTGGGTCGCCTCGTCGAACACCGCTTTCGCGACGCGGATGTCGAAGCGGATGTTCTCCAGGATGCGGAACTCCTGTGCCACCTCGTGCAGGTACCGGTGGATGCGCGCGCGGCCGTGCAGGCAGTTCTCCGACAGGAACGGCTTGAAGCTGAAGGAGTACTTGATGAAGTCCGAATCGCAGCGCGCGCCGTGCCAGCGGTGGGTGTTCCACACCCCGCCCAGGTCCGGCTTCGCCTCCAGGATCGCGTAGCGCAGGCCGCGCTCGCCGAGGTAGTAGCCCGCGCCGATGCCGGTCATGCCCGCGCCGATGACGATCACGTCGAAACCGGTTTCATTCATGGTTGCCTCCCGAAGGCGTGCGGCAGCGCCGTGGCAAGCCAGGGCAGCGCGGTGACGAGCAGCATGCCGAGCGCGAAGACCGCGGCCGCGGGCAGCGCGGCGCGGCACACCTCGGGCAGCGGCTTGCCGAAGCGGTACGCGGTGAAGTACAGATTCATGCCCACCGGCGGCGTCAGGTAGCCGAGCTCCAGGTTGACGAGAAAGATGATGCCGAGGTGGATCGGGTCGACGCCGAACGCCAGGCCGAGGGGCACCAGCAGCGGCACCAGCACGACGATCGCGGAGAAGATGTCCAGCAGGCATCCCGCGGCCACCAGGAACAGGTTCAGCGCGGCCAGGAACATCCAGCGCGAGGGCAGCGCCTGGGCGGCCCAGTCCACGGCGCGTTCCGGGATGCGCGCATCGACCAGGTAGTTGCTGAAGCCGAGCGCGACGCCGAGGATGAGCAGGATGCCGCCGACCAGCAGCCCGCATTCGGCCATCACGCGCGGCACGTCGCGCCGCAGGTCGAGGTCCCTGTACACCAGCGTTTCGACGACGAAGGCGTACACCGCGGTCAGCGCCGCCGCTTCCACCGGCGTGGCGAGTCCCGTGAACAGGCCGAGGAAGGCGACGGCCGGCAGCGCGAGCTCCCATTTCGCGCCGAGCAGCGCGGCGCGCGCTTCGCGCCAGTCGATGCCGTGCCGCACGACAGCGGCCCGGGGCGCGCGGCGCATGCCCCAGAACCCGACCAGCGCCAGCAGGAGCAGCGCGGGCAGGATTCCGGCGAGGAACATGTCCCGGATCGGAATGCGCGCGACGATGGCGTACAGCACCAGCGGCAGGCCCGGCGGCAGCAGGCCGCCGAGCGAGCCGGAAGCCGCCAGCAGCCCGAGCGCGCTCTTCTCCGCGTAGCCGGCCCGCAGCAGCAGCGGCATCAGCATGCCGCCGAGCGCGATGATGGTGACGCCCGAGGCGCCCGAGAACGAGGTGAAGAACGCGCAGGCGAGCACCGTCACCAGCGCCGCGCCGCCGCGGGAGGCGCCGAAGAGCGCGTCGAACACGCGGATCAGGCGCCGCGGTGCGCCGCCTTCGGCGAGGAAGTAGCCGGCGAGCGCGAACAGCGGAATCATCGGCAGCGACGGGTTGACCACCAGGCGGTAGTGATCGAGCGGCAGGGACGCGATCGGCAGGCCGTCCCGCCAGAACAGGAGCAGCGCCACGCCGCCGATGACCGCGAACACCGGCGCCCCGAGCAGCGCCGCGACGAGGACGGCCGAGATCGCGGCCGTCGCCAGCACCTCGTGCAGCGGCCACCCGGCGACCGCGGCGGCGGCCACGGTGGCCGAGAGCGCGATCAGCGCGAGCCGCGCCGGCCAGCCCGGCGCGGCCGCGCGCGCCAGCCGCAGGCCGATCAGGCCGAAGCCGGCCGGCAGCACCGCCTGGCCGAGCCACACCGGAATGCCGTACGCGATGACATTGCCGCCCGCGCGCTCGGCAAGCACGAAGTCGAGGCTCGCGGCGCAGAGCAGCGCGGCAACCACCACCGCCACGGTCGCGGCGAACGCGCGCGCACGCGACGCCCAGCGCTCTCCGATCACCGCGCCGAGCGCGGCCAGCGAGATCAGCCGCCCCTCGCGCGCGGCGAGCGCCGCGCCCAGCATGCCGACGATCAGCACGATGTGTTGCGTGAAGGACGCCGCGCCCGTGATGCCGACGCCCAGCGCGGCGCGCAGGACGATCTCGCAGAGCGGGACGAGCGCCATGGCCGCGATGGCGACGGCAAGCAGGAGATTTTCCATCAGCGCCCTCCCTTCGCGGCGCGGTACTCGCGCAGCAGGCGCTGCACCTCGTCGAACAGCTCGGCGGGCACCATCCTGCCGCGCACCATGGGATGCAGCGCCTCGGCCATCGCGCGCCATTCGGCCTCGGTTTCCGCGTCGACCGCCTGCACCACGAGGCCGCGCTTGCGCATCGCCGCGACCGACTCGTCCTGCTCGCGGCGGCTGAGGGCGCGCATCTGCACGCCGGCGGCCTCGGCCGCGCGGCGCAGCGCCTCGCGGCCGGCGGGCGAGAGCTGGTCCCAGAGCCCGCGCGTGACGACGATCGCGCCCACCAGCGGCGCCCAGTTCATCTCCAGCATGTACGAGGCGTGGGGATAGATCTGCAGGGTGAGCGCCCAGAACGGCGTGGTCGGCACCATGTCGATCATTCCGGTCTGCAGCGCGGGCAGGATGTCGGAGACTTCCAGCACCACCGGCCGGTAGCCGAGCGACTTCATGATGTCGGCCTGCGGGTTGTCTCCCGCCCAGGCGAAAACCTTCATCGCGCGGTAGTCGGCGGCGCGCCGCGCGGGCCGCTTGGAAAAGAAGCGCACCCAGCCCGCATCGCCCCAGCTCAGCACCACGAAGCCCTTGGCGAGAAAGCGCTGCTCGAGCCCCGGGCGAAGCCTCTCGCGCACGTGGTCGAGCTCTTCCCAGGAGCGGAACACCATCGGCATCTTCTGCAGCGCCGAGACCGAGTCGTCGATCTCGGACAGGCCGACGACGGTCAGCATGGCCGCGTTGAGCTGCCCGATGCGCATGCGCCGCACCATGTCCGGCTCGCCGCCCTGCGAGCCGTCGGTGAAGACGATGAACTGCGCCTCCGGCTTCTGCGCGGCGCGCCACGCCTCGCCCATTTCCAGCAGGCTGCGGTGCCAGGACGTTCCCCGCGGCGCCAGGGTGCCGAGACGGATCTTGGCCGCATCCGCGGCCTGCGCGCCGGCGGCGGCGAGAAAGGATGCGGCGAGCAGGATGGGCAAGAGGCGCACGGCGTACTCCCTCATTCGATGAACAGTCGCTCGGTTCGCGACTGGAGCCAGCGCGCGCGGCGCTGCGCCAGCAGGTTCGCGAGGCGGATTTCGGGGTGGCGCTCGAGGTCCACGCGCAAGGCCTGGTGCAGCAGCGCATCGAACTCGGCACGCCTTTGCCGCGGCACGCACACCGCCTCGGCGAGCGCGACGAACGGCGCGGCGTCGCCGCCTGCCGAGAGCTGCAGCGCACGCTCGAAATGGCGGCGCGCGCGCGCCGCGGGATCGCCGCCCGCGCCCGGGCGCGCCATTTCGTAGCCGATCATGAAGGTGTGGATCGCACCGCGCTCGAACGCCTCGTCGCGCTCGAGCGCCAGGCGCATGAGCCAGTCCACCTGCGGCAGCCCGGCGAGCGTCTCGGGGTCGTGCTTCGACAGCGCGATCAGCGCCGCCCAGGCAGCACCGGTCCAGTAGAGAAGCGCCACGTCCTCGGGCGACTCGGCGAGGCCGCGCAGGCCGTAGTCGCGCGCGCGCCGGTAGAGCGCGCGCGCGCGCTCCTGCAGGCGCAGCGCCCGCGCGAGGTCGTGGTCCTCGGCCTCTTCGGCGTCCTGCTGCAGGAACGCATAGGCGTACTGGGTGAAGCCGCGCGCCGCCGCGAGCAGCAGGCCGGGATGGCGCGGCCTTTCCTGCAGCAGGCTCTCGGTCAGCTTCAGGCTGAACGGCGCCGCCTCGCGCACCAGCTCCGGATCGCCGTCCGAGGAGAACGCCGAGCCGCCCTGCGCGATGGCGTCGCCGACGCGGTCCACGACGTACCCGCGCACGGCGCAGGCGTTCAGCATCGCCAGCGCGGCGCACAGGAGCAGGAGGCGTTCCATCGTCGTTCTCCGCCTCAACGCGGCACGAGGGCCGACATCGCCTTGAAGTGGCGCGTCACCTCGCGCGCTGCGGCGAACCAGGACATCTCCCGGTAGGCAATGCCGTGGCGCCGGCAGAAATCGCGCGTGATGCGCCGGGCGGTACGCAGGCGGCCCGAGGCCATCGACGGGAACAGGTGGTGCTCGATATGGTTGTTCACGCCGCCGAACAGGAAGTCGTGCAGCCGCGTGCTGCCCACATTGCGCGTCACCGCGATCTCATGCTCGAAGTGCGGCAGGTCCTCCTCCGGCTCGACGACGCGCGTGCCGATGTGATTGACGAGGAAGATCGCCCCGAGGTAGGGGCCGATGAGCAGCGTCGTCAGCGCGTAGTTGAGCAGCGCGTCCCCCGCGCCGAGCACGAGCACCGGCGGGACGAACCAGAGCGCGAAATGCAGTCCCACCGCGGCCTGGTCGACGCGTGTCTCGCGCGCATGGCGCCGCAGGTGCTGCAGGCTGTCGATCTTCAGCGTGAAGCCCTGGAGCCAGACGAGGATCCAGATGAGCATGCCCTGGTGCCGGCTGATCAAGCGCCCGAGCCCCGTCTTCTCGCGCGCCGACTGCGGGTACATGCTGAAGAACTCGGAATGCAGGTCCGGATCGCGGCCACGCTCGTTGCAGTGCGGATGATGCCGGCGGTGGATGCGGCTGAAATAGGAGTAGCACAGCGCGGTGAGCAGCGTGTTGAACACCTGGCCGACGCATTCGGCGATGCCCCGGTGGCGCGTGATCGCGCCGTGCCCCGCTTCATGCGCGAGAAAGCCCGCGTGCACGCTGATGAACGCGAGCGTCGCGATGCACAGCGCGCGCGGCGCAATCCCAGGGTCGGTGAGCAGCATCGCGTAAGCCGCCGCATACGTGCCGAGGATGAAAACGCCATAGGCCGCGGAGCGCACCGGGGCGGGGCGGAAGCATCCTGCCGCGGAGAGCTCCGAGATCAGCAGGCGGTGCAGGCGCTGGCCGCGCGCGGCACGGCGCCACAGGGTCGAATCGAGGCGCATCTCAGAGGTCTCCGAACAGCCGCAGCTCGACGGCGCGCATCACCGCCGCGGCGCCCGAGCGCACGCCGAGCTTGCGGTAGGCGTTCTTGATGTGCGTCGCGACCGTGTGCAGCGACACGCCGAGCCGGTCCGCGACCTGCTCGTAGGTGCAGCCGCTCGCGATGAGCCGCAGTACGTCCGACTCGCGGGGCGTCAGACGGATGGCGGTGCTGCTCGAATCGAAGTAGCTGTTCATGGCTCGCTCCAAGGAGTGATGGCATTTCTGCCGACGCACCTCGCGTGCCATGTTTCTAATGCATTGTTTTCACTAATCTCTTTATTTCTGCCTACGAGAAACCTCAGTCTTCATTTGTCATTTTCTGCATACTCGAGATACATTTCCTGCATGTCCACGCTGCGGATCTCCGCCCCGGAGCGGCCGTTCTTCGCCGCCCTCGCCGACGTCGTCTACGGCAACGTGTTCTCCGCCAACCGCGCCGAGCTGATCGCTCAGCTCGTGCCCGGCGCGCGGCCCGAGGACCTGAGCAACGACCCGGAGGCGCTCGCGCGCGTGGTCACGCCGCGCCTGGAGCCTTTCCTGCACGCCGGCGGGCTCAATCTGCCCGGGCTGAGCGACGCCGACCGGCGGCTGCTCGAGCCCGCTTTCCTCTACGTCTGCTATATCCGCGCCGTGCCGCAGTTGGACGCGCTGATCGAGCGCCAGGCGGGCAAAGGCGGCGAGCCGCTGCCCGCGCCCTTCGCGGACGAGGTGGTCGGCGATCTGATGCGCTGCGGCTTCGACGAGGAGCGCTCGCTGCGCTACTTCGCGCTGTACTTCCAGCTGCGCCGCGGCTTCTACTTCATCCGCCTCGGGCTCGCCGGCGAGTGCCTGTCGATGCGCCGCCTGCGCGAAGCGCTGTGGAACAACATCTTCACGCACGACATGCGCGGCTTCGAGGCGGCGCTGTGGAGCCGCATGGAGGACTTCTCCACGCTGGTGCTCGGCGAGACCGGCACCGGCAAGGGCGCGGTGGCGGCGGCGATCGGCCGCTCGGGCTTCATTCCCTACGACCGGGCGCGGCGCCGCTTCGCCGCCAATTTCACCGAGACCTTCATCGCCATCAACCTGTCCCAGTATCCGGAGACCTTGATCGAGTCGGAGCTCTTCGGGCACCGCAAGGGCGCGTTCACCGGCGCCATCGATCACCACGAGGGTGTGTTCGAGCGCTGCAACGAGCACGGGGCGCTGTTCCTCGACGAGATCGGCGAAGTCTTCGTCCCGGTGCAGATCAAGCTGCTGCAGGTGCTGCAGGAGCGTTCGTTCACCGCGGTCGGCGGGCGCGAGAAGAAGCGCTTCGGCGGCCGCGTCATCGCGGCGACCAATCAGCCGCTGGGCGCGCTGCGCCGCGAGGGGCGCTTTCGCAACGACTTCTTCTACCGCCTGTGCTCCGACGTGATCGAGGTGCCGACGCTGCGCCAGCGCATCGCCGAGTCGGAGGCCGAGCTCGAGCTGCTGGTGCGCCTGCTGGTGGCGCGCATCGCCGGCGCCGAAGTGCCCGAGCTCGTGACGCGAGTGCTCGAGGCGCTCGCGGCGAATCTGCCGCGCGGCTACCCCTGGCCCGGCAACGTGCGCGAGCTCGAGCAGGCGGTGCGCAGGATCCTGCTCACCGGGCGCTACGCGGGCGAGACCGCGCCGGCGGCCGGCGGCGAGGAGGATGCCCTGGCCGAGAAACTGCGCGCGGGAGCGCTCAGCGCCGACGAGCTGCTTGGGCGCTATGGCGCCCTGCTGCACCGCCGGCTAGGCAGCTATGCCGAAGTAGCGCGGCGCATGGGAATCGATGTGCGCACGGCGCGCAAGTACGTGCAGAGCGCCAAGCCCGCCTAAATCGTCCGTCGGGCGCCCGCCTCCAGCGCCAGCAGCGCCCGCTTCTTCGCGAGGCCCCCGGCATACCCCGTGAGCGAACCGTCCGCGCCGACGATGCGATGGCACGGGACGATGATCCCGATCGGGTTGCGCCCGGTGGCGGCGCCCGCCGCGCGCGCGCTGCCCGGACGGCCCGCGCGCCGCGCGAGCTCGGCGTAGGCGATGGTCCGGCCGAAGCCCACGCCCGCGATCGCCTTCCACACCTTGCGCTGGAACGGCGTACCGCGCGGGGCGAGCCTTACGGAAAAGCGCTTGCGCTTGCCGCCGAAATACTCGGCGAGCTCGCGCTTCGCTCTCGCGAGGGGCGCGTGCGCGCCCTCGCGCCGCCAGTCTCTCGCGACGCGCGGCGCGTACTTCTGCCCCACGAAGCTCACGCTCGTGAGCGCCTTGTCGTCCGCAACGAGCAGCATGCGCCCATGGGGGCTTTGGAAATGGTCGTAGTAGTGCATGGTCAGTCCTTTGCGAGTGAATTCCACAGATGCATCACCGCATACGCGCGCCACGGGCGCCAGGCTTCGCCCGCCGCGAGCACGCGGTGCGCGTTTCGGGTGCCCAGCGCCTTCATCACGCCGAGGTCGGTATGCGGAAAGGCGTCCGGCCAGGCGAGCGCGCGCATCGCGATGTACTGCGCGGTCCACTCGCCCACGCCGGGCAGCGCGCGCAGGCGCTCGAGCGTCGCGTCGACGTCGGCATTCGGCATCAGGACGAGCCCGCCGTCGGCCACGGCGCGCGCGAGCGCGAGGATCGTGCGGGCGCGCGCGCCCGGCATGCCCAGGCGCGCGATGCGGCCGGGCGGCGCTTCGGCGACGCGCGCCGCGGCGGGAAACACGGTGGTGAGCGCAGCGAACGGCGTCTCGAGGGGTTCGCCGAGCGCCGCAGCGAAGCGTCCGGCCACGGTGCGCGCGGCGGCGACGGTCACCTGCTGGCCGAGGATCGCGCGCACCGCCACCTCGAAGCCGTCGAAGGCGCCGGGTACGCGCATGCCGGGATGCTTATGCGCCAAAGCGCCCAGCGCCTGCGCCACCTCGGCGGGATGGCAGGCGAGGTCCATGAGCGCCTTGACGCGCGAGAGCACGGGCGGCAGGACCCGCGCCAGAGACGCGGAGACGGCGATGCGCAGCGCGGGCTTTTTCGGCGACAGGCCGACATCGATCCAGCCGAGATGGTCCTTCCCGTCCTGAGGGACGCGCACGGTGCGCCGGTAGCGGCCGTCGTCGAGCGACTCGACGCCGGCGATGGCGCGCGCGCCGAGGAAGACGCCGACCGCGGGCCAGTCGTAGGGCGGGCGAAAGCTCAGCTCGAAGTTGAGGGCGTCGCCCGCGGGCGCGGCCGCGGCGCGCATGTGCCGGCGCAGCCGCCCGGGCTGCAGGCGGTAGCGGGATTTGAACAGCGCGTTGAAGCGCCGCAGGCTGCCGAAGCCGCTCGCGTACGCGATCTCGGTGACGCGCAGCGCGGTGTCGGTGAGCAGCCGCTTGGCGAGGAGCAGGCGCTGCGTCTGCGCGAACTCGATGGGCGAGACGCCGAACTCCGCGCCGAAGGCGCGGCGCAAGTGGCGGTCGGTGATGCCCAGGCGCGCGGCCACGGCCTCCAGGCCTTCCGTTTCGAGCGAGCGGTCCTCGATCAGGCTCGCCGCGGCCTGCGCCACGCGCGTCCTCGCGTCCACGCTCGCGTTGCCCGGCGCGAGCTCCGGCCGGCAGCGCAGGCAGGGCCGGTAGCCGGCCGACTCGGCGGCCGCCGCGCTCGGATAGAAGCGGCAGTTCTCGCGCCGCGGCGGCTTCACGGTGCACACCGGGCGGCAGTAGATGCGCGTCGAGGACACGGCGACGAAGAAGCGCCCGTCGAAGCGCGCGTCGCGCGAGCGCAGCGCGCGGTAGCAGATCGCGGAATCGAGCGTCATGGGCGCCATTATGGTCGCGGCGCGAGCCGCCTGCTCGCCATTTCCGGACATGACGGCGCCAGGTCCGGAAACGGCCGGCGCGGGCCGCGGGGTTCTGCGATCATGCGGCCGTGACCCCGGCCGACTACGCGCGCCTGGTGGCGCTCGCCGCGATCTGGGGCGCTTCGTTCATCTTCATGCGCGTGGCCGCGCCGGTCCTGGGCGCCGTGTGGACGGCCGAGCTGCGCGTGCTTCTCGGCGGGCTCGCGCTGCTCGCCTGGTTGCGCATCGCCGGTTTCGATCCCGGGCTGCGGGCCCATGCGCGCGCCTACCTCGTGGTCGGCGCGATCGGCATCGCCGCGCCGTTCGTGCTCTATTCGTTTGCGGCCATGCACGCGCCGGCGTCGCTGCTCGCGATCGTGAATTCGACCGCTCCCATCTTCGGCCTCGCCTGGGGCGCGCTGCTCGGCGATGAGCGCGTCACGCCACGCAAAGCCACGGGCCTTGCGCTCGGCGTCGCGGGCGTCGCGCTCATCGCGCGGCCCGCCGGGCTCGCCGGAGGGCCGCTGTTCGGCTGGGCGGTGGCGGCGGCGCTCGGCGCCTGCTGCCTGTACGGGGTCGTCGGCGTGCTGATCAAGCGCTTCGCGCACGGCGCCTCGCCGCGCGGCATGGCCGCGGGCAACCAGCTCGCCGCCGCGCTGGTGCTGATCCCGCTCCTGCCGTTCGCGCCGCCGCTCGCCGCGCCTTCGGCGCTGGTGCTCGCCAACGTCCTCGCGCTCGCGCTCTTGGCGAGCGGCGTGGCGTTCGTCCTCTACTTCCGCCTCATCGCCGACGTCGGCGCGACGCGCGCGCTCACCGTCACCTACCTCATCCCGCTGTTCGGCATTCTCTGGGGCGCGCTCTTTCTCGGCGAAACGCTCCCCGCCGCGTCGCTCGCCGGCGGCGTCCTGATACTGGGCGGCACGGTGCTGGTAACCCGCAGCTAAAATGGGGACAGTCCCTATTATTTCGCAGAGCGAAAAAATGGGGACTGTCCCCATTTATGCCAAGCGCGCCATGCTCGAGGGCGCGGAGCTCGCCGCGGCGCTCTAGAATGGCCGGCATGGACAAGCCTCCCGTCGCGGTGATCGCGGGCGTGGGCGAGGGCCTGGGCTTCGCCCTCGCCCGGCGCTTCGCGCAGGCCGGGTTCAACGTCGCGCTCGCGGCACGCAGCGCCGAGCGCCTCGCGCGCCTCGCCGGCGAGATCCAGAAGGCGGGCGGCAAGGCCTTCGCCGCGCCCACCGACCTGCGCGAGGAGCAGGAGGTGATGGCGCTGTTCGACGCGCTCGAATCCGAGCACGGCGCGGTGCAGGTGGCGGTGTTCAACGCCGGCGCCAATTTCCGCGCCTCGATCCACGATACCCCCGCCGACATGTTCGAGAAGCTCTGGCGCCTGGGCTGCTACGCGGGGTTCCTGTTCGGGCGCGAGGCGGCGCGGCGCATGACCCCGCGCGGCGCGGGCACCATCCTCTTCACCGGCGCCACCGCCTCGATCCGCGGCTCATCGCACTTCGCCGCCTTCGCCGCGGCGAAGAACGGGCTGCGCGCGGTGGCGCAGTCGATGGCGCGCGAGCTCGGGCCGAAGGGCATCCACGTGGCGCACGTCGTCATCGACGGCATGATCGACACGGCGGCGGTGCGGCAGCGATTTCCCGAGCGCGTGAAGGAGCTCGGGCCCGACGCGATGCTGGCGACGGACGCGATCGCCGAGCTGTACTACCGGATCCACGCGCAGCCGCGCTCGGCCTGGACCTTCGAGGCCGACCTGCGGCCCTGGGGCGAGAAGTTCTAGCGTGCAGGCGGGCGACGCGCAGCGGCTCTTCCAGCGCATCGCCGCCAATATCGAGGCCGTGATGCGCGGGCAGCACGCGCAAGTCAGAAAGCTGCTCGCCGCCTTCGCCGCCGGCGGCCACGTGCTGGTGGACGACGTCCCCGGCACCGGCAAGACCACGCTCGCGAAAGCGCTCGCCGCGTCCATCGGCGCGAAGTTCGCGCGCGTGCAGTTCACGCCGGACCTGCTGCCCTCGGACATCCTCGGCGTGTCGGTGTTCAACCAGCGCGACCAGACGTTCGATTTCCGCGAGGGGCCGGTATTCACCTCGATCCTGCTCGCCGACGAGATCAACCGCGCCTCGCCGCGCACGCAGTCGGCGCTGCTCGAAGTGATGGCCGAGGGCCAGGTGTCGGTGGAGGGCCGCACGCACGCCATGGACCCGATGTTCTTCGTCGTCGCGACGCAGAACCCGGTGGAGTTCCGCGGCACCTATCCGCTGCCCGAGGCGCAGATGGACCGCTTCGCGCTGTGCCTCGCGCTCGGCTACGTGGACGCCGACACGGAGGTGGCGGTGCTCTCGGCGCAGGACCTCGGCCATCCGCTGGAGCGCATCGGCCCGGTGGCCACGCGCGAGGAGGTGCTGGCGCTCAAGGACGCGGCGCGCCGCGTGCGCGTCGCGGAGGAGCTGAAGCACTACGTGGTCGAGCTCGTGCGGCGCACGCGCGCCGCGCCGCAGGTGCTGCTCGGCTGCGGCCCGCGCGCCTCCATCGCGCTCACGCACACGGCCAAGGCCCTCGCCCTTTTCGACGGCGAGGATTTCGTGCGCCCCGAGCACGTGCAGGAGCTCGCCGTGGCGACGCTCGCGCACCGCATAGTGCTCGATCCGCAGGCGCGCTTCGCCGGCGTCTCGGCGGCCTCGCTCGTCGGCGAGCTGCTGCGCGAGGTGAAAGTCCCGGCTTGAAGCGCCTGATCTACCTGCTGCTCCGCGCCTTCAGCGCGCTCGATCATGCCTTGCGCGAGCGGCTCACCGCGGCCGGGTGGCTCGCGCTCGGCGCGGCGGGCGCGGCGCTCGCCGCGGGCCTCGACACCACGCAGAATACGAGCTACCAGGCGGCGGCGCTCCTCGGCGCGCTCCTCGCCCTCGCCTGGGGCGCGAGCTTCCTCTTTCGCGCGCGTATCGAAGTGCGGCGCGAGCTGCCGCGCCATGCCACCGCCGGCGAGCCCTTCAGCTACGCGGTGACCGTCGCCAACCGCGGCGCGCGGCCGCTCGCGGGCGCGACGCTGCGCGAGCGGCTGGCCGATCCCCGGCCGCGCTACGACGAGTGGCGCCGCGCGCGCGAGCCGGGCGAGGAGCGGCGCAACTGGTTCGACCGCAAGGTCGGCTATTTCCGCTGGCGCTGGCTGATCGAGCGCCGTACACCGCAGCCGCCGCAGGAAGCGGCGCTGCCGGCGCTCGCGCCGGGCGCGCGCCGGGTGCTGCGCCTCACGCTCACGCCGCGCCGCCGCGGGCGCATCGAGCTCGCCGGGCTCGCGCTCGGCCGCACCGACCCGCTGGGGCTCGTGCGCGGCCTCGCCCGCGTGCCGCTCGCGGCGCAGGTCATCGCCCTGCCGCGCCGCTACAGCCTGCCGCGCCTCGCGCTGCCCGGGCGGCGCAAGCACCAGCCCGGCGGCGTGTCGCTCGCGAGCTCGGTGGGCGATTCGGAAGAGTTCCTCGCGCTGCGCGAGTACCGCCCCGGTGATCCGCTGCAGCACATCCACTGGAAGAGCTTCGCGCGCACCGGCCGGCCGATCGTCAAGGAGTTCCAGGACGAGTTCTTCGAGCGCCACGCGCTCATCCTCGACACCGGCACGCGCCGCGGCGAGGACGCCGCCTTCGAGGACGCGGTGGCGGTGGCGGCGTCCTTCGTGTACACCCTCGACACGCAGGAGTGCCTGCTGGATCTGCTCTTCGTGGGCGGCGAGCTGCGCCACTACGTCGCCGGGCGCGCTCAGTTGCAGGCCGAGCACATGCTGGAGGTGCTCGCGGGCGTGGGGCCGAGCGCGCCGCCGGCGTTCGCATCGCTCGCGCGCGCCGTCCTCGACGCGCGCGCGCAGCTCGCGAGCTGCATCCTCGTGCTGCTCTCCTGGGACGACGCGCGCCGGCAGCTCGCCCAGTTGCTGGCGGCGGGCGGCACCGAAGTGCGCGCGATCCTCGTCTGCGCGCGCGAGGCGGCGCCGCCCGAGGCGCCGGCCTGGCTCACGGCCGTGCATCCCGGCGCGATCGAGGCCGGCCTCGCGGGGCTCGAGCGCCGGGTGCTGCGGTGAGCCTGCCGCCGCTCCTCGCCGGCGCGGCGCTGCTCTTCTGGGGCTGGCACAGCGAAAACCTGGTCGTCGCCGCGCCGCTCGCGGCTGCGCTCGAGGCGCCGCGCTGGCTGCGCCTGCGCTTCGCGCTCGAGGCCGCCGACTACGCGCGCGTGGCCGACCTGTGCACCGTGTTCTTCGCGGGGCTCGCAGTGCTGCTCGCCTTCGACCGCGGCGTGGCGCACGGCGTGATCGGCGCCTTGCGCTGGCTGCCGGCGGTGCTCGCGCCGATCCTGCTCGCGCAGCGCCTGGGCGAAGGCGACCGCATACCGCTCACGGCGCTCTTTCGCTACATGCGCAAGCAGAAGGAGCGCCATCCCGAGCTGCAAGTGCCGAGGGTGGATACCGGCGGCGTGTTCGTCGTCCTGTGCGTGGTCGCCGCCGGCGTCGGCAACGCCGCGGCGCAGACCTACTACGCGGGCGCGGTGCTGCTCGCGGCCTGGGCGCTCTTCGCCGCGCGGCCGCGCCACGCGCGCCTCGCCGCCTGGCTGGTCCTGTTCGGCGCGGGGGTGGGCCTGGGCTACGCCGGGCATCTCGGCATGTCGCAGCTGCAGTCCTGGATCGGCGGCCTGATCGCCGACTGGTACCTGCAGCGCGCGGCGTCCGACCTTTCGCGCAGCATGACCGACATCGGCAGCCTCGGGCGACTGAAGGAGCGCGACACCATCCTCGCGCGCGTCTACGGCGCGCCGCGCGACGTCCTGCGCGCGCACCTCCTGCACCGCGCGAGCTACAACGCGTACATCGGCACCACCTGGCTCGGGCGCCGCGCGCAGCGCGAGGAGCTCCAGGCGCAGGAAGGCGGCGCCACCTGGACGCTCGCCGACGGAACTCGCCTGGGGAAGATCGGCCTCGCCGTGCGCGTAGAGCGCCGCCGCACGGCGCTCGCCCTGCCCCCGGGGGTAACGCGCCTCACCGGTCTTGCGGCGACCGAGGTGTCGCGCAACGGCCTCGGCCTGGTGCAGGCCGAGGTCGAAGGCGACTGGATCCGGTTCGACGCCGAGTTCGGCGAAGGCATCGCCAACTACGAGCCGCCGTTGCCCGAGGACAGCGCGCTGCCCCTCGGCGAGCGTGCGGCGTTCACGCGCATCGCCGGCGAGCTCGGGCTTCCCGGCCTCGCGCCCGCCGAAGCCGTGCGCCGCGTGATGCGCCACCTGCAGGGCTACTCGTACTCCCTGTGGCGCGAGGCGCCGCCGCCCGCGGGCGTGACGCCGCTCGCCGATTTCATGACGCGCACGAAAAGCGGCCACTGCGAGTACTTCGCCGCGGCGGCGGCGATCCTGCTGCGCGCCGCGGGCGTGCCCGCGCGCTACGCCACCGGCTACGCGGTGATGGAGTACAGCGCTCTGGAGCAGGCTTACGTGGTGCGCGCGCGCCACGCGCACGCCTGGACGCGCGCCTGGGTGGGCGGGCGCTGGATCGACCTCGATCCCACGCCGCCCGACTGGTTCGCCGAGGAATCGAGCCGCCTCGCGCCGCTGTGGGAGAAAGTGCTCGATTTCTTCCGCTGGGCTGCCTACCGCTGGAGCCAGCGCGAGGAGCTCGAGGCGAGCGACGCCTGGTGGGCGGTGCTCGCCGCGCTGGTGGCGATCCTCGCCTGGCGGCTGCTGCGGGGCAAGCGCGTGCGGCGGCCCGGCGGCGCCCCGGCAGGTGCCGCGCGCCGCTATCCGGGAATGGATTCGGAGCTCTACGAAGTGCTGAAGCCGCTGGCGCCGCGCGACCCGGGGGAGACGCTCGGCGCCTGGCTCGCGCGCGTCGCGCCCGGGCGCTTCGACGAGGCGCTGCGGCTGCACCAGCGCTACCGGTTCGACCCGAGGGGATTGAGCGGGGAGGAGCGCGCCCGGTTGCGGGAACTGTGCCGGGCGCAGGCTGCCTCAGCTGCATGAGGCTCGCCGTCCTCTTCCTCGTCGCGCTGCCGGCGCTCGCGCAGGAGCAGGACGTGCAGCGCGCGCTCATCATGCGCGACCAGCAGACGGTGGAGTTCGCGCTGCGGCTCAAGCAATCACAGGAAGTCCCGGCGCCCGCGCCCGGCGACAACCGCCATCTCAACGAGCGGCAGAGCCTGGAGAACGCGGGAGCGCAGCAGCTCCAATCGGTGCAGAAGGATCTGCCCCAGGAACTGCGGCCCTACGAGAGGCAGAAGGCGGCCGGCGAGCACGTGCTGCGCCTGCCTCCGCCCGTGGTGCGCGCGCAGACGCCCGAAAAACCACGGCCGCTGCCCGCGAAGATGCCCTGCGCGGTGGACGTGGTGCCGGCTGACGGAGTCGAACCGCCGACCAACGGTTTACAAAACCGCTGCTCTACCAACTGAGCTAAGCCGGCCCTGCGGGCATTCTAGCCCCGCAGATGAGAAAAATAGGGACTGTCCCTATTTGATGCGGTACACGCGGCCGCGCTTCTTGCCGCGCGTGGGCGAGCCCTTGTTCAGCCGGCTGCCGAAGTTGTGGCTGTTGTCGCCGGCCGCCTTGGCGGCCTCGCGCATGCGCTGCTCGGCCAGCGTTTCGTTGGCGCGCTCGGCGCCGTACTTGCGTTTCATGTTCGCTTCCTTGAGGTTATTTGACCCGGCGCAGTGTCGGCTTGCCGCCGCCCGGCTTTTTCGGCGGCTCGTTCGAGGCCGCGGGCGCCGGCAGCGACGCGGGCGCATCGCGCGGCGCCGCCGGCCCGGCCTCCGTCACCGTCTGCGTGGCGGACTTGGTCGCGTCGACGTCGAAGGTCATGCCGTGGCCGGTCTCGCGCGCGTACACGGCGTAGACGTTCGCGATCGGCACCGAGATCTGCCGCGCGACGCCGGCGAAGCGCGCCGAGAACTCGATCAGCTCGTTGCCGATCTGCAGCTTGTGCACCGCCGAGGGCGACACGTTCAGCGTGATCTCGCCGTTCTTCACGTATTCCGAGGGCACCTGGGTCTTCGAGTCCACCTTCACCGCGAGGTGCGGCGTGTAGCCGTTGTCCACGCACCACTCGTAGAGGGCGCGCAGCAGGTACGGCTTGGTGGTGATCTCGCTCACTTGCGCATTACTTTTTCCGACGGCGTCAGCGCCTCGATGAAGGCCGGGCGCGAAAAGATGCGCTCGGCGTACTTCATGAGCGGCGCCGCGGGCTTGCCGAGCTTGATGCCGTAGTGGTCCAGGCGCCACAGCAGCGGCGCGATGGCCACGTCGAGCATGGTGAAGTCGTCGCCCAGCATGTGCTTGGTCTTGGTGAACACCGGCGAGAGCTCGATCAGCCGGTCGGTGAC
>Ga0214472_10001222_pt1 | contig 29333 bp, 25 predicted proteins | sample RVTome_6_FD_207662 | JGI IMG/M metagenome (GOLD analysis project Ga0214472, IMG submission 207662) | Soil microbial communities from uranium-contaminated site in the Upper Colorado River Basin, Wyoming, United States - RVT140D175 | ecosystem: Environmental > Terrestrial > Soil > Contaminated >...
TTCGCCCCGCCGGTTGCCCGCCGAAACGCATCACTCGAGGCCAAGGCGACTGGCTAGGTCTTACCTTGTACGACTCTTTCATTCGCTACCTTCCTCCGGCTTCCGCCGACGCACCCTGTCCCCTTTTTCGATCAGTGACACGCCGCCGCCTGTTCATCCAGCGACAGATTGACGTAATGGTGTGACTTGGACACTGCGCCGATGCCCTGGATGATCGTCTGCCAGTGCTCGCCTTCATCGTCGCTGTAAAAAACGTCCCCGTCCGTGGTGCCGGCGAAGAGCGCGGTGCCGCCGTTCCAGACATCCATCGCCATGCCCTCGATGTTGGCGCGGATATGCTCCGGCAGACCGCCGCTTAAAATATCCCATGACTTGCCGCCGTCGCGGCTGCGCGCGACGCGCGCATCCGCGGTGTGCAGCTTGCGCCAGGTCCCTGGTCCGGTCTTGGCGCCGGCGACGAACAGCAAGTTCGGATCGCGCGGATGCACAAAGAACGGATCGACGTAGCCGATACGAAAATCCCGCGGCGTCATGCTCTTCCAGCTTGCGCCGCCGTCGTTGCTCACGCAGAAGCCCGCGGCGACCTCGGGGCCGCAATTGGTCGTGGGCGCGGTGCCATACAACTTGCTTGGATCGTTTTGCGGAATGAGCACGCGGTGCGCATCGGGGTTGATGTTTTCGATCGTCGTCCACGACTTGCCACCGTCGGTCGTGCGGAGAAAGCCGCCGACTTCCACGGCCACATGAATGATGTTCGGATCCTTCGGGTGAAAGGTGATGCTCTTCACGTGCGCCTGATGCGGCGGCGCCGGGAAAGTCCACTTCTCCACGCCCGGCACCTGGCGCAATCCGGGCAGCTCCGCCCAGCTCTTGCCGAGATCGTCGCTGTAAAAAAGGTGCGCCGGCTGTGTTCCGGCATAGATTCGCGGCCGCCCACCGACCAACTGGCTCGCCAGCGAATAGATTTCCTTGTCTACGATGCCCTGATTCCGCTGTTGCCAATTGTTGCCGTTGTCGCTACTCGCGAATACGGCGCCGTTGTAGCTGCCGGCAAAGAGTGCTCGGCTCGAGGGTTCGAAGATGATTGCGCTGATATGCTGGTCGGGCAGCATGGTTTCCTGCCGGTTCCATTTGCCGCCCTGCTTCACGAAGAAAAAGATACCATCGACTGTGCCGACGAGCAGCTTTTCCGTCGCCGATTCACCGGTCGTCAGCGACTGCCCCCCGGGCGATAGACAAATAAACATAACGCCTCCTTTCGAGTTTACGTGACCGTCAACTGAAATCTCGGACCAATATACGACGAACTCAGGGCGCTTACTTTACTGAAGGTATCGCTATCTCGTCAAGACAATGGATCCAGACAATGGATCCAGGCCGCGCGGAGACCCCTACCGAAGACTACTGACGTACTGATGAAAGCCCAGATGCGGGGTTGACAGACTTATTCGGGCTGGCGTCTGCGCTCCAATTTCCGCGCAGGCAACAGCCGCGTTCTGTGCCGGAGTCGGCCGACAAATCCTGACCCGAGAATCAAACCGGCAGCGACAATGTAAAGGTCGACCCATGGCCGGGCTCGCTTTTTACCGTGATGGAGCCGCCGAGCAATTCGGCGAATACTTTTACCGTGTGGAGCCCGAGTCCCACGCCCCCGCGAACTTGCCCCGGCGAGCCCTCGACCTGGCGAAATTTTTCGAAGATGACCGGCAGAGCGTCCTTAGGAATGCCTATGCCGGTGTCAGAGACTGCGACGTCCACTCCGTCACTCCGCGCCGCCCATCGAGCGGAAATTTTGACGCTGCCCCGCTCGGTAAATTTTATCGCGTTGTTGACCAGGTTTTGTAGAATGATCATCAACTTCGCCCTATCGGACCGCAGGACCGGCAAACCCGGCGCAATGTCCCATTGCAAGACGACCGGTTTATCGACGGGCACGTCAAAGTTCATGCGTAATTGCTGAAAAAAATCAATCAACGAAAAATCGTCCCGCTGCACCGCGGTTTCCCCCGCCTCGATGCGCGCCAGGTCCAGGATGCTATTGACCATGGTGGACAAATTCTCCGTCTGCCGGAGAATCTTATTCAAAACCACCGATTGCTCCGGGCTGACCTCGCCGAACATTTGACTGTCCAGGGCCTGTGTCCATCCGCTGATCAAATGGAGCGGCGCCCGAAACTCGTGCGAGACGAGATCCAGCGCTTCCGTTTTTCCTCGATTACGCTGTTCCGCTTGCTCTTTGAGCAACCGCTCGGCGCGGCTGAGCTGCGTAACGTAGCCGCAGAATAGCGCGATGATGAAGAGGAAGGGGAAACGAAGAAAAAAATCGGGATCAACGCTCCCCGGCGAACGCAACACGAGCAAGCCGTAAACGACCGGAGCGAGCACGGCGACGAAAATCAAGATTCTTGGACTTTCCAAGATGGAGCAGATGATGATGAGCAAAAAATAAGTCAGGTAAAAGTCCGTTTCGATTTGGCCGTTGACGACCAGAGAGACCGTCAGTATCACGGTGTCGGCGATGACCAAGGGGGTGTAAAAGGAGGACCGTTCGAATCGCGCTTTCGTGACGTAACGCAACGCGACGTTGGAGGCGAGATAAAAAAGCACGAAGGGATAAAGCAGAACGGGGTTGACCCATCGTATCGACGGGGACAACAGCAGATAGGAGCAAACGATGACGACGGGCCAGCGGATCAAGATGACGCTGCGCTTGGTCGATACGCCGAAAGGAAAATCAAATCGGATCGAAAGAAGGTTAAACAGAGGCGACTTCGAATTGGCGTCGGTCATTTCATCGATCCTGCTTTAGCCGGGCTAGGCATGCAAGACTTCAACGCGATCCCGACGGGGCTCGTAGGCAAAAGAAAACCTCAGAGCCCAGTTGTCCGTTGAGCGTTTTTCGTTTTCCGGAGACGGTTTTTCAGATTCGTCCGACGGCATCGACATATCATTCACGTAATAATTTTTTCATCCGCTCGACAATGTCGCGTGGTTGGCTCACGGCTTCCCTGGCGATAATTTCGAGATCTTCTCCGAAATCCGGTTCCACTTCGAGCTTGCGCGCTTTGACGTCGGCCAGGAAAGCCGGATCGGCCATGGTTTTGCGGAAGGCATCGCGCAGAATCTTGAGACGCTCGGCGGGAACACCCGGCGGCACGATGAACGGCCGCCCGAGATCGCCGGAAGCCAGGATGGCAGCGACCAGCGCCCGGGTGGACGCCGGTGTCTTGTACTCGTTCATCAATTCATGAATCGTCGGCACGTCCGGCATCTTGGGATCGCGTTTGCGCCCGGTTTGCATCAATATCCGCACCAGATTGCTTTTTCTCCACGTTAGAAACGGTTCGCGCGCAAAGAAGGTCGGAATGCTAATCGAGCGGCACACCACCTCCCCGCGCTCGAAAGCTAGGTCCTGCTCCGCGCCCCCCCAATAGCCCATGACCAGGGTGAATTTGGCTGCCAGCGCTTCGTCGAGCAGCTTTGGAACAAAGTGCCCGCTAGTCCCGCTGCCCGTCGCCGAGCATTTAGGAAGCTGTTTGGCTCTGCGAACGTCTTCAAGGGTCTTGTAGGGCGTGTCGGCTTTCATGAAGAGCAGCCACGGCGTGTTCTCCGTCGAGCCGATCCAGCCGAACTTGGCCCAGTCGAACTGCACCTCCTTTTTTCCAATAAGCTGGTCGAGATAGAGCGACGGGCCGATGGAACCCATCGTCAATCCTTCGGGCTTAGCGACGTTATAGATATAGTTGGCGGCAATCATCGAGCCGGCGCCCGGCATGTTCTGGGCAATTATGTTAGGGTTCCCCGGAATATGTTTGCCCATATGCGCCGCGAGCAAGCGCGTCCAGATGTCGTAGCCATCGCCGGCTAGATAACCGACGACAATGGTAATCGTCTTGCCCTGGAAATAGGGAGCCTGAGGGAAAGCCGTCGCGACCCCCAGCAGGACAAACAGCAGACTCAAGACAATATTTTTCATAGCGCCCTTTCTAAGCCGCCTTCGATGCGCGGCTAATCCACTCCGTCACCGGTCGGTTTCTTTAAAGAAGATTCCTCGCGCCAAGCACGCCAATCAATCGCCGACAAAAATTCGAAATTCGAATATAGAAAGAAGCCCCGCGAACCGAAACAAACAGGGGCAAATAAATCCCAAACCCGGAAAATCCAAAACCTCGAATCCAAATTGAAGTTGTTTTGAATTTTCTGTCATTTTGAACATTTGAATTTGTTTCGAATTTCGGATTTCGATATTCGAATTTATTTGTTTATAACCTTAGCGTCTTTGCGCTCTTTGCGCGAGACACAGTTTTTCCGATCTCTTTAGGAATCCAGAATTCCAAATATCTTTGGTTAGGGTTTACTGATTGCTCGGATTCTCCGTCGCCGAAACAAAGACCGCGGCTGTGTCGTCTTCGTAAACGAGCTTAAAGCGAGCATCACGGCGCAAGTGGGACGTCAATGGCCGGCCTAATTCGGCAATGACCAAGCGCGCGTTCGCCAGCTCGGGGTCTAAATCCCAGCCGGGATAACCGGCCCAAGTGCGAATGGATCGAACGATGCGCAGATCGCCATGCACGTTCCCTCGACCGTCCATCGACACCGGCAACTCGGGCAAGCGCCAGATGAGGTATCCGCCCCAATCAAAGTTGTTATAAAGCGGGCCGGGGAAGCGGTTTTGCTTCACGAAAGCCACGGCGCCCACCGGGAAGCGCCTTTCGACGGACTTCTGCAAATGAGGCCCATCGATTTCACGGTAGCGACTCATCACACCCAGTGCTACGATGACAGCCGCAACGACGAAGATCACTCGCGCTTTCGTGATCATAAAAGACTCTCCCAGCGTACTCCAGGCGCGAGGATCGGCTATGAGCGCCGTGGCCGTAATGACCACGACCCAACTATCCCGCCGGGCCCGAAATGAAAGCAGCACAGCCATTAGGAGCATACCGAGGGGCAGCAAGCCAATGCTTTTTTGCCAACCCAGCGAATACGTAGTCCCCAACGCCAGGGCCAATATAAACCAGTCGGCGGGGGAACGAAAAAACAGCGGCTGGAGCTCCTGAACATTTTGGAAGGCCCCGGTTTGAGCAGTCAGCTCCGCTATCACCAGCATGAGGCGATAGTGATACGGATTGACGAGCGTGGCCAGCAGGCAGAAGATCATCGTCGCGATCATCGGCCCGAGCGGAATCCTATCGGAGTTTCCACCGACTCGGTCGTAGGGATGTATTCGCACGCCCAACGATTCGACGGTAAAGAGGCCCAATACAGCGAGCCCGTAGGAGAATTGTATGTGAAGATTGGCCCATAAAACACAAATCGGCGGAAGAACGGCGAGCAGGACCGGCCGGCTGCCGTTTCTGACTCGGAACGCGACGTTGAGTACGATGGCAAAGAATAAGATCGAAAAGAGCCACGACCTCGGCGAATAAATCGGTTTCATGGCGCTCAATGCCAGCGCGAGCAAAATCAGTTCTATCAGGAAGGGGAGCTTCGCCCGGCGAACCAAACAGTGCAACGCCAAGGCGATGAGTAACGACATGATGACCGTGAACCAAACGATTCCAACCAGCCCGAACGCTCTGAATAAACCATAAACGAGAATTTCGAATAGCCAACTATAGGCGATCCACGGCTTGCCGGCTCCGTAGACCGAAAAGGGATCTTGAAACGGCACTTGGCCGTGCTCGATGATCCATTGGCCGGTGCGGAGGTGCCACCACAGGTCGGGATCTTCAACCGGCAACAACGCTTGAAAAGCAGGCAACAGGTAGAGAAGTGTAACCAGCAGCAGCTGACGGAAGTTCGGTTCCATGTCAGCGAGGCGTTGGAATGGAATCGTCATCGATGCTCAAAGCTCTTGCGGATGAACTCGATTGAACCCAAGGAAAGCGCGCCGCTGCCATTCCGGGAAGCGCCGCATACGTGCCATCACATTTTAAAAAATCTTCTCGCGTTGTCGGCCAGGATCGCTTGGCGCTCTTCAACGGTAAGATCCTCGCGCTCGGCGACTTCTTCGATTTCATGTTGGGCGGCCGGTAAATCCACTTCGTGGGGATAATCCGAGGCGTAGGCGAAACATTGAACGCCAACGCGCTGGGCCAGGTACGCGATCGTGTGCTCGCTGCCTTCGCAGCCGAGCAGGATGCGCCCGCTCTTCGAATAATCGCCCAGGCGGTCCGTCGGTTGATCCGCCGGGTCGAAGTAATTTTCATCCCGCTCGGCGCGGTCCAGCAGCGACGCGAGCCAGCCCACGCCCCCTTCCATGAACGCAACTTTCAAATTGGGAAATCGGTCGAGCACGCCGTGATAGATAAAGCCGATAATTCCCACCATAAGCGGGATCGGATGGTGCAATATATGCGAGGCGGTGAAGTTGGTGAAAGTTTCCAAGCCCGCGCCTTGGCAATTGGCGCCGCCGTGCAGCGCCAGTGGGCAATCGAGCTTCTCCGCCTCCTCGTAGATCGGCCAATAGCTTTCATGCGCCAGATGGAGCGGCAAGCCGCAGGACGGCAACATGGCGCCGGGGAGCCCCAAGTCTTTCACCGCTCTTCTCAACTCTAAAACCGCCGCCGCTACGTCCTGCATCGGAATCAGCGCCATGGGCCGCAGCCGGTCGCTCAGCTTGGCAAAGCGGTGATAGACGTAATCGTTGTAGGCGCGGCAAACCTCCACGGCGTATTTCGGGACCTGGATAAATCCAACGGAGAGCCCTTCGGAAGTAAACAGCACGGTCCGCTCGATCTTCGCCCGGTCGAGAAACGCGAGCCAGTCTTCGCCCGAACCCGGCCGGTATTCGCTCGCCGTAATGCGTTTCTTTGTTTTGGCGTTCTCTTCGTGCAGCGCGAAGTGCATCCCATCGAGCGACGGAAAAACGCCCTGGCGGTTGCGCGACGGCTTTGTCGCGTGTTGTCTGATTCGCTGGCTCATGAACTCGGCCATCTCGGGCACGGACTCGACGATATGTCCGTCGCAATCGATAACGGAGTAGTTGTCGTAGGACATTAGACACTCCTTTTCGGAACCGGGGGATCATCGAATGGCGCCATCTTAGATCGGACCGGCCACGAGCGGCAAGAGCCTCTTTTCTGTTGCCGGGTGCATCGCGAAATTCAACTCAACACTCAGCACTCAGTCCTCAGTACTTTTACGCCATCCACCCCACCGCCTTTTCACCGGCGCCGATGGTTATTTCTTTCGCCTTGCGCATGGGAATCGGCGCCTTCAGAGCTTCAACAGACCGGCGCTCTTGCGTTGTTCATTCCAGCCGGTGAGCAAATACCAAAGAACCATCAGGAGCACAACGCTCCAAGCCGCGCCGACCCAGCCGATTTCGTCGGGCAGGAACACCGCTGAGCCCAGCCGTCGAATCAGATCCGTGCGCACGAGCCACTGCCGCATCGCCGACGCGCCCAGGGCAAAAAACAAAACCGCGATCCACAGCTTGATATGGCCTTCGCCCGCGCGCCACAGCGAGCCCGCGCCGCAGCCGCCGGCGATCACCATGCCGAAGCCGAAGAGCGTTCCGCCGAACAGGGATCCCTGCCAGAAAGACGGGAAAACCCACTCCCCGCCATCCTTCAAATCCGTCCCTTTGAGAATCGCGAAGCCGATCATGCTGAGCGTCAGCGCCAGCGCCCCGGCGCGGGCGTGCTCGCACTCGCCGGTCATGAAGGGTTCACGAAACGCTCGCAGGAGACAAAATCGCGAACGTTGAAACACGACACCGAAGGCGGCGCCGAACAGAAGAAACATACCGAGCCGCGTGTGGCCCGCCTGCTTATATAAGGAGGCGGCCCCGGCCACCGTCAGCAGCAGCAATAAACCGAGGGCCGGTTGAAATCGATAGGACGTAGACGCCGGCGCCGGCCGCGGCGGCGCCTCGCACGTGGACATAAAGGGGATTTGTCCCGCGGCGATGAGCCGCGTGTTTTCCCGGATCGTGAAACGGGCCCCCGCGAAAGCTCCCAGGTATAATCCCGCCATCATCGCGACACCGCTCAACGAAAGCGCCGACAGCGCGCTAAAAAAGCCGCCGATGTTGCAACCGAAGGAAAGCATGGCTCCCAAACCCATCAGAAGGCCGCCGAGAGCGCCCTTGAAAAGCTCATTGGGCGGCGCCGGCCTGACGGCGAACTCCCGGCTGAGCAGCGCGGCGGCTAGCGCGCCGAAGATAAGGCCGAAATTGAGCACCGAACCGGAGTAGAGTAACGGCGGCAGCAGATCCGGCTGCGTGACGATACCGACCGCTTGCATCAACCCATCGCCCCAGTTGCGCATCCCGTCGGACGCCGTCCAGGGCCGGTCGAAGGCAAAGAGAAACACATTCAGCGCGGCGATGATCAGGGCCGACGGGATCACCGGCCAGGGACGGGCAAAAATATTTTCGTATTGATCGTGCAGCGAGGATGCAAGGGATGGCGATGCGGAAGTCATAACAGACGAAGCAAGCTCGTTGTGCGAACACGGGCCGAGAATGGAAGATCGAAAATCGAGGATCGAAAAAAGCCATCCTCCAACCTCGATCCTCCATCCTCAACGATTGGCATGACGAGTGAAGTCATGACTTACGAGAACTTAATCTCCGCGCTCGCCTCGTAGCTCTTCCCCATTGTGTCGGAGAAAGTGACCGTTAGTTTCCCGGGCCGCTCGGCCTTCAGCGGAAAAGTGAACAGCGGATTCTGACTAACCGCTTGCGTGGTCTCGGCGCGCAGCACTTCCTTGTCGTTGTAACTCACCGTCATGGTGTGGATGAAATTGTAGTTCTTGGGAACGATCTTTCCCTGCTTGTCCCGGCGCACGAGCTCCATCGGGTGGATCACCAGCGCGCGCACGCGGATCACGTCGCCCTGCTTGATCGCCGACGGCAACCGAATGCTGACCCTGCCTACGTCCGCCATAATTTCTCACATTCTAAGCGTTACGAAACAAAATCCAAAATCCGAATATCGAAAGAAGCCCCGCGGACCGAAACAAACCCCAAAAAGATAAATCCGAAATTCGAATTTCGAAATCCGAAACAAACCGGAGGCCAAACAAATCCAAAATTGGAAAAAATTCAAAACTCCGATTCGGAATCGAGTTTGTTTGGAAGTTTGGAATTTTTGTCATTTGAAATTGTTTCGAATTTCGGAATTCGGATTTCGAATTTCGTGCTTAATCGTTTTCCCGGATTTCCCTCATCCCTTAACTTTGCGGCGGCAAATCGCATCCGCTAATCGTCACCCGCACGTTCTTGCTGGCCGCGTAAAGCGTACCGTCACTCATTTCTACCACCGCCCGCACATCCGTCGTCGTCGCCAGGCGAATACTGGTTGCGATAAACGCCTTGCCGGATTGCGGTGTGAAAGAAAACTTCGCCAACATCGGACGGCGGTTTTTATCCGCGATGATATACATGTGATTTGCCCGAGCCGCGCCGCTCACCGGCAAATTCGCATCCACGCTGATCGCCACATTGCCGCCGTCCTCGGCGATGAGCGGCAGCTCCAACTTGATCTTGCCGTCGCCCGGCTGCAACGGCCGATTGCCAAACAGCCGCTTCAATGTCGCTTCGACCGGCTCATCGGGCAGCGGCAGGCCGGACGCGGCGGATTGCGCCGAAGCCGCAGCGCCGCCGCCAAGTCCTTTCAGCGTCGCTCCGACACCGACGATTGCCGCCAGCGCGCGCAGGAAAGCGCGCCGACTTAGGCCTAACTCCGTCTCCGCAAGCCCTTTCTTCTTCGTCATAAAAATCCACCGTCCGAGATGACAGAAATCTAATCGATCCGAAGGCGCCAATCAACATGCCCCGGATCGATAGAACGTGCCGCTTGACACCTCCCTTTGTAACGTAGTATGCGATTAGTCTCCTGATTCGGCAGATAATAAGGAGGACTTCATGAACCTTGATAAACTGGTTTATAGTCTCATCCTTGTTACCGGCTGTTTATTCTTCGCCGGCTTTGCCACCGGAGCAGAGCTGAAATTCAACACCCAGGACTTTGCTCCTTTTAGTTATGACGCCGGCGGCATCATCTCCGGCCCGGCGCCGGACATCATCAGAAGAATATGCAGCGCAACAAAGATCGATTGCTCGATGCAGTTGCTTCCCTGGGCACGTGCCCAGGACGAGGTGAGGAACGGAAAGGCTCATGGGATTTTTGTCGTTGGCTGGAATGAAGAGCAATCCAAGTGGCTGTATTTTTCGCCCCCCATTTTGAATTCGGAATATGGCTTTTTCGTTCGAGACGACAATCCGCTCAAGTTTAAACAGAATTCAGATGTAGAGGGGTATGCCGTCGGCGTCTACGGGCCTTCCAATACCGCGACGGCGCTCGAAAAAATAAAAGCGGAGATCAAGGGCATGACTATCGATATGACCTCAGATAATGGGGCGGGCTTTAAAAAGCTCTCTGTGAGCCGCGTCGATGCCGTTTTCTCCAACCGAGACGTAGGTCATAACCTGATGCGAAAGCTTGGCATAAGGAACATCCGCTATGCCGGGCGGCAACAAATTCTAAAATACTACATAGGATTCTCTCAGAAATTTACCGAAAGAAAACTCGTCGATCAGTTCAACATGGCATTCCGCAATTTGCACAAGCGCGGAATCATCCAAGAAATACTCTCGAAGTATAAGATGGACGCCGCGCGGTTGGAGTGATAAGAGTAAGCCGGCTTGCAACAGTGACTTTCCCTTGACCCGCCCGCACGGGGAGATTTTTGCCTGTGGAAGTCGCCTCTTCACATAAACAGCCCGTTAAAAGCTCCAGCATCAGCAAGCGTTTTACCTACGCGCTCATTGGCGTGGTGACGTTGCTCTTAATCGGGTTTGCCACAGTCGCGATCTTAGTGAATGCAAGGAGAATTGACGCCGACCTAAGAAACGGATTGGACAATACCGTAAAGCTCGCACAGGTCAGTTTAAACATACCGATCTGGAACCTGGATAATCAAATCGTCGGCCATTTTGCCGAGGCTTTGCTCTTGGATGAATCTCTAGTTTTTGTGAAGATCCTGTCGGAAGGTCAAGCTATCGCATGGCGGAATAGCACAAAATATGATGGCAAGGATTTTCCTTACTTTCAGCAATCTGCGCAATTTCTGGTCAAGAGTTCCGATATCTTTCACCAGGGAAAGAATATCGGCACGATTCAGCTCGTGGTCTCGCGGGAAAATGTCAGGAAAGAGATCGTCTTAAATATTCTCGGCATCGCCGCCTTGACGATCCTAATCATTGCGGCCATTTCCCTAACCTCCATCGTTATCAGCCGGCGGTATATCGCCCGCCCTCTACTCAAACTCCAGAATTCAGCGGGTCTGATTGCGGGCGGGAATCTTGAAGCGCCGATCGATACGAGCAGCCGTGACGAGATAGGACACCTGGCGAGGGATTTTAACGGAATGCGTGGATCGATCAAGGGATTGGTCGGGGAGCTTCGCGAGAGCAAAGAACAATTGGAAGAGTACAGCCGAACACTCGAACAGAGAGTTGAGGAGCGGACCCGAAAGCTCAGTGAAGCTTTGAATGAGCTGCGCGCCTTGAACGAGGTTGGGCAGGCGGTCAGCTCCACCCTAGACCTTCCGACAGTTCTTGCCAGCATCGTTTCGCACGCAGTCCAATTGAGCGGCGCTGACGCGGGAGCCATGTACGAATACGATGAGCCCACGGAAGAATTTCACCTTAGAGCCAGCCACCGAATGGAAGAAGCGTTGGTCCAAGCGCTTCAGGCAAACCCCATACGCGTTGGGCTGAGCACGGTCGGCCGAGCCGCCGCGGCCCGCGCGCCGGTCCAGGTCACTGACATTCTGGATGAGCCGGACTTAGGTGGAAGCCGAGTCCGACCTGTGCTCCGACAACTCGGCTATCGATCCCTCCTCGCTATCCCGCTTCTCCGTGAGAAGAGCGTCATAGGCGGACTTTCCGTCTATCGTCGGGAATCGGGAAGCTTCGCGACAGAAGTTGTGAATCTCCTCCAAACGTTGGCGACGCAGTCGGTGCTGGCGATCCAAAACGCTCGATTATTCCGCGAGATCGGCGACAAGAGCCAGCAGCTCGGAGCCGCCAGTCGTTACAAATCAGAGTTTCTTGCCAGCATGTCGCATGAGCTGCGCACGCCGCTTAACGCGATCATCGGCTACAGCGAGATGCTTGAAGAAGAGGCGCGGGATCTCGGGCAAGAGGGGTTTGTCCCGGACCTCCAGAAGATCCACGGGGCTGGCAAGCATCTACTTTCGCTGATCAACAATGTCCTGGATCTGTCGAAAATCGAAGCCGGCAAGATGGACCTGTATCTGGAGAATTTCGCTATCGCCTCGATGGTTCAAGAGGTTGTCGCGACCGTCAAGCCGCTGGTAGAGAAAAACGGCAATACGCTGGACGTCCACTGTGCCGATGGTGTTGGGACAATGCGCGCCGACCTGACCAAGCTGCGCCAAACCCTTTTCAATCTTCTCAGCAATGCCTGCAAGTTCACGGAACGCGGAACCGTTACGCTGCGGGCCGGCCGGGAAAGCGTGAACGGCGGTGAGTGGATCAGTTTTAGCGTACGTGACACCGGCATCGGCATGAGCCCGGAGCAAACCCGTAAGCTTTTTCAGGCTTTCACTCAGGCCGACGCTTCAACGACGCGAAAATATGGTGGCACAGGATTGGGTTTAGCCATCAGCCAGAAATTCTGCCAGATGATGGGCGGCGACATTTCAGTCGCGAGCACTCCGGGCGAGGGCTCGACATTCACGGCCCGGCTGCCGGCTGCCGTTGTTGAACCCGAAGCTGCTTCCATGACCCGTGCGGGTGAAATGGCTGCGACGGCCCCGCGTGTGCCCGAAGGAGCCCCGACCGTGCTTGTCATCGACGACGACCTTACGGTGCACGATCTCTTGTCGAGGTTCCTCAACAAAGAAGGCTTGCGGATGGTCGCCGCTAGGAGTGGTGAGGAGGGGATTCGGCTCGCCAGGGAGCTGCGCCCCGCCGTGATTACCCTGGATGTTTTGATGCCCGGCATGGATGGCTGGGCGGTTCTGACGGCGCTGAAGGCCGATCCTGATTTATCCGATATTCCCGTCATCGTGCTTTCGATCGTCGATGAGAAGCAAATGGGCTATGCGCTCGGCGCGGCCGATTACTTGACGAAGCCTATCGATTGGGAACGCCTTGCCGCCGTTCTGGAGAGATTCGAGTGCCCTCGTCCACCTTGCCCGGTATTAATCGTAGAGGACGATGCGAGTTTGCGGGAGTTGTTGCGCCGCAGGCTTCAGAAGGAGCAGTGGACGGTGATCGAGGCTGAAAATGGGCGGGCAGGGTTGGAGCGGATGGCGGAAAGAGAACCGGAACTCATCCTTCTCGACCTGATGATGCCCGAAATGGACGGCTTCCAGTTTTTGGACGAGGTTCGCAAGCACGAGGATTGGAAATCAATCCCCGTCATTGTGATTACCGCGAAAGAGCTGACGGCGGAGGACCGCCAGAGGCTCAATGGCTCGGTAGAGAAAATTCTCCAAAAGGGCGCGTACAGCCGGGAGGAACTGATCCGCGAGGTTCGCGATCTGGTTACGGCCTCGATGCGATCAAGACCCTTACGCGCAAAGGAAATCGCCCATGCCGACGATCCTGCTGGTCGAGGATAACGAGCTTAACCGCGATCAGGTGTCGCGCCGGCTCACCGGCGGGGCGGAGCGAATCATCCCGAAGCCGGCATACGATCGCGAGGAATTGCTGCGCGAAGTCGCGCGTTGGTTGGGGGCTTTCGTCGCGCGCGGCGCGCCGCCCGCAGAGGAGAGGCCACGATGACCATGATTCTTTGCGTCGAGGACAACCAGGAAAACCTGTTCATGTTGCAGCGACGGCTGACCCGCCGCGGATTCGAGGTTAGGATCGCGATGGACGGCGCGCAGAGCGTCGAATGGGCGGAAACGTTGCTGCCCGACCTGATCGTGATGGATCTAAATCTTCCGGGGCTCGACGGCTGGGAGGCGACCCGCCGTTTGAAGAACCAGCCGGGAACCAAACACATTCCGATCATCGTCCTCACCGCGGACACCACGCAGAAAAGCCGCGAGAAGGCGCTCGCCGCCGGCTGTGATGAATTCGAATTGAAGCCCATTGACTTTGAGGGACTGGTCGGGAAGATCCAGTCGCTCCTCAGCCGGAGCGCCAAGCGGTGACGGCACAAGGTGCAAGGACTCGTCAGAGTGTCCGAGGGGAGGAGACCCGTGTTCGGGCGGCGGCGACATTTTTGCCAGATCGGTTGGCCACCTCGGCGCAGTGATTCTAAGATCGGCCGGCCGGTCCCCCCCCAGAGGAACTCACACGGAAAGTTCGTGACCTGATGGCCGCCTCCATGCGTACCAGACTTATCAGCACAAAGGAAATCACCGATGCGTAAGATTCTGCTGGTAGAAGATAATGAGATGAACCGAGATATGCTGTCCCGCCGTCTGGAGCGGCGCGGCTATCAGGTGCTGATCGCCGTGGATGGCGAACAAGGTGTCGCGATGGCCCGGTCGGAAACTCCAGATCTGATTCTAATGGATATGAGCTTGCCGGTGCTGGATGGCTGGGAAGCCACTCGAACAATCAAAGCGGCGCCCGAAACTCGGAATATCCCGATCATCGCTCTGACTGCGCATGCGATGGTGGGCGACCGGGACAAAGTCATCGCAGCGGGGTGCGATGACTACGATACGAAACCTATAGAACTGCCGCGGCTATTAGAGAAGATTGATAAGCTCATCGGCAAGGAGATAGCCGAATGAGCGCCGAAAATCCCGATATGCCCAGGCGCGACGCACCGCAGCAAGAAATAGACCCGCCCGTTCCGAAGAACCAAGATTCTTCCTCTTCGGCGCAGATACGCCATACGCTGCGGACGCCCTTAAACCACATCATCGGGTACAGTGAAATGCTATTGGAAGAGGCAGGGGAACGCGCGCTGGGGGACTTCGTCGCCGATCTGCAAAGAATTCACACAGCGGGCAAACACCTTCAGACCTTGATCGATGACCTCCTCGATTCCACGGCGGAAAACCAAATCGGGACCTCCACCGCCGGCAACCCCGGCAGCGCCCCGGTCTTGTTCCGGAGCAGCCATCCCGAGCAGAGCTTGTCGGCGGCCCGCCAGGCCGTTTCCGAGAATCCCACCGGTCACTTGCTGGTTATCGATGACAACGAAGGCAACCGCGACATGCTTTCGCGGCGGCTAAAACATCAAGGTTACCGCGTCTCGACCGCCGACGACGGCCGGCAGGGCCTGGATTTCCTCAAGACGCAGTCGGCTGATCTGATACTCCTCGACGTAATGATGCCGGAGATGGATGGGTATGACGTGCTTAAAGAGCTGAAGGCCGACGCGACGACGCGCGACATTCCCGTGATCATGGTCTCGGCGCTCGGCGAGATCGATAGCGTCGTGAGATGCATTGAACAGGGCGCCGAGGATTATCTGACCAAACCTTTCGATCCCGTGTTGCTGCGCGCCCGCATCGGCGCGTGCCTGGAAAAAAAGCGACTGCGTGACCAGGAAGCCCGCTATCTCCATGAGTTGGCCGATTGGAATAAGACCCTTGAGAGTCGCGTGGAGGAGCAGGTAGACCAGATCGCGCGCCTGGGACGTTTACAACGCTTCTTTTCCCCTCAGCTCGCCGAGTTGATTTTGGCCGGTGGCGCGGAGGATCCCCTCAAGACGCACCGGCGCAAAATAACGGTGGTCTTCTTGGACCTGAGGGGTTTTACCGCCTTCGCCGAGACCAGTGAGCCCGAGGAGGTGATGGATGTGCTGCACGAGTACCACGCGGAAATGGGCAAATTGATTCTCGAACACGAGGGAACTCTCGAGCGCTTCACGGGCGACGGCATGATGATCTTCTTTAACGACCCGGTGACGGTGCCGAACCCGACGGACCGCGCGATTCGCATGGCCCTGGCGATGAGAGACCAAGTCAGTACGCTCATCGCCAAGTGGCGCAAGCGGGGCTACGAGCTCGACTTCGGAGTCGGCATCGCCGAGGGATACGCAACCATCGGCAGCATCGGCTTCGAAGGTCGCTGGGACTACGGGGCTATCGGCACCGTCACCAACCTGGCCGCGCGTCTTTGCGGCGAGGCCCGGCCCGGCCAAATCCTGATCTCCCAACGACTCCTGGGCATGGTTGAAGAGCTGATTAACGTAGCCCAGGTCGGCGAACTCGTTCTCAAAGGCTTCCGTCGTCCCATTACCGCCTATAATATTCTTGGACTCAAAACCTAGCCAAAAGTATTTGAAATTTAGGGATGAAGGGAAGATCGGATAAGACTATGTCTCGCGCAAAGAACGCAAAGGACGCCAAGGTAATGGGCCGAGGCCCGTCATCCCGAGCGAACGCGAGGGATCTAAGAAAGATTTCTCCCTTCGGTCGAAATGACAAGGCTCTTTCCTTTGCGAGCTTGGCGTGCTTGGCGCGATAAATCTTCTTAAACTCGTTCTGTGAAACAATTCTCTAGTTAGTATCGAAGTTGATGAGCTTGCCCTGAACGCTATTTACCCCTGCGGCCGTTCTATCTTGACAGTGCCGCGTCGGTTCGGTATCTAGAAACACCCCATTTAATGGTTGTTATACAGACGAGGTAAGGAGTCATGAAAATCTTAACGCGACGAACTTTCCTCAGGGTCTCGGGACTCGGCGCCGCTCTGCTCGGCGCCGGCCGGTTGCCGAGCTTCGCCGCCGAGGCCAGACGCCGGGTGATCGTCATCGGCGGCGGCTGGGGCGGCGCCACCGCGGCGAAATATGTCCGTTTGACCGATCCGTCCATCGAGGTCACGTTGCTCGAACCGAGTAAGGAATTCATCTCCTGCCCGTTCAGCAATTTGGTCCTGGCCGGAGTCGAGTCGTTGAAGAATTTGACGATGAACTACAACGGCCTGAGAAAACACGGCGTCAAAATTCGCCACGAGGCCGCCGCGGCCATCGAGCCGGACAAGCGGCGCGTTCGCGTCGGCAAGGATTCGCTCGAATACGACCGGCTGATCGTTTCGCCGGGCATCGATTTTCAGTGGGAGCTGGTCGAAGGTCTGGCGCAAGCCAAGGACACGGTCCTGCACGCGTGGAAGGCCGGGCCGCAAACCGTCCAGCTCGCCAAGCAGTTGCAATCGTTGCCGGATGGCGGAGTGGTTGTGATGACCGTGCCACCGGTGGCCTATCGCTGCCCGCCCGGTCCCTATGAACGCGCCTCGATGATCGCTTGGTATCTTCAGACCAAGAAGCCGAAGTCGAAACTGATTGTCCTCGATGCCAACAAAGACATCGTCTCGAAGACGGGCTTGTTCAAAGCGATCTTCAAAGACTATGCGAATCTCGACTACCGCCCGTCGCAGAAAGTCGAAAAGATCGATGTCGGCGCGAAAGAAGTCACCACCGAGCCCGGCGACAAAGTGAAATACGATTTAATCAATCTAATTCCGCCGCAGCGCGCCGGCGCCATCGCCGTCGAAGCCGATCTCGTCGGCGGGGATAAACGCTGGTGCGAAGTCGATCACGTCACTTACGAATCGGTGAAGCAGAAGAACATCCACGTTATCGGCGATTCGACTATCGGCCTGCCGGTGCCGAAGTCCGGCAACGTCGCCAACGCTATGGGGAAGATTTGCGCCACCGCCGTCGTCAGCCTGCTCAACGGTAAAGCGCCGCCGGTGATCGCGCCGGGAAACACCTGCTACAGTTGGGTCAACGACAAGGAAGCGATCGCCGTGGTCAACGCTTATAAGATCGAGAACGGCAAGGTCGTCCAGATCGAGCAGAAACTCACGCCCGGCAAAAGCGTTGCCGTCGCGCAGAACTCGCTCGCCTGGCGCGCGAGCATCTGGAACGACATGTTGGGTTGAGAGGAGAACGTCATGGGAAATTCTTTAACTCTATTCCGACAAGAAGATGCCCTTTTGCACGAGCGAGTATTCCCTCTCCCCTTGCGGGAGAGGGTTAGGGTAAGGGGTATCGTCAGTCGATCTCACCCTCACCAGAGTGTCGGATTGCGATTAAGCCTCTGGACTTCCTTTGTAGTTATCGGTTTTATGCTCGCCGCATTCAATGCCGAAGCCGGCGCGCTCGATTCTCCCGGCGCGCAAAAGGCGCTCGTCTGCAGCGCCTGCCACGGTTTTGCCGGCAATAGCCCGGGGGACACCGTGCCGATCCTCGCCGGCATCAACGCCAACTATTTCAAGAAAGCAATCAAGGACTACGCCGAAGGCAAACGGACTTCGCCGGAGATGGAGCCCTACGCGAAGTACGTCTTGCATTTCGGCGTCGATGATATCGCCGGCTACTTCGCGGCGCAGAAAAAACAGCCGGCCAAGGTGAAAATTGATCCGAAGGCGATCAGCCGCGGCGCGACGCTCGCATCCCAGTGCATCGCCTGCCACGGCCCTAAAGGCGATGGCGACACAGACAAACTCATTCCTGCGCTGCGCGGCCAGGCCGCCGGCTTTGTGCAAGCCCAATTGGCGCTCTTCAAAGCGGATAAGCGCAAGCCCGAGGACGCGATCCTCGAAGAGAACAAGAAGCGCATCCTCATGGGGCTCGACGAAAACGACTTCGCCGACCTCGCCGCCTACTACTCGACGTTGAAATAGCCGTCGAGCGGAAGTCCGCGCGAGCCGCGGACAATCTGCTCAACGCATCGTGGGAAATATTGTAATTCCTTGCCGGATTGCCATTCTTGTATCGGCAGAGCGATTTCGGCTATGCTGCCGCCATAGAGTGATGGATACCGGCTCAGAGGGAGGTCCCATGGCAAAGATCAAACATATCGCGATCGCAACTCAGGACCCGGACCAAACCGCAAAGTTCTACATCGAAGTGTTCGGCTTGCGTGAAATCGCCAAGATCAACAGTCCGGGCGCGCTGGGCTACCACCTCACCGACGGAGACATCAACCTGGCTATATTGAAATTCAAAAACGACCAGACCGCCGGCGTGCCCGAGGGTAAGGAGTATACGGGACTGCATCACATCGGCTTTGAAGTCGACAACCTGGCCGATACCGCTAAGCAGCTCGCCGTCGCGGGAGCGCCGATTCGCGACGACATCAATGACGCGCTCGGTCTGAGAAAAGGGCTGCCGGTGCATATCAACGTTGAGGTTAAATACAGTGCTCCCGACGGCGTGATCATCGATGTTTCCGAAACCGGTTGGGCCGGAACGGCGCGTCATCCGCGCTGACGAATAAAATGTCGCCACGCCCCGCCAAATCGATCGGATGAAACCGCCGCGTCGGTGCGCCGGCCGAGCAGGCGAAGTCCTCGGCGATCCCCGGAATGCTACCAGCCGTGACTGACACTCGCCTGATCAGAACCGTTTGCGATCCCAATTGCCACGCCAGTCCCCGCTGCGGCATCACCGCGCACGTCGAGAACGGGCGGATCGTCAAAATCGAGCCGGGCGCTTTTCCGCTGCCGGAATACGACCGTCGGGTCTGCGCCATGGGCATGGCGCGCTTGGAGTATCAGTACCACGAGGATCGCCTACGTTTTCCCCTACGGAGGGTCGGCGAGCGCGGCCAAGGCCGATGGCGGAGAATCAGTTGGGACGAGGCGTTCGACTTGCTCGCCGAGCGGCTGCGCAAACTGGCCGAGCAATACGGCTCGCGATCTTTGGCCTTTTTCACCGGCAGCGGCGCTGCGGGAGTGCTGACGAGAGGCTCGGCGCAGCGCTTCGCGGCGGCCATCGGCGGCACGGCTCATCGTGCCGGCGGCGTCGACTACGGCGTACCCAAAGGACTCGAATACATGTTCGGCGTGCCGGCGTCGACCTACTTTAGGCCGGGCGGCCATGAGATGGCCGACGCCGTCAATTCGCGCATGATTTTGCTCTGGGGCGGCAACGGCGCCGACACTCGCCTGGTCGACTTTCACTTCATCATGGCGGCGCAGCAGCGCGGCGCCAAGCTCGTCTGCATCGATCCCAACCGTAGCGCCACCGCTCAGCGCGCCGATCAATGGATTTCGCCCCGCCCCGGCACCGACACCGCTCTGGCGCTGGGCCTGCTCGATGAAATCTTGCGCCAGGGTTGGCAAGACGATGCGTTCCTGCGGCGCCACACCAACGCGCCCTTCCTGGTCCGGCGCGACAACGGCGCCTTTTTGCGTCAAGCGGAGCTTTCGGACGGCAACGCTGCGGATTATTCGGTATGGGATCCGTCCCTCGAATGCGCGGCGGCGCAGGGCAACTGCGACGCGCCCGCGCTGCACGGCAGCTATCGATTTACGCTCGCCGACGGCAGCGCGATCGATTGCGCCCCGGCGTTCGAGCTCCTGCGCGAGCTAGGGCGCAATTATTCCGCCGAGCGTGCCGGCGCGATTACCGGCCTGCCGGCACAGACGATCCGCGATCTCGCCCGCGAGTTCGCTCTGCGCAAGCCGGCGGCGATTCGCATCGGCTATGGCGTCGACCGCTGGTATTATAGCGACTATACGGCGCGCGCCGCCGCCAATCTGATCGTCGCCACGGGAAACATCGGCGTCCCCGGTGGCGGCATCAGTGTCCATGACGGCACTTATGCCGCTCCGTTAAATTTACATCCCTTTCGCTCTCCGGGCGGCCGCGAGGCCGCCACCCTCGACGTCGTTTCGCTCATGAAGGCGATCGAGCGGGGCGATCCTTACCCGGTCAGGGCCCTATGGCTCTCGGCTTCGAACATGTTCAACCAGACTTCGGCGAACCGCGCCCGGGTCCTGAGCGCCATCGTGCCCAAGCTCGACCTCCTGGTCGTGGTCGATCACTTCATGACCGATACCGCCGCCCTCGCCGATGTCGTACTGCCGGCGTGCACGATCTTCGAGAAAAAGGATCTTGTCGCTGGAATGTTTCTGCAGCTCCAACGCCGCGCCGTGGAGCCCGAAGGCGAGAGCAAAAGCGATTGGGATATTTTCGCCGGGCTGGCCGCGCCCATGGGGCTCGGCAAATACTTCGCCGGCGCGCCCGAACAATATCTTAGGGAGATGATCGAGACCGACCATCCCCTGCTGCAAGGAATCACCCTGGACCGTCTCGAGGGCGAGGACGCGGTGCTGCTCAACCGGCCGCGTGAGCCTTACGTCGCGTTCACCGATTTCAAATTCAAAACCCCGTCCGGGCGTATCGAGCTGTACAAAGAAGATCTGGTCGGCCATGGCGCCGAACTGCCCTACTATCATGAGCCGGTCGAGGCTTCGCCCGCCAACCCGCTCTACGAACGCTTTCCGCTGACCCTGCTGTTCTCGCACAGCCGCCACCGCATCCACTCCACTTTCGCCAACCTGCCCAAGTTCAAGCAGCTCGAGCCTGAACCCATGGTGGAAATCCACCCCGCCGACGCGGCGCACCGAGCGATCGCCAATGATCAGCGCGTGCGCGTCTACAACGAGCGCGGTAGCGTTTGCCTCAAGGCCCGGCTCAGCGCCGATCTCAAACCCGGCGTCGTGGTCATCGCGGAAGGCTCTTGGGTCAAAGATTTTCCCGCCGGCGATCCTTACAGCCTCACCCACGAGTTGGTCAGCCCCACCTCGGAGAATTACGCGTTCTTCGACACCCTGGTAGAGATCGAAGCGGCCGACAGCCCGTCAATAAACGAAGCCACTTCGCGGGCGGGGTTTTAACCCCGCCCTTGACCAAAGAGGATGCTCGCCCCCTTTGGAAATCCCACAATATTGTTCCCGCCCAAGAGGCGGGGATACATTAGAATAGATCCACGCGATGCCACTAACCAATTTCCGATTGACAGAGTTTCTCACAGAGGCATATAACGTGGCCGGAGGAACCCGACATGAGCCGATTCGCCGCCGTAAGCTATAGCATCGTTTGGCTTCTCGTCTTCTCAACCGGCGCTCTGCGCGGAGCGGAGCGGAGCCGGGAACAGCCGCAGACGATCCGGATTGCGTTTGTCTCCCCGGTAACCACGATGGCGCCGATCTGGATCGCCACCGAGATCGGCGCCTATCAGCGCGAGGGGCTGGACGCAAAGATCATCTACATCGACGCAAGAATCTCCATCGCCGCGCTGGTCGCGGGCGAGGTGGACGCCGTGGTGATCTCCGCGCCGTCCGTGATCCCGCCGGTCTTGAGCGGCGCCAACATCGCTTTTATCGCCGGGCTGCACAACAAGATGATCTTCTCCTTCCACGCGCAGCCGGACATCCAGAGCCCCGCCCAACTTCGGGGAAAGATCGTCGGCACCAATCGGCCGGGAACACCGGCGGACTACGGCAACCGAGTCGCGCTGGCAAAAATGGGCTTGAAGCCCACCGACGTGCAGCTCAGGCCTCTGGGAAGTTCGGGAGTCATGTGGCAGGCGCTGCAAACGCGCCAGATCGCGGGCGCGACGCTGGCTCCGCCTTACAGCTTTAGGGCGGATGCGGAAAAGTTTTCGCGCCTGGTCGATACCTACGATAAACCCTACCAGAACACCGGCGTTGTGGTTCGCCGAGACCGAATCCATCCAATGGCCGATACCTGGCTCCGCTTGCTGCGCGCCCTGCGGCAGGCGAATCTACGTTTTTACGAGGATCCGAAGCTCGCCATGTTCGTGCTGAAAAAGTACACGCAGCAAGCCGATCCCGACGTGCTCCAGAAAACCTACGAATTCGAGTCGAACCCGCCCGGCTTTACCAAAGACCTCAAGGTATCCGACGCCGGCCTCCAAGGCATCCTCGATTTTCTGTCAACGACCGTCCGCCCCGAGGCGGCAAAAGCTTCGCCAAAAGATTTCTATGATACGACGATCCTGGACAGGCTGGAAAAATAAACCAGCGAAAAGGCGGCAACCCGCCGCATGAGGATGCTTCAGAATCCGTTCTGATGCATGGAGGCAAAGGTAAAGACCCTCGCCTCGTCACCTTGTCTCCGTCCAAGTTTACGGAGCCGACGAAATGTGGTAGTTTGCGATTTATGCAAGCGAAGAAACGAAAAGTAAAGGCGACAAGCCGAACCGGTAAAATAGACCTGACAAGGATTCGCCACGTCATCAGATCTCTGCACGTCGTACCTAAATCGGGCGGGTGGCTGGTAACCGCAATCGGAGCGGGTCAGCCCACTCAACAATTCGCACGCAAGGAAGACGCTGTACAATTTGGCGAGTCGGTGGCTAAAAGGAAAAGAACTGGCCTCATTATTCACGGACGTGACGGAAAAATTCAAGACATTGACGCGTACAGAGCAGACCCTCTCCCGCCTCGCGACCGGAATCATTGACGCATGGCCTCCTACGAGGACAGCGTCTTCATCAATTGTCCGTTCGATTCGGAGTACCGAGCGATATTCTACGGGCTTGTTTTCGCAGTTTATGACTGCGGTTACGTTGCCCGTTGCGCGCTCGAAGTAGATGATTCCGGCCTGGTCCGTATTCAGAAAATAGAGCAAATTATCGCCGATTGTAGGTTTGGTATCCACGACATCTCTCGTGTTGAAGCCGATCCACAGACTCACTTGCCGAGATTCAACATGCCGCTGGAGCTCGGATTGTTTTTAGGGGCAAAGCGTTACGGAAACAAGCGGCAACAAACGAAGTCCTGTAAGATTCTCGATACTGACCGGTATAGATTTCAGAAATTTTGTTCGGATATATCAGGGCAAGATATCTCCGCACATCACGGTGATCCGGAAGAAGCCGTCAAAACTGTGCGCAACTGGTTCGGCAAGACCAGGCGCAATGTTTTAATTCCAAGTGGTTCGAAGCTCGCCGAGCGTTATCGCAAATTTCAAGACGATCTGCCCCTACTCTGTCAGCCGCTAAAGCTTACAGTCGCCGAACTGACGTTCCTCGACTTCCAGAATATCCTTGTGGAATGGCTCCGCGCAAATCCTTGGTAAACGAATGAAGGCATACCTACTGGAAGATTGTCGAGAACCCAAAGCTCGACCCGCAAACTCACGCTTTCGGTTGATAAATGCGAACCAGCCACGCCTTGCTTGGCTGGTAAGGCATCCTCGATTTTCTATCATCGACCGTTCGCCCCGAGGCGGCCAAAGCTTCGCCCAAAGATTTCTACGATACGACGATACTGGACAGGCTGGAAAAATAAACGAGTGAAAAGGCGGCAACCCGCTGCATGAGGATGCTTCAGAATCCGTTCTGATGCATGGAGGCAAAGGTAAAGATCCTCGCTTCCTCGCTCGTCAGGGAGAAATTGGTATTGTGTCCCCAAGGCCGAAGGAGGGGCGAATGAAAGCAGCGTGGTACGAAGAACAGGGCGATCCAGGGAGGGTTTTAAAGGTTGGCGAGCTGCCGGATCAGATGCCGGGGCCAGGCGAAGTAAAGGTCAAGATCCGCGCCTCAGGCGTGAATCCGACCGACACGTACACGCGCAGTGGCGTCCGCCGGCGTGGCATGCCGTTCGAGCGCATCGTACCGCATCAGGACGGAGCGGGCGTTATCGTTGCGGCAGGCGAGGGCGTGCCGAAACAGCGCATCGACGAGCGTGTCTGGCTTTTCATGGCGCAGTGGCAACGGGCCTTCGGCACGGCCGCCGAATTCTGCGTGCTGCCATCAGAGCGCGCGGTGAAGCTGCCTGACAACTGTAGCTTCACTGAAGGCGCTTCGCTTGGTGTGCCGTGGCTTACGGCGCATTACGCCGTTTTGTGCGACGGCCCGGTCGCCGGCCGCACGGTGCTGGTGGCGGGCGGAACGGGTGCGGTTGGTTATTACGCGGTGCAGATTGCGAAGCACGAAGGATCGCGGGTCGTCGCGACCGTGGGAAGTGCCGAGAAAGGCCGGATGGCACGTGAGGCGGGCGCGGATGAGGTGATCGACTTTCGCGCCGAGGATGTGGGTGCGCGGATGGCGGAGGTGACGAACGGCAAGGGTGCGGACCGGCTGATCGAGCCGCACTTCGCGAAAAACGCGCCACTCTTTCCAAAAATGCTGGCAAAGCTCGGCACGGTGATCGTCTACGGTGCGGGCGGGACCGAGGGTGTGATTCCGGCGAGCTGGGGCATCCAAAACCAGCCGACCATCAAGTTCATATACATGTACGAGCTGCCGGCGCAGGCCTATGTGCGGGCGGTGGCGGACTTCGAGCGCCTGCAGAGCGCCGGGAAAGTGAAGCACCTGCCGGTGCGGGAGTTCAGCCTCGACCAGATCGCCCAGGCGCACGAGGCGGTCGAGAAGGGAAACAGCGGGACTCGGATGGTGATCGTGATGACGTAGGGTGCGGGAAAGGGATTGGACCGCGCTATGTCTCAGCAATTGCAACATTTTCGTTCCAGAAGAGAGCCAAGTTCGTAGCGGCCCGATCGCATGACCCGACCGGTTCCATGAGCGATCGCAGGAATGACAAACAACCGCATGGAGAGGCTGCAAGCATGGCGTACCTGACAAGAATCGGTATCCGATCGAAATTTTTCTCGACGCGTGGCAGCGCGCCAATTTTGCTGGCCTGGGTATTGGCCCTGACGCTGGCTGCCTGCGCCGGGTCGGAAAAGCATGATGAAGCGCTAGCGGCGAAGCGGGCCCTAGAGTTCGCCAAGGTAGTGCTCATTGAGAAGGATTTCGTCAAAGGCCACGAGATGCTTACCGAAAGCGGCAAGCGGCATATTCCCGTGGAAAAGCTCAAGCAGACCGTCGCATCCATGCATCCGCGCGGGTACCCCAAGAAAGTGACCGCCTTGGAGTACGAACCGATGGTCGGGGAAAAGGCCATCTATATTTTTCTTTCCGGCAACACCGGCGAAGACCTGATCTCTTATCGCCTGACCCTCGAAGGCACCGCGGCGACCGACTACAAGGTGCTGAAGATCGATCAGGGTATGGGGTTCCCGACTTTTTCCAATAAGAAGCGATCTTTCAAGCCGGCGCCGGACATCTCCTAGGCGCACCTCGATGATTTAACGGGTCAGAGAAAGGGGGTCACCCATTAGCCGGCTTTCAGGTGTGAAACGCGCCGCATGAGGATGCTTCAGAATCCGTTCTCACGCATGGAGGCAACGGTTAAGACCGTCGCCTCCTCGCTCGTCACGGAGAAATTGCTATTGTGTCCCCGGAATTACGCCGAAGCCTAAAATTGACGCGTGTCTCCAAGTATGAATGCAAGGCCTGGCCCTAAGAGCCTACGATATTTGCTGAAATGAACTTTGCCATTCTTCGCCGGCCCAGAACTCAAGCCCTTCTGGATGGAATTATAAGATGCGAGGGGGTGTCTATCCGCTGGCTTCCCGTGTCCGACCCGCTGGGCTGGGCGCTTTCGCCGCGGGAGAAAAATCGGGATCTTGCCTCCGGCAATGTGGACGGAGGCGAGACGAGCATTTCGTCATTTGTCCAGGCAAAGTCTCGGGGCGCGCCGCTTGTGGCGCTGCCCATCTTTTTGAAACGCGGCCTAGTGCAGAGGAGTCTTTTTTGTCCGGCAGGCTCCCCGCTGACTTCCCCCGAACAACTCGTTGGCAAAAAAGTCGGATTGGTTACCTATACTTCAAGCATGGCAGTATGGATGCGCGGGATTTTGCGGGACGGCTATGGGGTCGATTCCTCGAGCGTCCAGTGGTTTACCCTAAGCGGTTCGTCCAATGACACCCAATCTCTGACTATCCCGGCTGAATTCTCGGATGTTAGGATACAGGCCTGGGAAGAATTGGACGGCTATCCTCACCAATTGGACCGCCGGGAGAGTTTCCTGTTATCGCTGCTGAACCGAGGGGCGCTGGACGCCGTGGTTTCTTTCCAGGCAAGGATCGATTGCGAGCGGACCCGGCCACTGTTGCATGAAAACACCCTCTGGTCCCATCCGCTAAATTCGCAAATATATCCCATCAACCACCTCTTCGTAGTGAGAACAGACGTCGCCCGTGAGTTCCCGACCATCCCGGAGACATTATTGTCGGCCGTCACGGAAGCGCGCGGGTTGTGGACGAACTATCAGCCCCTGGAAGAGCGCAAGGCCTTCGAGAGCGAAATAGCGAAGTTGGGTTACGATCCCTTCGCGTATCGTTTGGGTGAGGTGGAGAAGACAACCTTGGAAGCGTTGGTCGGTTATCTGCAGAGAGAAAAATTAATTTCCCGCAAGCCTGGATTGGACGAGCTGTTTTACGGCGGCATTTGATGTCCCTTTTTATTTCCCCAGATTCAGATCGCCGTGGCGCGCGCCCGCAATAAATTCCGGGCCATCGGCAACAACGGCGAGGGTTTTCGGCTTGTATCGTTTGTTCAGCGCTTCGCCGCCGGAGTTATCCGCAGGATCTGGCCGTCGCCTGAGTCGGTAAGCAGATAGAGCGAGCCGTCCGGCGCCTGGCGCACGTCGCGGATGCGCTCCCGCAACTCTCCCAGGTAACGTTCCTCCTGCGCGACATTGCCATCTTTCAAGACGAGCCGCACCAACCCTCCCGGTGTAAGCGAGCCGATGAGAAAGTTGCCCTTCCAGCCCACGAACAGGTCGCCCGTGTAAATGGCCATGCCCGAGGGAGCGATCACCGGATCCCAATAGTAGACCGGTTGTTCCATTCCTGGTTTCGCCGTACCTTCGCCGATCTTCAATAAGGTGTAGTGGGTGCCGTAGGAGATGACGGGCCAGCCGTAATTTTTCCCCGCTTCCGGATGGTTCAGCTCGTCACCGCCGCGCGCGCCATGTTCCACGGTCCAGAGCTGGCCGGTCTCGGGATGGAGCGCGGCGGCTTGGACGTTGCGATGACCAGTTGACCAGATCTCCGGCCGCGCGCCGCTCCGATTGACGAACGGATTATCGCGCGGCGCCGAGCCGTCCGGGTTGATCCGCACGACCTTGCCGAGCGTCGCCGAAAGGTCCTGAGCCCTTTCGGAATGATTGAACCGTTCCCCCAACGTCACGAACAGCGTGCCGTCGGGACGAAAAACGATCCTCGATCCCCAGTGATTGGAGCCGCTGACCTTGGGCTGCTGGCGCCAGACCACCTGCGTGTTTTCCAACCCGCGTTCACCGAGCCGACCGCGGGCGACGGCGGTCCCTGCGCCGCCTTCGCCGGCTTCGGCAAAAGAAACATAGACAAGCCTATCCTTATCGAACGTCGGACTTAGCGCTACGTCTAAAAGCCCGCCCTGCCCCCTCGCATAAACCTGCGGCAATCCCGTGAGCGGTTCGGAGAGCCGTCCGTCCGTTCCCACGATGCGCAAGCGCCCCGGACGTTCGGTCACGAGCATCCGCTTGTCCGGCAGGAATTCGAGGCCCCAAGGATGTTCGAGCCTTTTGGCGATCGTCTGGACTTGAACGAGACCCTTCACGGAGTCCGGCGTCGGCGACCGCGGCGCCTGCCCTTGCACCGGCCCCGGCGCGCACGCCAGTAGCCAAGCGAGCAGCAGAGACAGTTTCAGGCAATCGACGTTGGGCACCCGCCAATAGGCTCTCGCCGTCAACCGTGGTGAACAGGCGGTAATAAACGAAACGGATTTCTTAATCGGTACCATGCAGTTTTCTCCGTAGTTGCCCTAGACGCTGCAACAGGCGTGCGACACGGTCTGTGCGCTATTCTGAAAGCATAAAATGTAAAGTAGGCTCGTTCAACCAGCGCATCGATTTAGGCCGGGTGTGGCAAGCGAAAGGAACGGGGGTCAGAACGGGGGTCAATTCCGCTTTTAGCTTTTAATCGGCGTTGTCATAGTAAATAATCGATCGGCATGGCTCGACCGTTGGGATCGAATATCCCGCGCCTTCTACCAGATAATCGACTATGGCTGCGGCCTAGCGCGCCGCAATTTCTTCGTGGAAGACAGAGCTGTTTGGACTTGCTTTTCGACCTCACCCGGCTTTGGGATGAAAATGAGACTCACCGCGAAAAGACCGCTCACGCGGCAGATTCGGAAGATAGAAGAGGCGCTAACAAAGAGGTAGGGTCGAGGACTGGCGCGGTATCTCGGAGGTGAAGCCTATCTGTTACCGTCTCTTTCGTTTGACGGTGCCTCACTAGCCCCACCGTAAACCCGTCTCCAGCCCCCGCCACCTCAAACCGGACGTGACCCTTTCGGTCATCCGGCTTTCCTGAGCCCTTCATCGTAAGGCGCTATACGCCTGTTCTGCTGGGAGCACTTTCACAGAATCTGCTACTCCGCCTCTTCCGGCCAACTCGGCTTTCGCCTTACGGTATATCCTTCGCCTCAGTTCTTGCAGATTAATGGAAGGTTTTATCATGCCTCCCCTGCCTCACTTAGCGGTCGAAGAAATCAAACTCAGCATGGCCCCTTTGCTCCAGAGACATTACTCTCCTTCTTCGCTCCTACGGGCCGCTCCGCCATCCTGCTGCCTTCAGCCCCTTTCCCGTGTCAGCGGTTATAGGGCCAACCTGCTCCAGAAATTTCTCCCTGGGGCATACAGGACTTCTCCAGTTTCCATCGTGTCCTTGTCACCGTGTCGCCGCCACTACCCCGCCGGTGTGGGCCACCCCTTTAGCCAGCC